>Ga0116231_10004445_pt1 | contig 28359 bp, 24 predicted proteins | sample S1TSphgellanicum_2_FD_89695 | JGI IMG/M metagenome (GOLD analysis project Ga0116231, IMG submission 89695) | Host-associated microbial communities from peat moss isolated from Minnesota, USA - S1T2_Fd - Sphagnum magellanicum MG | ecosystem: Host-associated > Plants > Peat moss > Unclassified...
AAAAGCCATCGTCTCGCAGCCATCGATCCAGAACCAGAGCGAGAAGACGCGCAACGGCAACGTGAGCTGCGGCAAATGATAGAGCTTCGTCGCAATGAGCGGGGCGCACATGAACAAGAACACGCCGCTCAAGAACGACCGGCTGAACCGCAAAGTCCAGGCGGTATTCAAGTAGCGCGGCTGCTCGGCATTTTTGTCACGGACTACGAATAGCGTGACGTTGGTGTCTACGATGTTGCCGATTACGTACAGAATCGAAGCCACGATGGTGATGGTTCCGTACGCCTCCGGAAGCAACACCCTCGTAAGGATCAGGCTGCTACCCAGCCGGATAATCGCCTGTACGCTGAACGTGAAGGCGGTAGCGAAGAGGTCGCCCTTGAAATTGACGACTTTCGACAGGATCACTCTGTGTCAATCCGGCAAGGGCTTGCGAGCGCGCCCTTGCTGCGGCAGCAGTGCTTCAATTGACATGCGCACTCTCAATTCTGGAGCACTTCATCCATGATTCTCCCCAAGGTCCTGCCTGCCGCCTCATCGGAAAGGAATTCATCGGCGTAAACCTTGCCCTCGTTCGCGATGCGTTTTCTAAGCGCTGCGTCGTTCCACAGTTTCAAAATGGCATTGGTGAGTTCAGCGGTATTGCCCGGGGAGACCAGGATGCCGGTTTCGCCATCACGTATGTAATCCACGCTTCCCACTGATCTTGTCGCAATCGTTGCGACACCCATGCGCATCGATGTGGTGAATGTCACTTGTCCTGCCGCCGTCTCGGTATCTTGCGTGGGCACTATACTGATCTCGGCGCGGGCCAATAGGTCATTGCATTCGGCTAGCGTAAGTCCGTGAAGTTTTTCGACGTTGGGTAGATCAGGTAGTGTGTCGAGAATGTCTTTTTTCGCTATTAGCACAAGATTGATCCCGGTTCCCGCCACCGCATCGACGAGAGTTCGATAGTCGCGGTTGGCCGATCCCATGCTGATGATGAAGGGCTCCCTCGGGGAAGGAGGAGGAAATGAGTCGATGGCTCCTCTCTGCAAGGGAACGAAGAGAAACCTTTCGCGATCGATTCCCAACCAACGGGAATAACTATCCCTCTCGGCGCTGGCATGCACGATGAATCGGTCAACGCGCCGCAGGATTCGCGAGACGATGAATCGTTTCCAACCTCCCGGTAGGGAACCAAGGTTAAAGTCCCAGGCGACCAACTTCGTGGCGTATCGATTCTTGACGATGAGCATGATCGCCGCTACCAGCCCCAACTGCGGGAACAGGGTAATCACGCAATCCGCGTTTTCTCGCAGGGCGCTGGACGCATATAAAAAATGTTGCAACCACTCTGATGCCGGCGTTTTTGCGCCTCGTGCATGCCATGACCTGAGTTTCGCGGGATATGGATGTATGCGAAAGTTTAAGTCGGTCCTATGGCAAAACACCTCGATCCAAGTATCACCATCCTTGTATCCAGGCGCCAGAATCAAAATTTGTTTGCTTCTTGCGGCGCTGATCTTGCTTTCAGTCATTACACTTGGACTCGTCATCGGTTGGCAGCCTCGCTGTAAAGCCGCGACACGCTCGAATGGGCGGTGCGACCACCGCGCTACTGATGCACAGAGTAAACGCTTTGTTAAGCGCTGCGGTCAAGTGAGTTCTGGGTAAGGCCTTGTGCCCTAGTGTCTCCCCTGGAGCATGGTGTTGGCGCTCTGGACGGCGGGTTGGTGCTGATGAGGTGCTTTGGCGATCGCTGCGTACGCCGCTGCGAGACCCGCTAAGACGTAAAAGAGTTTTGCCGGGCCCCTGATGAAGCTGTCGCTATCGATCATGACGAGCGTACCCACGATACACGCAAACAGACTCGCCCCAAACATCGCGAGATCTGGGTCGGAGCGAACCAGGGCCTTCGAGTGTAAAAATACTCTGGTGGTGCCGATCAATATGAAACCCAAGAAGCAAAAGAGCCCAACCAGACCATAATTCAGTCCGACCCCGAGGTAGGTGTTGACGATGTCGATGATCCCTTCGCCCTGGCGCAGATCCTCCATTTCAGGCCATGGAAACTGATCGCCGAAGAATGGATGAGCGAAGACCAATTCCCATCCGCGTTCCGCGAGCCGGTGTCGATACAAGTCAGCGGGTTGACCCGACTTGGGCAACAGTTGGAGCACCGTGTCACCCAGGGGAGATACCAAGACCAGGCAGCCCATGGCTGCGGCGATCGCCGTGCCTTTGGCGAGACGGGACAAGCCACGCGGACCGACCGCGCTGAATGTCAGGTAGATGATCGCCGCACCTAACCAACCGCCGCGCGAGAATGCTGCGATCACTCCGCCGATAAACAACAGGGTCCCTCCGATCCGGCGTTTCGTATCCTGGACGTGAGACTTGAGATAGAGCCAAAGTCCGAATGCGACCGCCAAGACGTGACCGAGCGCTATGGAATGTCCCGCCGAAGCCTGTGCCCTCACGCCACCGCCCCGCGTGAGATAAAACGCCGCATTGGGATCGGTACCCCAGCGAGTCGCGAGGTCGATGTATAGGAGCCAGCCTTTCGCATGCTCGAACATCGCAACGGCCGCCAGCACTCCGCTGGCAAGACAGAAGCTTGCTGCAACATCGAGCAGCATGGCGCGCGATCGGCAGATTCGCGAGACCGCGTAGTAAAGCAGATAGACGTCCACGAAGAACAGCACGGCGCGTCGTAGAACGTTGGTGGGGGAATCGGGTATATAAAAGTGGTTTGGAAGATCCGGGCATGTGTATAGCGCGATTTGCAGAGCGCCAAACGCCAGCACCAGCACATCCATTGCGCCGAATTTCGCACCGCTGTTGGTGTTCCCCGTTTTTCGATGACGAATGGTGGCGGGCAACAGAACGCAAAACGCCAGGAGCCGAAAATTATCGAGTTCAAACAATCCATTCTTCCCCAGTATTGGAATGATGACGGGAACCGGTGGAACGACATGGAGCATGAACGCATAAAGGGCGATCGGATTCGAGTCTCGACGGGAGAGCCAGAGGAGCATCGGAACGGCGACCAGCGTATAGAGCCAAAAATTCGAGCTCATGAAGCTCACGCCAGTCAACAGGAACCAAACCAGGCGCCGCCGCGAGAGGTCTTCCGCCGTCATGAACTGCAGAGCAATCGGCTTCGCGAGATAAAATACGAGCGCGGCGAGCGCCAGTACGACGATCAGAGGTTTGATTTCATCGAACATGGTCGGCGCCGATGTTACGAGAGGATCGGGGTGGCCGCCATCTCCGCGATGCGTTCCTCGAGCGAATGGAGTTCCGCGATCAGTGGCGCTGCTCGAATTCCGCAGACCTCCGCCAGCGTTTTGAAGCGCCAGCGCCAATCCAGGCGCTTCAGTGCCATTCGGTGATTCGCCGCCGCAATCTCGGGCGTCCATTGCTTCAACGCGGCGGCGACTACCTGCAGGCCTTGGGCGCGCTGTATGCCGCCCAATTCCAGTGTCGCGCCTGCCCAGAGGAGCCCGTCCGTGTTCGGCCCTTTGGGTGCGACGCCGGCGACGATGGAGCCGCAGGCCAGCGCATCGACCCACCGCCCCGTCAGGTACTCGCGGGTCGGATGATTGTTGGGGTCACAGTTGACCGCGTTGGAGAACGCCAGGGTGAATTTCGAGGCGCCATAGGCATTCATCATCAGCTGCTGATTTTGCAGCGCGTTCAAGCCGCTGCTGTCCGGCCGGCCGCGGTATCTGATGCCGAGGGAGCGCGCGGCCGATGCCGCTTCGCGATCATTGTCCCACTCCGGCGGTTGCCTGCCGACGCGCATGAGGTCCCAATCGCGGTGGGCACCATCTTGACCAAGTCGTAGGGCGTCCGTACCCCACGGCAACCACGAGGTAGCCGCGCCGGTGATCTGTCGCCACCGATCGACATCTTCCAGCGAGGTTACGAAAATATGATCGAACGGATTGCGGAGGCGAACGACCCTTGGAATGTGATCGAGCCAGAATGAATCAATGACCCACGCGGCCAAATAGCGGAATCGCTTGCGCCAGTTTTCAAGACTGAGAACGGCCAACAAGTCCGCGGGGCCTTTGCAGACGAGTAAACACACCTCATCGCTCCCTTCGTGATGGATTCTCGGCCGCAGAACCGAGAGAATCTTCGTGGTTTTCGCTGGACTGCTCGACTCGGCCGCAAGCACTTCACAGTCGAACAGCTCGCCGGCGATCGTGACCATGTGCTGTATCGGGCTCCAGCCCCGATCGTGAGTAATGGTGTTGACGATCAGCAAGTCGTTTCCTCGGCTACCAGGGTTATGGTTAAGCGGGATGATAACGACATTCCGACAGCGGTTGCTGCGCGACTGCTCACTTTGGTATCAAGGGCAGCTCCGCTTCGACACCGGCTTCGGCACCGCCACTGGCATCTGCGGCTATGCGGCAGATGCTCGATCGGCGCGACCGCTTGCGCAAACATTCTGCCGCCACCATGTGCGCCAACGTACAGCCACGACGGGCCGTTGCGCCGACGATGCGCTCTGATAAAACGGCGCTCATGTTCTCGCAGCCGCGGCACCTCTGCTTGACATATTATGTTGACTCGCAGGCCTGTCTCGGGCTTGCGCAGAAGTATTTGTAAGCGCATGAGGTTCAAGCAAAAAACGAGTGTTCTGCGGTGCTGACGGGAGTCGTTCGGGAGGTGCCGACGTGAGACCTCAGTGGGTCATTATCGGAGCATCCGAGACGTCGCAAGATGGCGTCAGATTGCCTTGGGCAATCGAAAATTGTCTACTGAGCGATAGCCCGAAAAGAGCGAACTCACTGCGAGGTGGCGAGGGAAAACCTCGGGTCTTACGTTTCAAAGAGGTCACCATGGTCCAAAGTACAAAATTGCAGGTTTTGAAGCCCTTGTTGGCCGCGATGGGCGTGCTCGCGTTGTGCGATCTTGCGGCCGCTGGCGCAAGCTTGGTGTTCAACTATCCGAGCGGGTTTGCCGGTTCGAGCGCCGCAATTCAAATGGTCGCCAGCGCCGCGCAGGTCGGATCGGTGATCGAACTCGATACCGGAGCGGTCGGTCAGCATGAAGCCGGCGCCGCTTGGTATAAGACTCAGCAAAATATCCAGGCATTCACCACGGATTTCACTTTTCAGCTCACCCCGGCAGGCCCAGGTCAGTCCATCCAAGGCATTACCTTTTGCGTCCAAAACAGCAACGGCACGACCAATCCGGATAACGGCGGAGGACTGAAGGTTTCCGCCGATACCAATCTCGATGGCTATGGCTCCTACTCGCCGAGCCTCAACAGCGCTCAGCACCCGATCGGCAACAGCATCGCCGTAAAGTTCGATATGAACGCCGACGGCCAGCTCAATTACCCGGTGGGTGGTTCTGCCAATTCGACCGGCTTGTATGTCAATGGCGGGCCCATGGCCGCGTTGATTCCGCAGATGGACCTGAACCCCTCCGGCATCAATCTGCACAGCGGCGACATCATGGCGGCGCACATTGTCTATGACGGCAGCATTTTAACCCTGACGCTGCGCGACACGACGACCAATGCTCAATTCGGGACGAGTTGGCCGATCAACATTCCGGCCGTCGTGGGCGGCAACTCCGCCTGGGTCGGCTTCACGGTGGGCACGATCCCGGCGGTGACCAACAATCTTCTCACCTGGAGCTTCAGCGAGGGGTATGCCACCCGACTCGCTCAGCCAAGTTTCAGCCTCGCCGCGGGTTCCTACCCCTCCGCGCAAAGCGTGACGCTCAGCGGCCCTTCGGGCGCGACGATTTACTATACGACCAACGGGCAGGTACCGACGAGTTCGTCGAATGTGTACACCGGTCCGATCTCGGTGAGTTCCAGCGAAATTGTTCAGGCGATCTCGAGTCAATCGGGTTACACCGATAGCTTGCCGGCCGTCGCGAATTACCAGATCGCACCGGCGTCCTCGCCGCTCATCAATTTCCCGAGCGGCTTTGCGAACGCATCAAACCTGGTCATCACCAATGGCAGCGCCAAGTTCAACGGCAGCGCGCTGCAGCTGACGGATACGAGCACCAATAGTGAGGCCGGATCCGCCTGGTATGCGGTTCCGGTCAACGTGCAAGCGTTCTCGACGAACTTCACGCTCCAGTTGACGAATCCGAACGCCAACGGCATGACATTTACCATCCAGAACCAACCGCCGGCATCCTCCGACAGCTCCATCCTCTATGTCAGCGGCGGTCCTTACGCCATTGCGAACGATGGGACGGGTCTGGGTTACTCCGGCGCCACGGGCACCGTCGGGGGACAAGTCGCGGGACTCTTGAACAGCGTAGCGATTAAATTCGACCTTTACGACGGTACAGGTAACACGACGGGCCTCTACACGAACGGCGCCGATTTGAGTGCCGGCGGCACCGATATGACGTCTTCTGGCGTGAGTCTGCACAGCGGCCACCCGCTCAACGTCGCGCTCGCCTACGACGGAACGACGCTCAAGATGAGCATCACGGACACGACTACCAACGCTTCGTATTCGACGAGTTGGGCGGTCAACATCCCAGCGATCGTGGCGGGGAACACGGCCTACGTCGGTTTCACGGGAGCTACCGGGGGGCTGACGGCGCTGCAGAACGTCACCGCTTGGACCTACATGGTGAGTGGCGGTCCTGCAGTGCCCGCGGCCCCGACCAACCTCAGCGTCAAATAGCTTTTGTGCTAGCGGGGGGCATGCCCGTGCTCCAAGCGCTCCGCGACATGCGTCGCCACACGCAGCGCGTTGGCGGCGATCGTCAAACTGGGATTGACGGCACCGCTTCGCGGCATGAACGAACTGTCCACCACGTACAAGTTATCGATGTCATGAGCGCGGCAATTGGCATCGAGAACGCTCGTGTCGGGGTTCTCTCCAAACCGGCAGGTGCCGCACGGGTGTCCGTAGTTCATCTGTAGTCGGGGCGAGATTCGAACCAGCCGCCAGGGGCGCACACGACGGGAAAACTCGCGATAGAGTCCCTGTGCGCGCTGACGAAGATCCTCCGTGATCGTATAGGTGAAGCTCGCGCCGTCCGGCTCGCTCGGATCGAGACTGATCCGGTTGTCGGGATTTGGATCGTCTTCCGTGCTGCCGACGAACAGTCCCGCGTTGCCATAGACCAGATCCGCGACGATGGCGGGACCCTTCACGAGCAGCGCGAGCAGCAGCTCATTCTGCAGACCCAATCGCCGCAGCTGGTCCTTGAGAAACAATGCGATCAGGCCTCGGTCCGCTTCGAGGCCCATGCTTTGCACGTAACCCAGTCGTTTTCCCTCGTGCACATAAAAGTCACGAATGGAAAGCGACTTTTTCTGGCGACCGCGCCTGTCCAAACGGGAGGGAGCCCAGACAGCGAAAAGATCACTGGTGTGAAACATGAGGTTGCGACCGACCTGATCCGAGCGATTCGCAAGCCCGTTCGGCCAAAACGCGTTGCAGGAGCGCAGCAAGACTTGCGGGGAATGCAAGGCCCCGGCGGCGAGCACGACGATTCGGGCCGTGAGCTCAAGGTCACGGCCCGCGCAATGGGCACGAACGCCACGCACGTGTTGCTGGTCGGATTCCAAGGTTTGGACATCGCAATTCTCCAGGATCCGGCAGTTGGGTAGTCGCAAGGCACCGTCCATACACGCGGAGCGCGCATCCGACTTGCAATCTCTGGGACAGATCGTCCCGATGCATTCCATGCATTGTGCGTCGTACCGGATTGCGACGTGCAGTGGCTCCGGATTCAATCCGCTGCGCTGCATGTGCGCATAGAACGCCCGGTCCCATTCGCTGAGCCGCGCGAGGATGGCCTCGAGCGGGGCTTCATTCGCCCGAAATAGCTGCTCGGCGGCCTCGTAGTAGGGGACAAAATCCTCATAGTCCACCGGCCAAGGCTCGGCTTGAACGCGGTCCGTGCGCAACGCGGCGAAATCGCTTTTCGCCATGCGTTCCAAGGCACCCGCGTAGTGGATCGAGGAGCCTCCCGTGGCGCAGCCGACGGCGGCGAAGAATCGGCTATAGCTACCGTTGGCTTCACGCAGACTGATGCGGTTCGGCCAATAACCCCGTGCCATTCGACCTTCCGGACTGATCTGCTCGGCATCGGTGGCGGGGCGAGCAACACGCGAGCCTTTTTCCAAGAAGAGTACGCTGAACCCCCGTTGCGCGAGCGCGCTGCCGATGGTGGCGCCGCCCATGCCCGTGCCCACCACAATGACGTCCCAGTGCTTCGCGATGTCGGTGCCGTTCGTTGTCATTGAATCCACATTGTGCAGCAGAAGGTCGTGATGGGGCGCGGGCTGATGCACAATCCGCTGCATGAACCTTCCTGACGTTCCGATCTCCGCCGCCGTCCCCGATTGGTCGCGCGAGGCCAAGCCTTTTTTTTCCTGGCAGCCCAATCGATCGCTGCTGGCGACCCTGCGCAGCTATGAGAAATGGTCCCTCTCGCGCAGTCCCCTGGCGTTCTTGATGCGCAAGCTGACGGTCTTACGGCATCGATTCTGGAGTGCGATCACCGGTGCGGAGATCAGTCTCGGCACGCGCATCGGCGGTGGTCTCTTGTTGCCGCATCCGAACGGCATCGTCATTCATCCGGACGCGACGATCGGTCCCAACTGCTTGATATTTCAGCAGGTTACCTTAGGTATAGGGCATCTTGGCGCACCGCGCATCGGTGGGCACGTCGACATCGGCGCGGGCGCGAAGATCTTGGGTGCGGTCGCCATCGGCGATCACGCGAAGATCGGTGCGAACGCCGTCGTGCTCTGCGACGTACCCCCGTATGCGACCGCAATCGGCGTGCCGGCGCGCATCAAGGCTGGCGCAGGCCCCGGCTGAGCCTGGTCGGGCCCTTGCCCGGATTTGTGATGCTCGTCACGGGAATTGGGCCTGCTTTTTTACATAGTCCCTGAGAACGTGCGCTGGTAATCACTTTTTCCATTCACCCATTTGCCTATGATTCCGCTCACGGGTTGTAAGGCCCGACCGATTTTCGGTTCGTACCCGTTCTTAACAAGAGGTTGACGCGATGTCCAAACAGTCTACTAAGTTCATGACGATCGGCGCGCTCGTGCTGCTCGCCGGTGTCGCTTCCGCCCGGGGTGTCGTCGCGACTCCGCCGTCCAGCGACATTAATCCTACGCCCACGCCGGTGACGAATATTGCGCCGGCGCAAGCGCCGGAAATCGATGCGGCTCCCTTGCTCAGCGCGGTGACGCTGCTGCTGGGGGGTCTGGTCGTACTGCGCGGTCGTAAGGCCTGAGGGGCGGCTGGGCCCGGCGCTCGGTCAGCCCAGGCTGACGCTGCGGCCCAGAAACCAGAACAATCCTTCGCCGACCAGCAAGGAGGCGGCGATGTCGGTGAACAAGGGCCGTGGGATTGCGAAGCGGTGTCTCACGCACACGGCGACCAAGGCGAGTGCGCCGAGCACGACCGTGACTTGACCCAATTCGACGCCGATATTGAAGCCGACGAGCAGGCTGGCGAGCCGATCGGCGGGCAAGCGCATCTCGAGCAGATTCGCGGCGAAGCCGAAGCCGTGAATCAAGCCGAACACCAGGGTCACGAGCAGCCGCACGCGCGCGGCATCGCCGAGCCCGCCGGTCAGCATGAGGTAGGAGCCGGTGAACAGAGCGCCGCCGAGCAGCAGCGGCATGGGCAGCGCGATCGGCGCTCCCAAGGCCTCGAGCGCGGCCATGCCGAGCAGCAGCCCGGCCAAACCTAGGGCGACGGGCAGCGGTCGATGCGTGCTGTCGCCGATGTTCTCGGCACCGATCAGCGCGATGGTCAAAGCGACGAGCGCATCGATGTAGCGCGCATCGGGGCGCAGCACGCCGGTGACGGCGAGCGCGAGCGTCAAGCTGTGACCCAGCGTGAAGCCCGTGACCACGAACAGCAGGTCGCGTATGCGGCGCGAGATCAGCACCAGCCCCAACATGAAGGACATGTGATCGACGCCCGTGAAGATGTGCATGATGCCCATTGCGACGAAGGTCGCAAAGCCGGCGTTTTGCAGGCTGCCCTCGGCGCCGGCACCCGCGACCTCGTTGTCCCGATGTGCGTTGGTAAACAGCTGCTCGGACACATCGCCGCTCGTGGTTTCGATGCGCGCGAAGTCGGTGTGCGTCGGGACAAGATCGAAAAAGGCCGAGAAATGCAGGTTTAGATCCTTCAAGGTGGGACAGCGGAACAGGAATTCCTCGCGCCAAAACCCGGCCGTTGCGGCAAGCGCCTGCGGGGGCTGCGCGGCGGGACAGGGCAGGGCGCCGGCGCCGGCGCCGACATGCCGGGCGAGATAGCCGGCAAACGCCGCGCGCGTCGGCGCGTCGCGGCCGGATGCTGAGAGACGCCTCGCCTCGAGATCCGGCACGATCACCTCGACCCGTACCGACGCACCGTCGATGCGCCACGCCGAATGACTCTCGCTCAAGGTGTGTGCAGCGGCCGGCAGTGCTGCAATCACGGCGAAGCCAAAGATGAGCGCGCCTCGCGCCAGTCTCACCGGCCCTCGCTCCGCGCAGCCATGGCACCTACGTCCGTCGCATCGGCGAACTCGTCGTCGACCATGAGTTTGGCGCGCGCGCGCAAGTACGCGAGCGTCGCATCGAGCAGACGCTGATGCGCGGCCGACTGATAATCCGTGAGCACCTGCTGCCGTGCCGCGGCAAACGGCAGCGGCACGGGCGCATGGTTGGCGAGCATTGCGACGATCACGAGTCCTCGGCTCGTGGCGATGGGATCCGAGACTTCACCGCCGTGCAAGGCTTTGATCCTTGCGAATCCGGCCGAGCCGAGGCGGTACTCGGCGGCAAAGTAGTAATTCTCCTCGAAGTGCTCGGGTTCGCTGAGCCCGAAGTGCGCCATCGTCGCCTCGATGGGCGTCTGCGCGCGCAGGGCAGCGACCGCCGCCTGCGCGCGCACCAGCGCCTCGGGTGGCGGCGGCGAACTGCCGGGCAAGAGCAGCTCGCGCCAGCGCATCGTACCCTCGCTCGCATAGCGCTCGCGATGCGCGGTGTAGAACTCGGTGAGCTCGGCGTCGGTCGGCGGGTTCGTCGTCACTTCCAGAGTCGCCTGATCCGACATCGTGCTGACGAGCGCATTGCGGGTCGCTTGGTCGGTCTGCGCAAAATCGAGCTCGAGGGCGCGTTGCACCAGCAGTTCTTCGCGCAGCATTTCGGCGAACACGCGGCGGCGCTCGGCCGGCGTGCTTGCCGCGTAGGGTGCACCGGTCTCACTTTCGAGCTGCGTGATGAAATCGCTGCGCAAGATCGGTCGCTGATTCACGAGCGCCACGTCCTCGGGCGGTAGATGGTGAGTCGAAGTGCCCGCGGCGGTGAACAAGCCGTAGCCCGCGATCGCGAGCCCGATCAAGGCGCCGAGCGCATAACACAGCAAGGCGCGCTGCGCATTGGGGCTCTCGGCCTGCCAAGACCCGGCTCGCTGCGCGGTGTCTTCAGTCATGGGTGGCGATCGGTAGAGAGTGCACGTACACCGCGAGCGCGCGGATGGTCGCCGGCGCCAGGCGATCGATCCAGGCGGGGCAGCGGCCGGCCAAGCCCTCGGAGATCGTGGCGCGCAGGCTCGCCGCCGATCCGTCACCCGATAACCACCGCGCGCCCGTGAGGTCCGGTGCGCCGATCGCCGGGTCGCCTTTCGCGTCCTCGCCATGACAGTCGTAGCAGCCGCCCGTCCCGTGAAAAACCGCCGCGCCGCGGCTTGCGGCCGCCGGATCGACGGCAAGGCCGCGCAGGCTCAATAGATAAGCCGTCACGGCATCGATCTCGGCGGGTGTCAGGGGCTGGATCGCATAGGCGCGATAGGGTCTTGCGGTAGCGAACGCGGGCATCGAGGCCAGATTCCAGCTCTTCGGGTGCCCGGAGCGAATCCCGTAGAGAATCGTGTGCTCGAGTTCCGCAACTCGTCCCGTGCCGTAGAGCCAATGGCCCGAAGCGAGCGCCGGTACGCCGCGTCGCGAATCGCCGGCGCCGGCAGCGCCGTGGCAGCTGGCGCAGTGTTGTCGGTAGGCGATGCTTCCCTGGCGCAGCGCGTAGGGGCCGAGTGCCGGATCCTCGAGCAGCGCCTCGGGCGCCGACACCAATAATCGCTCGCGCAAGCCTTGCTCGCGAGCCGACCGGAAGCCCCAGGCCGCGAGGCTCAAACTCGCGAGCAGCGCAATCGTCGGTAGAGGGCGAAGCGAGCGCATGGGGCGCCCCGATCCTAGGCAGTTCAGCGCCGAGACTCAAGCCCGGGCGGGCGTCAGGTGCTCTGGAACGTCAGGTACTTTGGAACATCGACGGCGCATTCGAGCTCGAGCCGCGGCCGATCAGTCGCTTGAAGAGTCGATAGGCGCTTCGTAGCATCAGCACGGGCTTCGGCAAGGCTTGGCGGCAGAACGCGATCTTGCGGACGTACTCATCGACGGTCCACTCCGCCTTCGATCCGGCCGGAAAGAACAGCCAATCGCCGGCCCCCAGTCGGCGCACGGAGCCGGTTTCGTCCTTGATCTTGCACGAGCCTTCGAGAAAGTAAATCGTCTCGTCGATATCGTAGAACCAGTTGAAACGACCCGCCGAACAATCCCACAGCAGCGTCGTCGCGGTGGCATCGGCGCTGGTCGCGAGCAAGCGCGTACGGGTGATGGGATTGCCTTCGAGGACCCATTCCGCGCGCATCGGCGACAGCTCCAATGGAACCGCAGCAGGGCCCGATTGGATTGTCGTCGCGATCAGCGTGTTGGCAGTCAAGCATCCCTCCGAGGCCGGTATTGAACCTATAGCCTGGATTATAGGCGGTCGCGGTCCACGATGCTTGCCGCACGGCACACTCAGGCTGACATTGGTTGGATTCCCCGCTCGTTGGTCTTTCGATCTGCGATGTGGTCGAGCCAGTTGCGATAGATCAGCGCCGCCGTCTGCCGCCAACCGCTGTGCAGCGACGCGGCCACTGCGGTAAACGGGAACGCGGCGATCGGCTCCGCGAATTCACCCGCCCGCAATCCCTGTTCGAACCGCTCGAGCAGCATAGTCGCCTCGGCGCTGAAGTAGCCCGGGGGGGCTTGTGGATAATCGCGGTATTCCCCGGTGACGAAGCGGCCCACGTCGCGCTGGAATTCCTTGAGCAGCGTACGCTCCTCGTACTCGGGGTGGCCTTGGAAGAAAACCATCAGATGGTCGGCGGGTTTGACGAACAGATCCGCCTCGCCCGCGGCCGACTGCGTCAGGATCTGGTAGCCGGCACCGAGCAGCGCCTCCAGCGGCACATTGTTCCACCGCGAGTGCGGCGTTGCGATCGTGGTACCCAGCCCCTGCGTGAGCCGATGCTCCGCCATGACCCTCTGCGGGAAGACGCCGAAACGCTTGGCATTCAGCCGCTGCCGCTCGATCCCGTCGAGGTGCAGCACCGCAGCGTGCGCGGCAAGACAAGACCAAGCGCTGGAGAGAACCTCGGTGCGAGCGAATTCGACGAGCTCCTGCAAGCATCGCCAGTAGGGCTCGTCGCGCAGATCAGCCGATTTCGGCTCCGTGCCGGTCACGATCAAGGCGTCGGGCGGGTCCGCCATGAGGTCTGCAAGCGGCCAGTAGTGGGCTTCGATGCGCGACAGCGCTACCGCTCCTCGCGCAACACCGGGCAAGGCCGAGTAGCGCAGCCGCACGCTGCGATCTCCCGCGGCAGCGGCGAGCAAGCCCCGAAATTGGGCCTCGGTGCCCTCGAGCGCGGAATCCGGCATGTTGTTGATCAAGCCGATGACCATGGTCTCGGACCTGGTTCGCGCCGACTTGGCGTGCATCGCGGCGGGCTTCACTTCGAGTTCCAGCGCCATCCAGGCTCCCGTGAATAAGAGAAAATAGTACGGTTTCTCTCGATTCGGAGAGTGGGCAATTCTGCCGATTGGATCAAGGAATCAGCAAGCCGCGTGCCGCGATTCCGACATACGATAGACTCGCGAGTGATGTGCGAAACTTCAATGGAGGCGTGTTCATGGCACTGCCCTTAGCCAATAGCTACTGGGTCAAGCCAGGCCAGCTGCTAGCCGGTGAGCACCCGTTCGGAGAGGATCCGATCGATGCTCACAATCGACTGGCACGCTTGCGCGACGCCGGGATCGACTGCTTCATCGATCTTACCGAAGCGGCGGAAAGGCCTGCTTACCGCCGTTTGCTGTCGCGACGATGCGAGTACTTTCGTCACGCGATTACCGACCAGTCGACCCCCCGGAACGCTGCCGTCATGGCTGCAATCCAGGCGCGTCTGCGTGACAGCTTGGAGGCCGGTCGCTGCGTCTACGTTCACTGCCGGGCGGGGATCGGACGCACCGGTATGGTGATCGGCTGCTTCCTGGTTGAGCAAGGTTTGCCGGGCAAAGCGGCCCTGCAGGAACTGAACCGGCTGTGGCTGCAGAGCGCGCGCTCACGCTCGTGGCCACAAGTCCCGCAGACCGCCAAACAAGCCGAATACATCTGCAACTGGAAGCCCGTGGTGCTGGCGGCGGGTGGCTAGCCGGCAGGTTCGAGCCGGATTCAAATGGTCATGGAAACGAGGTTCGAGTCGCCGCTTTCGATGCCGGCCGTGGTGTAGGCAACGACCGCGAAGTAATAGGTGCCGGAGGGTAGGTTTTCCACCGCAACCGTCGTCGTGCTCGGGCCCGAAACATCGATGATTTGGGTCAATGCACTTGCGCTCGTCCCATAATAGACGTGATAACCCGCAAGGTCGGTCAAGGGCGTGCCGTCCGTGTTCAGAGTCGGCGCGACCCAGGAGAGCGTGGCCGTGCCGGTAGTACCGACGGGGCTCCCGCCGCCGGAGGATGAAGAAGAACCCGACGAGGAACTCGATGTGGAACCGCTGGAAGTGGTCGAAGTCGTGGTGGACGTGGTCGAAGTAGAGCTGGAAGTCGACGATGCGGTGCTGCTCGTGGAACTCGAGCCGTCATTCGGCGTCGTTTGAACATTGGAGCAAGCGCCAAAGAGAAAGACACAAGCACCGCTCGCACAAATCAAGATCGACTTCGTGCGTCTTCCATCCGTCCACATTCGCCCATAACCTCAACGCAAAGAGTCTCTACGGCCAAGGCCCTCAAGTCTAATGACGGAACATCGGCCGCGACAATGTGTTGGCGTTTGCGGACACGCGGACATGCGGCCACGCGGACACGCGGGCTCAGTGATGATGCAGAGGCAGCACGGCAGCTTGTCGCCAATTCGCGAACCGGTCGTGGCGGACCGGTCCGGCGAGCGTGTAACATCGAGCATAAGAAAGCCGCTGTCCCGGACTCGATCGAGGTTGTAATTCGCGTGTATATTGTTGATTTAAAAAGATTTATTAAGGTGTTGTCGCTCGGGATGCTGGCCGCCTGTGCGCACGTCTCGGCCGCGGACGCGCCGGCGACCCCGGCCAGTTCGGTGTCGCCGGATTACCTGATCGGACCGGGCGACATCATCCAGGTATTCGTCTGGCGCAATCCCGACCTCACGGTCACGGTACCGGTTCGACCTGACGGAAAAATTTCCACCCCCCTGGTCGAGGATATGGTGGCGGTCGGCAAGACCCCATCCGGTTTGGCGCGCGATATCGAGAAAGCTCTGGAGCAGTACGTGAAGGCGCCCCAGGTGAATGTGATCGTGACCCAACCGATGAGTATCTTCAGTCAGGTCAAGGTCATCGGCCAGGTTCTGAAGCCCCAGGCCGTTCCCTATCGGGAGGGCATGACCGTCCTCGATGCCGTGCTCGCCGTGGGCGGCTTGAGTCAGTTCGCGGCCGGTAATCGCGCCCATATTGAACGCGTCGTCGGTGGCAAGATGGAGGCGATCAAGGTCAAGCTCGATGCGCTCGTCAACGACGGTGACATGAAGCAGAATATCAAACTGTCGCCCGGCGACGTTCTCGTGGTTCCTGAGTCTCGCTTTTGACGTCCGGTAGCCCCACATGAACGAGTCGATTATTCATGCGCTCGATGAAGTGCGCGGCGCTTGGCGCTTTCGCTGGATCGGGCTGGGCGCCGCCTTCTTGGTCGCTTTGATCGGCTGGACCATCGTTTTTTCCCTGCCGGACCGCTACGAAGCCTACGCCAGGGTGTTCGTCGATACGCGCACGGCGCTGAAGCCGGCATTGCAGGGACTCACTGTCGAACAAAATGTCGATTCCGAGATCAACTATGTCCGTCAAAGCCTCATGGCCGGACCGCAACTCGAAAAGCTCGCGAAGGAAAGCGGCGTCCTGCCCGACAACGGACTCGATGAACGCGAGCGGGCGAAAATCCTCGATGATCTCGGCAACCGGATCTCCTTGACCGTGACCACCGCCGGAAACGCGGGCGACGATCGCGGCGTGGCCGGCACGCTCTATAACTTCGACTATCTTGATCGCGACCGCGCGCGCAGCTTGAAACTGGTCGATCTTCTGCTCAACAGCTTCGTGGAACGGACCTTGGGTAGCAAGCGGGAGGGCTCCGAAAATGCGCAAAAATTCCTCGAGACGCAGATCAAGGACTATGAGCAGCGCTTGAGTTTGGCGGAGGATAAATTGGCCGCGTTCAAGAAGAAGAACATCGGCTTGATGCCCACGGATCAAGGCGGCTTTTTCACGAACATGCAGACCGAGGTCGATGCGGAAAAGAAGGCGGAAACCGATCTTGCGGTGGCGCTCAGCCGTCGCGACGAATTATCCAAGCAATTGCATGGCGATGTGGCGATCTCCGCGGCGGGCACCTCCGGCAGCCTCGTCAACGGCCAAAGCGTGACGAACGGCAGCGATACGCTCTCGCGCATCCAGGAAACCCAGGCAAAGCTCGACGAGTTGCTGTTGAAGTACACCGACAAACATCCCGATGTGATCGCGACGCGTGCGACGCTCGCGGAACTGCAGCAGCGGCGTGCCACGGAGCTGGCGAGTTTGCGCCGCGGCGACGCCGCGGCCGTGGCCGCAAGCGGCGCGGGTTCGAATCCCGTTTATCAAAGCATCCAACTGGAGCTCAATAAACAAGATGTCGATATTGCGGCTCTGCGGCGCGAGGTCGCGCAACATCAGGAGACGGTGGCGCAGTTGCGCCAGCAATTGAACAGCGCTCCGGAGATCGAAGCGGAGTATCAGCAGCTGAATCGGGATTACGCCGTCAACAAATCGGAATATGCGGCGCTGCTCGAAAACTATCAAAAGGCGAGCATGGGCGAAAAAGCGGATAACGCCGGGTCGGTGCGCTTCGAGATCGTCTTGCCGCCGACCGCTCCGGTCGCTCCGGTCTGGCCGCGGCGCAACCTGTGCTTGTTCGGCGTGTGGGTCGCGGCCCTAGGCGTCGGTGCGGGCCTGGCTTATTTGTTACACACCCTTCGACCGATCGTCCCGTCGGTAACGGCACTCAGCAAGATCACGCCATTGCCGGTCTTGGGCTCGGTTGGGATCGCCTTCCCGACCCAATACCGCGCACGCTGGCGCAGCGACTTGTGGCGCTTTTCCGCAGGCACCGCCTGTCTCATCTTTGTCTTCGCCCTCGCGCTCTTGCTGAACTGGTCGGGTGTGCGTTTGAGTCTTCAGGCACTGCAGTCCTTGGTGAAGACGTGAGTCTGGTCGAGCGTGCCATCGCGAGGATGCGGCTGGCAAACGACGGGAAGCCCGATGCGATCCCCGTACTGACAAACCCGTCGAACGCTCCGGCCGCGGAGCCACCCACGCCGGCGCGCTATCTGGATATCGACTCGGCCGCATTGCGCGCCAGCGGCTATCTGCCGGAACCGAGCAAGGATCGCCAGTTTGCCGAGCAATACCGGCAAATCAAACGCCCGGTCATCGATAAAGCGCTGTCGCCGCCCGCGGAGCATCAGCGCGACCATCGCTTCGTGATGGTGACGAGTGCCTTGCCCGGCGACGGCAAGACTTTTACCACGATCAATCTCGCGCTCAGCATCGCGCGAGAACGCGATGTCTCGGTGTTGTTGATCGATGCCGACACGCCCAAGCAGCACATCAGCGACATCTTCGGACTGCGCGGTCTGCCGGGGCTGACGGACGCCCTCAGCGACGACACCATGAATGTGGAATCATTGGTACTCGGTACCAATATCCGCGGGTTCTCGATCCTGCCCTCTGGACGCTTCGTCGAAGGGGGTGCCGAGCTGCTCAGCAGCGCGCGCATGCTGCAGATCGTGGCCCAGCTTACGGCGCGCAGCCCACGACGGATCCTGCTCGTCGACTCGCCCCCCCTGCTGATCACGAGCGAGGGCCGAGCCCTGATGAAAGTCGCCGGCCAGGCATTGCTCGTCGTGCGTGCCAGCCATACACCGAAGCATGCGGTGGAAGAGGCGGTCGCCTTGTTCGGTGCCGAGCAATCCGGCGGCATCATTCTCAATCAAACAGAAATAGGACTCGGCGAAAGCTATTACGGCTACGGCGCCTACGGATCCTATGGAGCAAGTGCTGATGAGCCGGCCTCGAAGAGTTGAATTCGCGATTTCCGCGGCACTGCTCGCCGCCCCAGCCGCCTTTGCCCAGCAGTCAACCCAGCCCGCCACGCCGGGGTCGGTCACTGCGGGGGCAGGAAATAGTTGGACCTATGGTGGCGACTTCGGCTTCGGCCACTCGGACAATATCAGCCTCGTTCCCACGAACAAAATCGCTGAAAACATGGCGACCGCAGACGCCAATTTCGCGCTCACCCAAACCGGCGCCCGCCTCGAAGACAGCCTGAAAGGCAACTTCAGCTACTTCGACTTCCTCGAGCACACCTACGGCAGCGAATTGATCGGCCGGTTCGACGGCGCGGCGAGTTTCGCTATCGTGCCGGAGCGGGTGACTTGGACCGTGCAAGACGATTTTGGGCAGGGCCAAGTCGATGCTTTCGGCTCTCCGACGCCCAACAACATCCAGAACATCAATGCTTTCAACACCGGTCCCAATTTTACCTTCCGCTTCGGTGGGACGACATTTCTCGATCTGACCGCTCGCTATGGACGGGTCCAGTATGGGGCGAGCCCTTTCGATAGCAACCGACTCTTGGGTGGACTCGAATTGGGTGAGAACCTCTCGGCGCGATCGACCGTGGGATTCAATGTGAACACCGAGCGCGTGCTGTTCACGAATACGGCCGAGAACACGGATTTCGATCGCAGTAGCGCTTTTTTGAGCTATCAGGTGCATGGCGCCCGGACCGATCTGAACCTCCGGGGGGGATTGACTCGCGTCGAAGCGGGCGACTTTTCCACTTCCGGCGCCTTGGGATTGTTCGACCTGACACGCAAGGTGTCGCCGGCGAGCACGGTCGAACTCTCCGCTGGACGTGATCTCACCGACGCGACCGCGAGTTTCGCCAACTTGCAGAATGGGGCTCTCAATACGATCAATTTCTCGCAGGCGGCGGTGACCTCGGACGTGTATACGCAGACTTTTGCTCAAGCTGCATGGAACTACAAACGCGACCGAACCGCCGTTGGTTTGAGTGCGCGATGGGAAAGGGACAGCTACGGCGATCAGCCGATTCAGGGCGTGAATTTGATCGGCAGTTCGATCGTCACCGACATCACGAATGCGGCAACCCTCGATTACTCCCGGCGGGGCGCGGAGTTGAGCATCAATCAGCAAGTCACACGCACCTTTGCCGTGCAAGTGCTGGGCAGCTTTTACTACACGAGTTACCAGCATGCGAATTTCGTTGCCGATAGTGGCGGCACGAACTACGACGATGGGCGCATCGGCGCGGGACTGAGTTGGCGGGAGGGGCGGGCTCTCGTGCTACAACTTCGTTACGATCACACCACGCGAATCGTCGGCGGCGTCGGCAGCGGCACAGGGTACCAAGAAAACGTCGTATTCCTGACGGTGGGATACCAGCCGCTGCCGGCGGTTCCCGTGGCCGTCACGCCTGGCGACGAGCCAGCAGCGCGCAACCCACAATAGCCGGGAGGCTGGCAAACAACGGGGGGCCGGCAATCGCATTCAATGGCCCGCACCGCGTTTCGTCCTGATCCATTCGATCTGGCGCGACGACAAGAGTTTCAAATAAACCGGCAGTTTCCACGCGACGTAGCCGACCGAGCGAAGTAGATCTTTGAGGGAAACGATGTTTCGGCCATGGGCGATCCAGGCCGCCGCCACGGCGAGCACCAGGCTCGCCAAGCCGGAGCCGGCAATCGTCAAACCGACGAAGTCATGCGTGGCGAAGCCTACCGGTACGGCGATCAGGCTGATCGCGAGCGAGATCAATATTTGCAGCGTCAGCGGCGGTACGCACAGATCCAGGGCCATGCTCGCCAGATCCACGTTGCGTGTGGCGATGCTCTGCACGAAGAGGCCCGGTACCGTGCCCGCGATGGTCGCAATGTGGCCGTGCTCCCAGCGTGTCTTTTGCACCCGCGCCCCCTCGCTATCGTCGGGGAAGCGACTCGCGACCGTCGCGGACGGACAAAAGACAGGAGCGTGGCCGAGCCGGCAAAGATCCAGGCCCATCTGCATGTCTTCGGCGAGATGTCCGGTCGCCAGGTCCACCGAGGCGATGAGTTGCCACGGAAAAGCCATTCCCGAACCCATCAGCTGGCAGGGTAGCCCGAGCCTGTGCATGCCGAGCGGTCGCGACCAGTTTCGAACCCGCCAGGCGAACGCGGCGAGGCGGTCGCGTACGCCGCCGTTGGCCGGTGGGAACATTTCATACGACGCTTGTACCGGTCTGCCGAGACGATGCGCGAGCGACGCGATCATGCTGAGTGAGTCCCGCCCGGCGAGACAATCCGCGTCGAGGACGATGACCACATCGGGCGGATCGTCGCGCAGCGCGCGAATGCCGAAATCCAGGGCATAACCCTTGCCGCGCAAAGCGGGGTCGAACCGCTCTACCACGGATGCGCCGAAGGCGCGCGCGACTGCCGCGGTGTTGTCCACGCAGTTGTCCGCAACCACGAGCAGACGATCCGCCGGTGAGAGTTGCTTTGCTGCCTCCGTGAGTACGGCGAGAAGCCCCGCCTCTTCATCGTGAGCGGGGATCAGGACTGTAAAGCGCGCCGCCAAGGGATTGCCCGCCTCGGGCCGGTTGCCGGACTTTAGCGAACTCGCCACCTGTACGAGCAGAATATAAGAGGGAATAGCCGCTAGAGCCGCGATTGCGTCGAAAAGAATGGTGATGACAGCCATGCGCCTGCGGCTCGCTACCGCGAAGATTCTTGGCGGAAGAGGCTTGCCAGCTTTTCAGCTTCGACCATGGCATCGTGGCGGCTCAGGGCCATGGTTCGCGCGCGCTGTCCCATCTCAACGAGCTGCTCGGTCGGCGTCGCGAGACAAGCTCTCATCGCGTCCGCAAGTGCCTCGACGTTTCCGGCGGGAATCAGCCAGCCATGCACTCCGGCCGTGACCAACTCGGGTATTCCGGCAATGTAGGTCGATATCACCGGCCTGCGCAGGGCCATCGCTTCCATCAGCACCACGGGGAGGCCCTCGGCAAAACTAGGCAGCACCAAGGCTCTCGACTGCAGAATCTCGGCCCTCACTTGATCGCTGCTGAGCCATCCGGTGATCCTTACCTGGTCGGTCAGGGCGTAGCGAATCACCAGTCGCTCGAGTTCCGCGCGCATTTCGCCGTCACCCGCGAGAACGAGTTCGAACGGGATGCCCGCGATCTTCAATTGCGCCGCCGCTTCGAGCAGTAGCAGCTGGCCTTTCTGTTCACACAAACGGCCCACGCAGACGAGTCGCGGGGCGAGTGGGAAGGGCCCGGAGGAGACATCGTAAAAAGCACGGTCGAGACCACAGTGAACCACCTTGATCTTCGGCCAATCAAGATGGCTGCTCCACCGGTAGACCTGGCTGCGCCCGAATGAACTGACCGCGACGACGAATTTCGCGAGCCGGATTTTCTCCGACAGATGAATACCGTAGGGCTTGTCGAATTCCTCCGGACCATGAATCGTGAAACTGAAGCTGATTCCCCGCAGCACGTGGAGCAAGGCGATGACCTCGGTGGGATTCGTGCCGAAATGCGCATGGATATGACGTTCGGGCGATCGCTTGATGAGCGACCACACCATGCAGGCTTCCGCCAAGTAGACGAGGTGCACCAGTGCGGAGCGATCGCTTTGCCGGCTCATGCGCAACGCGCAGCCAAGCGTCCGCAGGAAGCGCACAGGCGAGACGATGCATGCGAGCGCAGTGGCCGTGATCAAGGGGAGCGGACCGCCCTGTAGGAGGTAAGCGGTTCGCTCTCTTTCCGCCAGATCCGCAGCATCGACGAGTTCGGCGTCCCAGCCTCGCAGCGCGATGCGTGCCACCGAGAAACCGAGCGCTTCGAGTGCCTGGATTTCTCGGCGCACGAACGAATGGCTGACCTTCGGGTACTGGCTGATGAAATAGATGAGACGCCGCACCGCCATAAGGTCCCCAAGTCGAGGCGAACGGATCATTGTTTCAACAACGAATCATTCCGGCAAACGACTACCGCACAGTGGTGCAGAACTCCCGAGCGGGATTTTTGATTTTAACATATTCTTATCGGGTAAAGCCCGTTGCGATTTTATGTGGCAGAGGTCCGCATATAGCCGATGCAGCGGGGGCATCGGCGTCCCTATAATGGCTACAATGCAAAATGCACGGCCAGTAGGGGGCTCGAGGATGATGTCGATTAGTTCCGTGATTCGATCGCAATTCGAGCAGGTTGCCGTCGAGCAAAAGCGCAATTTGGCCCCGCTGGCCGAGGATTTGAAGTTGCATGACTCGGGGCTCGACTCGCTTAGCTTCGCGCTGATCGTCATGCGCTTGGAGGACGCACTGGGGTTCGATCCGTTCGACTCCGCGGAACAAGTGACATTCCCCGTGACTTATGGCGACTTCGTGCGTCTGTACGAGACACGTTCCTAGTTTGACCACAAGAATAGGTAGCGATTGACCTCTGGGATGGAGAATGTTTCTGCTCGTACGCTGCGTCGGCTTCAAGCGGAGCCGATGTACTTCGGTGCCCCGGAGGGCCGAATGTTCGGCTGGTTGCACCGGCCCGCGCAAGCCGCCCCGAACGCGGTAGGTCTCGTGATTTGTAAACCCTTTGGCTACGAGGCGATGTGCGCGCACCGCAGCGTTCGCGAGTTTGCGGAGGCTGCCGCTGCAGCGGGTTTTCCCACGCTACGGTTCGATTATGTGGGAACGGGCGATTCCGCCGACCTCGACCCGCAAGCGGATCAAATCGAAACCTGGGTGGGCAATGTCCTGACCGCCATCTGCGAACTGAAGGCGAGTGCCGGCGTTCGGCAAGTTGCCTTGTTGGGAATTCGCTTGGGAGGCCTGCTCGCGGCACTGGCGGCAAGGCGCGCCGCGGTCGACTCCTTGGTGTTGGTCGCACCGGTGACCAATGGCAAGCGCTATCTCAAGGAGTTGCGCACGACCCGAATGGCGGCGCAGCTCGGCGTAGCGGATCAGGGTGCGAAGGAAGACTCGGCTGTGGCAGTGCCGTCCGTGGATCCGGGCTCCATGGAGATCAGCGGGTATACGCTTTCCTCGGCGACGCTGGCGCGTCTCGCGCTGCAGGATCTCGGCGATCAGCACATGGACAGCTTGCCGCGCACGCTGATCATCGATGGCGATAGTCTGCCAATCTCGCGTGTTTGGGCGGAGCGGATTACCGCCGCTGACCCTAGAGCGCGCTATCTCGTTCTGCCCGGCCTGGTCGAAATGATCATGACGGCGCCACAGTTCTCGAGGGTGCCCCGGCAGATGATTGCCGCGAGCTGCGATTGGTTGCGGGAAACCGCGGCAGAGCTTGCGAACGCACCCGCAAACGATGGCGTGGTTCAATCCGTGCAATCGACGGCGTCCACGACCCTGTCCCTGCCCGACATCCCGGAGTTTCCGGATCAACATCTCGCCGAAACTCCGCTGTTCTTGGATCGGGAAGAACTGTTGTTCGGCATCGCCACCGAACCACATCAAGGTGAACCGCGGCGCCGCGCGGTCATTCTCTTGAACGCCGCGGTCGATTATCACATCGGCGCGAACCGCATGTATGTATCTCTCGCGCGCCGATGGGCCAGGCGAGGCTATATCGTCTTGCGCATGGATTTCGCCGGAATTGGCGATAGCGGAACGAGAGACGGCCGTCCCGACGACGACGTGTTTCCGCCGGCGGCGGTCACCGACATTGGCATCGCCATCGATGCATTGAACGCAAAGTATGGCGTGCGCGAGGTGACACTGGTCGGACTTTGCTCGGGCGGTTACCATGCTTTACGCGCCGCCATCGAAGGCTTGCGCGTCAATCGCGTCATGCTGCTCAATCCACAGAACTTCTATTGGAAGCAGGGCGCGCGGCTCGAAGATTTGCAAGAAGTTGAAATCGTGCGTAATCCGGGCGTTTATCGCGAACGGATGTTATCCCTTGCGGCCTGGCGCAGACTGGTGTCCGGAGAGGTCAACCTGCGACGCATCATCCAGATCTATATTCAGCGTCCGCTGGTCAGTTTGGAATCGCTGACGAGGGAGTTCGCGCGCCGCCTGCGTATCCGACTGCCGCAAGATCTCGGCTGGGATCTGCACAAGGTGGCGTCTCGTGGCGTAAGAGTGGTCTTCGTGTTCTCGCAGGGGGAGGCGGGCATCGACCTGCTGAAAATGCAGGCTGGATCCACGCTGTATCGGCTGGGTGATCGTTGCCGGTTGCGCTTTGTCGACAAGACCGACCACACCTTCACCCATGCGGGCCCTCGATCGATGATGGAGGGAGTCCTCAGCGAGGAGCTGTTTGCCAAAGTCGATGCATGAGGGGGGTCATTTGTATTCGATCAGATGCGACCTGGTGCCGCGCAGCCGGTCCCAGTTGAATTTCATCTGACCCAGCACTTCGGGAAATTTGCTCAGTACCAGCATCCCGGCACGCCACCAGTTCTCACGGGGCGCGCGCCTCCCCATCAGTGCAAGGCGGATGATTTGCAAGGGATAAGGCACGAGTACCAGCAATCCCCAGGGCCACAGCAATGGCGCCAGGATCAGGGTCGCAAGCGGCAGCCAAAACCCCCAAATCCAGGCTCGTCGGGTCGCTCTGACGCCATGTCGCTCGGGCGGTGCGCCATGCAGCGAGGCGCCGAGCGATGAGCCATAGCCGCTGCGCATCGAGCGCTTCCACCACTGCGAGAAATGCAACATCGCCGCATCGTGCAGCGTCATATCGACGTCCACATGCCAGATTTTCCAGCCTAATTGGCGCAGTCGAACGCACATCTCCGGTTCCTCGCCGCAGATAAGGTCGGCACGATAGCCGCCGACTTGCCGAAAAGCGTGGACGCGAGAGACGGAATCTCCGCCGCAGACCGGGGTGCTGCCCAAGGGGTAATCCACCCACTCGATCGCGCACAGCATGTTGTAGATGGAGCGTTCCGGAAACCGCTCGCGCCGCTGTCCCCAGACGATCGCGACCTCGGGATGTCGATCGAGGAAGCCGCGCGCGGCTTCGATCCATCCTGGGATGATCTCGCAGTCCCCATCGACGAAAAAAACGTAGTCCAAATGCGGATGAAGCTGCAGCAGGCGCTCGAATCCCGCATTGCGCGCCCGTGCCGCTGTGAACGGGACGCCCATGTCCAATTCAACGACCTCGACGCCGAGCGAGCGGCCCATGGCAACCGAGGCATCGCGGGATCCCGAATCGACATAGATCGACCGGTCCCGAAGCTCGCCGAGGGACTCGAGGCAGCGCCTCAATCGCTCGCCCTCGTTGCGTCCGATGACGACGACGCCTATGGTGGTTTTCAAGTCATGGGACGTCGATTCGGCGTTCGACTGCTGGTTGGCGCTCATCGCGGCCGACAGAATACCACCAATGAAAACCCTGCGACGAGGGAGTGGACCGGCAGGTCAGAAGGTCTTCGAGCCTAAGCTGCTCAAGGCACTGTGAGTGCCGTCATCCGCATCGGCTTGGACCGCAAAATACCAGGTTCCCTCGGTCAGTCCGCTGATCTCATAGGACAATGAATTGGCGCCGGGAATGAAGACGGATTGCGACAAATCCTTGGCCGAGGTGCCGTAGAAAATCGTATAGCCCTTCAGCGGCGTGAGCGGGGTCCCGTTGGTGTTGGACTTCGGCGGGCTCCAAGACAATGTTGCTGTGCCCGAGGACGGCGGCTTCACGGTGACCGTCGCACTCGCCGTCACGCTGCCCGCATCCCCGGTGCAGGTCAGAGTATACGTGGTCGTTGCCTTGAGCGCGGCGGTCGATTTCGATCCGCTGGTCGCGAGGTTACCCGACCATCCGCCCGAGGCCGTGCAGGCGGTCGCATGGCTCGAACTCCAGCTCAGTAGCGAGGTTGCCCCACTTGCAATGCTCGACGGACTCGCGGTCAAGGACACGCTCGGCGGAGTCTCAGCGACCGTGACGGTCGCCGACTGCGATGCGGAGCCATCGTTGCCCGTGCAGGTCAGAGCGAATGTCGTCGTCGCGCTGAGGGCAACGGTTTTTTGCGAGCCCCGCACGGCCTTGCCTCCGGCCCAGCCTCCGGAGGCCACGCAGCTCGTCGCATTGCTGGACGACCAGGTCAAGGTCGATGTCGCGCCGCTCTTCACGGTCGTCGGGTCCGCGGTGATCGTCACGACGGGAGCGGCCTCGGTGACCGAGACGGTGACTTCTTGCGTCGCGACACCGCCAGGTCCCGAGCAGGTCAAGGAATAGGTCGTGCTAGCTTGCAGCGTACCGGTCGTTTGCGATCCGCTGGCCGGCTGGGATCCGCTCCAAGGCCCGGACGCGGTGCAGCGTGACGCATTGTCCGCGACCCAGGTCAGTATTGCACTCTCGCCGGCCGTGATCGTGCTCGGGTTCGCGCTGATACTGATCGTCGGTGCCGGTGCCGTGACCGACACCGTGGCGGACTGAGCGGCCGTGCCCTTAGGTCCTTTGCAGGTCAAGGTATAGGTCACGCTCTTCGTCAAAGCACCCGTCGATTGGGATCCCTTCAGCGCCTTGGCCCCGGACCAATCCCCGGAGGCGGTGCAGCTGGTTGCATTGGTCGACGACCACGTGAGCGTAGACTTGCCACCGCTCTTGACGGCGCTCGGGCCCACGCTGAGGCTGACGGTCGGTGCACCGGACGACGGGTCCACGGTCACCGTCGTCGATTGCGTTGCGCTACCACCGGTGCCGGTGCACTTGAGCGTATAAGTGCCACTCGCTTGCAGGCTGCCGGTGGTTTGCTTGCCGGCCAGAGGTTTGACGCCCGTCCAAGACCCGCTCGCGACGCAAGAGGAGGTGTTTGTCGAGGTCCAACTGAGCACGGCCGACGAGCCCTTGACGATCGTGCTCGGCGTCGCATTGAAACTCACCATGGGCACGGCGGGCACGACTGAAATCAACACGGATTGAGTGGCGCTGCCGCCGACACCCGTACAGCTCAGCGTGTAGCTCGTATTCTCCTCGAGCGCTCCCGTCGTCAAGGAGCCGCTGAGCGGCTCGAGTCCGTTCCAAGCCCCCGACCCGGTGCAAAAAATCGCGTTGCTGGTCGTCCACTTCACGACCGTCGTCGCGCCGGCCGTGACTGAACTCGGAGCGGCGCTGATGGAGATACTAGGCGGCAACGGGATCACGGTCACGGTGGTGGATTGGGTTGCCGAACCACCGGGTCCGGTGCAGGTGAGGGTATAGTCTTTCGTTTCGGTGAGCGCGCCCGTCGTCTGCGACCCGCTCGTCTTCAAATTGCCACTCCAGGCACCCGAGGCTTTGCAAGCGCTTGCGTCCGCCGACGTCCATTTCAGCTCCGTGGACATGCCGGCACTCAGCGTCGTGGCCTCGGCGACCAGACTGACCGAGGGAGGGGTCGCGGCGCCGGTGACCTTGACCTCGGCGGATTGAGATGCCGTGCCGCCGGGTCCCTTGCAGGTCAGTACGAAGGTTGTCGGGGCAGCGAGGGCATCGGTCGTCGCCGATCCGCTCACCGCCTTCGTGCCGGTCCATCCGCCGCTCGCAACGCAGGAGTCGGCAGACGAAACGTCCCAGGCGAGAGTCGTACCGAAGCCGAGCGGTACGCTACTCGGGCTCGGTTGCAGCTTGATGACCGGCGCGCTCGCCGTCGTCGAAATCGTGCTGGTATTGCCGCTGTTGTCGGAGCTACTCGAGCCGTTGCAAGCGGCGAGCGCCGCGAGCGTGAAACAAGCGAGTGCGAGTCGCGCAGTGCGCCAGAGAACATTCGGATGACGGTCGACACGCGTGCCGTTATATCGGCCCTCGCGTTGCTTGCGTCGATCCCTTGAACCCATCCCTTCACTCTCCCAATCGGCGACTCACAGACTGACGGAACTCGAACCGAACTCGGGCCATCGCGCAGCATCGCGACCCCGGTCACACTAATCATCACTCGACTTCCCGCCGGCACCAACCTGTCGCAATACGCGCACACGTTCGTTGCGCTTGGCTCTGCGCGAGTCGCGGTCGCGTGCTTGTTCAAGA
>Ga0116231_10004447_pt1 | contig 28349 bp, 19 predicted proteins | sample S1TSphgellanicum_2_FD_89695 | JGI IMG/M metagenome (GOLD analysis project Ga0116231, IMG submission 89695) | Host-associated microbial communities from peat moss isolated from Minnesota, USA - S1T2_Fd - Sphagnum magellanicum MG | ecosystem: Host-associated > Plants > Peat moss > Unclassified...
AAAAAAAAAACTAATGTGTTTTTTTTTTTTTGGGTAAAAAAAAAAAAAAAAAAAAAAAAAAAAAAAGAGGGAAAAAAAAAAAAAAAAAAAAAAAACCAAAAACATGGGAAAAAAAAAATCATATGTGTGTGTGTGTTTTCTACAAACCATAACTTTTCCCCCCTAGAATCATGTGTTAACCTTATGTGTGTTTCCCCTAGAGACCAAAAAACAAGGACTTAAGGACCTTAGAATCATGTGTGACCTTGTGTGTGTGTGAATTTTTTCCCTTAAAACCATGTCTTATATTCGTGTGTGTGTCTCCTTTAGAAATTAGATAATAAGGACCTTATTTCCTTTATAAACAAAAAAAACAAAAACCTTTTTTCCCCTAAACCCCTATGTGACCACCATATTTCTTTTTGGAACCTTTGTAAGGAAACCAAAATCAAGGAACCTTTAAACAAGGTACCATCATGTGGGTGTGTCTCCCCTAGAAACCTTTCTATGGATGTGTACCTTTAAAAACCAAATTGTAACCTTATAACCTCTTTCTAGGTGTGTATGTGTCCTTCGAAAATCGATGTTCTAAAACCTTTGAGTGAAAACCAAAATTAAAAACCCCAAAGTGTGTGTTATTAGAACACCATTTATATTTTTTTGTTCCAACATTGATCATCTATTTATTCTTTAATTCGAAGCTACTATAACACCATGCAAACATGCAAAAGAACACAATGAGGTTAGCCCAACCCTTCCATCCTTATGGCTGAAGAGCAAAAAGTTGCCCCAATAGAAAAAGATGCCCCAAGTGGGGCAACAACACCAAATTAAAAAATTAATGCAAAAATAATTTAGGAGCACAAAGCTTTTTTGGATGAAAAAGGGGTGGCCCATGAAGCTACAGGCAATCATGATGCTTCCAATCTTGCTTCATGTGAAAATTGAAACATGGAAATTAAAAATAAGATCTCAATTTTAGTTAAGATTTGTTCTTGTACATCAAATTGACAACCCAAATTGGGTTCAGACCCATGTATGCAATAGAAAGTACATTTTATTAGATTATATTTGTTATGTTTCAATTTCATCTTAACCTCACCTTCTTTTTTAAGGTTGTCACTGAGTAAAAGTGTGGGTTTGTTGTTTTTTTGCTTTGCAATTCCTAGGAATGGCTTAGACTTGTGAATGCGATACCTACATAGTTTAGAAATTGAAGATTTTTAAGTTTTAACATTTATAGTCCATTCAAGTTTCAAATCCACCAATGGGGAAAAAAAGGCTAATGTTTTAGATGAAGCTTGTGATAAAAAAATCCCTCCAATGGCCCCAACAATATTGTTCTTGGAGGCCCTTCCCCTTCCTCAAATTGGGAGGAAGGGCATTGAATCGGTTAATTATGGCTCCAAATGGTCCTGTAAAATTAGTGAATGTATTAAGATTTATGCCACAAAATGGTTATTAACTGTATTGTTCAAATATTAGAATATTAATATTTTTTAAAGTAACAACCATGTTCAATTGAATCATTAAAAAAAATATTGTATGGATTTATAGGGAATGTATTTTCTACTGTTTTTGAATCATTATACCGTGCATTCACCCATGGTAAAGTAGATTGTAAATGGTCCTTATCATAAATGAAAAGTAACTAAGAAATATGCTTTTTGATATATTGAACTTAAAAATATTATTTAGTTCAAAGATTAATATGAACATTTTCTTCAATTTTGTTAAAACATTAATTTAAAAATACATGTTTAAAGTAGGTTTAAATAGATTCATGGGAATTCACGCAAATGTCATAGTCTATTTTATAAACCTTATGTAGATTATAAGAAGATGAAATGTTACATTTTTAAAATCTTGAATCAATGGAAGCCTAAAATGTATTTGTGATTTTTCATCTTTTTCACATTCTAATAAAAATATATTTAGCTTATAGGGTAAAAGTAGGTTTGAAAAATATAATTACCAATAAATTTAAACCTACTTGTTACCTACTTTTATTAAATTAAAATTCTTCAAATTTTACAGTCAATTTACTATAAACCTGATGTAGGCATAAATGTTTTCAAAATGAAAGATAAAAACTTTCCAATCTACTTTCTTATGGTTTTGTAGAAAACTATCATATTTTAAAATGAGATTTTTAGGCGGACTATTTTTTTTGGCTTACTTTAGTGTGCTTTCACATTGAAGTAATCGCAATACCTCCATAATCCTTTTGAATCTACCATGCATAAATGAAATACCTACATTTGAACTTCCCAAATTCATTTGTTGATAAATAATATTTGTGTCCAACCTTCCAAATGTTCATTAAAAACCTTTCTAATGTATAATGTTTAAAAGGATTGATTGAGGTGAACCTTTCATCAATCCTAAATCCCTTCTTAATGTACAATGTTTAAATTATTAGGTATTGTTTATGTTTTTTTAGGATTTTGGTACACATTAAAGAGTTTGGACCCTTGTGCCAAATGTGGAATCCATGGAAATTACTCCATTATGGCCATATGCAAGCATGGGTTGACATTACACCAATGTTTAGATGCCTAATGTGAATGGGATTTGAATCCCATTGACTTCACTAGCTTCTTGAAAATAAAATACATGTTTTGAATGATGCAAAACCCAAGACCAAATTGAAATGACAAGGTTTTTGTGCAACCATGCCGGCATCAACTACCTTTCTTATGTTTCCAATCCAAATATGCAATGTTTTTGTTGTCAAATGAAGTCATGCATAATCATGGCTTTTTCAACATTCACACATTCCCACCAAATTGTTTTGTGCTTGTCATAAATTTGTTTGGTGGTGTGCCCCAAACCCAATTGAGTCCAAATGTGATCTTTCAAAGATTGTGAAATTCAACAAGCATATTGTGACATGTGAACTAATGATTTTGGATCCCTTGGGCCATGTGTTGATTCACCATTTGCTCAAGTGTGTGTTCAATAGTAAAACATAACTCCACCACATCAGGTTGTGTGTACAATTGCTTGATTGAAAAGGTGGCCAAACATCTTCATTTGATCAATCTTGCATGGTTTGGGTCATTGCAATGATCATTGGGACCATAAGCACATCCATACTTACAAAATGTACCTATGGTAAGGATAATATGTGTTTGTGAAAAACATTTAAAAATCAAAAGCATGGAACATTGCATTATACCAAGTATGCCCAAGGTTGTTTTTTATTGATGGGTTTTTTACATCTTTTTGTGAGGGCAATTTTTGTGTGTGTTCCATTCCATTGGGGTTTCCACATCACCTCATTCACCTTCCAAAAATCTAGACACATGTGCATGTGTTATGTGCACAATCTTGTTGGACACTTCAATTTCACCCCCATGTTTCACCCCATGAATCCACACCAAATCCACATTTGAAAAGGGGGTTTTTGTTGGGCTTTGGACTTGATTGATTGTGATTTGGGAATTCAAACCATGCTTATATTCTAGAAAAATATATGCACTTACAATATCCTTTTTCTTCATTAGCCCATGATTACTAATGAAAAACACTAGCCAATATTTTCATGTGGGAGTAATAATTACAACAAATCCTAAAGACGCACAAGACTTGGGAACTAACCTTGCAATACCTACATGTTAAACTGAAACACACATTAGACCTAAAACCCAACCTTGCAATACTTGCATGTCAACCTTAAAACACACATTGGACCTAGGGCCAACTTTGCAATAATTGCATGTCAACTTAAAATTCACACTAATCATGGGACCCAACCTTGCAATATCCACATGCATACCCTTTAGTTATGCATGTGGGTATTGCAAGGTTAATAACTACATATAAATGATATATGGAAAATTGAATGAAAACATGATAAGAAAAAAAAAGTTGAATGTCACTAATAGTGTGTAGTAATGCGGAGCCCAAGCTTATGAATTTAAATGAGTGAAGGAAAATATTTATCTCTTATTAGCCTTCTCTTACCTTCTAATTTGAGTTCTCCAAATTGAAAGATGTTTCCATTTCCCTTCAAAAGAGAAGAAATGAATTTCACTTGCTCAAAATGTTCATGATTTTTCTTCCTAAATTAACCTAACCTTGAATTTACTTAATATAAAAAAGGACGTTTTGCAAAAGTCAGAAATGTTTAACACCTTTCAATATAACCCTAAATCCTCCTTTGATTCATATTAGGTTAGAAAATAAAATCCTCCTTTTCTCTCAACCCAACCCAAGGCACAAAATTATTTAATTATGTTGTTTAAAACATGCAATAAATGGTGCAAAGCGAAAGCTCAAGGTGACGAGGCATTGATGGTAGGAAGATGGTGCAAATGCAATACCTACATTTGCATTAATTTCATAAATCAATGTCAACATTGTGTAGGTAGGTAGGTAGGTAGCAAGGAAGGTGGGTAGGTAGGTAAGAATATGAACAAGAGAGGCATGTAAGGGAGTGGGTGCCTAGTTGGGTGGTAGGCATATAATAGGTTGGGAGGGGTGAATCTAATAGGTGAGTAGGTGGGGAAAATGGGTGGGGATCTAGTAGGTAGGTGGGAAAAAGGGGTGGGGATATAATAGGTAGGTGGGTGAGAAGGGGGAGGGGCTTGATTCTTAGTTGGTAGGTAAGGCCAAAAAGAGGGGTATAATGTAGCTAGCTAGGTAGCTGAGGTAAGAGTTGAGAAAAAACAACCAGGAAAAAAACCTAACCCTAAACCCTAAACCCAGGAAAGGGTTAGCACCAAAAAGGTTAACACAGATATAGCCACTAATGAAAAGTGCACAGAAGTGCCAATTGGTGCACTGGTGGGTGCTGCTTCATTCTGGCCTTCTTCCAATGCGATACTTCCGTGTCTTTTAAGATTCTGATCTGCAGCAGCTTGCCCTCAATCCGATCAAGGAACTGGTTTAAATCTGCTGTGTTCTGTTTTCCTTCTTATTAACGGAATTGCTGGAATTCTCTCTCTGTTTTCTCTCTCTCTCTCTCTCTCTCTCTCTCTCTCTCTCTCTCACTGTCACTCTCAGAGACGCACAGAGTCCAAACAGACACAGAGATGAGGGTATTGTTGACAGGAGCAACAGGTTTCTTGGGAGGAAGGTTGTGCTCGGCATTGGTGCACTCAGGTCACACGGTGCGAGTCACGGTGCGTGCAAAAAGTGTCACCAGTGAACTGCCGCCTGAGGTGGAGATCGCCAACTGCGATATCCAAGACGCTCCCGCTCTCGTCAAAGCTTGCGAGGGTTGCGATGCTGTTATCCATACAGCAGCCCTAGTGGGCTCCTGGTTTCCTGACAGTTCCCAATACATCACTGTGGGTTTTTTCTCCTCCTCCTCCTCCTCCTCTTCTTCTTCTTCCCCTTTTGCCTTTCACGTCTCCTCTCTCTAAGAGGAAAGACCATCACAAAGACCCTTGACAAGACAATAATACCTTCATTTATTGGCTCTGCCTGCCCTTCAGGGTAGAGACATTGGGATGCACATAGAAATGGGTCAAAGTTTGGTATCCCTACATTCTAGTGTCACGTGGAGTCTACTATAGAAACATTTCTGACATTGGGATGCACATAGAAATGGGCCAAAGTTTGGTATCCCTACATTCTAGTGTCACGTGGAGTCTACTACAGAAACATTTCTGACATTGGGATGCACATAGAAATGGGCCAAAGTTTGGTATCCCTAGAGTCTAGGGTCATGTGGAGTCCACTATACAAACATTTCTGGTATACATGAAATTGAATGTTTCTCAAGTTCAAGTACAGGTCTCAGTGGCAAGTGCTGCAGCTGCTTACATATCACTTGGGAGAAACCTCAGTGTGTTTATGGAAACTGTTGATAGAAGGAATAAGTATACAAGCAATGTGTGGATTGGCTGGATTGCAATCTCAGGTGAATGTTCAGGGATTGAGGAATGTGATTGATGCTGTGAAGGCGAATCCGAGTGTGAAGAAGCTTGTCTACACATCATCATTCTTTGCTCTTGGTTATACAGATGGGCACATTGGTGATGAAGATCAGGTGATTTCCCAATCCTTGACCAAACTTCACCATTATCAAGCAATAACTCTTGACAATGTTGAACCAGTTTCTGGGTCTCTTCATTGGTTGTCATGAATTATGGTGCAGGGTTGGTCCCAGAGAATTTTTGTGTCAGTCACATAAACTAGGCCCAGTAAACAGATATACTGTAGTCCTACATCACTAAAATCTGTAGGGTCGTTTGATGGAGCTTTTATATCTAGATAGCCATCTATTCTTGCAGTTTTCATTTGTTGTTATGAGACTAAATGTAGTATGGTGACTAAAATTGTTCAAGGCAGCTGGCCACAATCAGTTCAATGATGCACAGACTCCACCCAGGATCATGAGTTCTGGTGCTTAGATGCTGAGGTTTTTTTTGTAGTGAAGCTCAACTAAGGTGGAAAGTTGGTGTAGGTGCATCCAGGAAAGTTTATCTCGCCATACGAGGAGTCAAAGTTCCTAGCAGACAAGGTTGCTCAAGAGGCTGCTGCAGAAGGGGTGCCAATTGTCTCAGTTTATCCAGGGGTGGTGTATGGACCTGGGAAACTTACCGCAGGAAACTCCCTTGCTCTGATGGTAATGTTTCAGAACTACCAATCTTTTCTTGAAAATCAGTAGTGTATGAGTAAACAGCCTCTGATGAATACATTATTAGGCCAGTTGTAAGCTGTGTGGACATTTGACACTTATCACAAGTTATACAGATGACAGTGTAATTGAATAATGCCTTTGTCTTAGATGCTTGCTCCTTGAAACATGATATTGCTGTTTGTGAAAACTAGCTCTGCCTCTTGACTGCTAGTTGAGATATTCACTGAGTCTTCCCCTTGCTCAATGTGACAGAAACTCAGCACACAGGTTTTTGTAGAGTTTTGCGCTCTTAGTCTTCAACAAATTTTTACGTACTTATCTACATGTTAGTAGCTGATGATATCAGTGTGCGATAATGGCAGCTATCACTGCCATTCATGATGAAAGTGATGGTCTTATACTTTGTCAGAATCTCAAAAGATCATCATGACTGGATTTGTTCTTGTTACAGTCATTTTTGGTTTTGCGAGAACTTTGCAGAACATTTGTTTTGGTTACCTAAGATGCTTTTGTGGAGGTTCTCACTGAGATTTTGATATTGAATAAGTATGGAAAATGTGAGGCCTGATACTGAGCCCTTCTAGCCTGATGGATCAGGTTTCTGGGGTATCCTTGTTGTTTTGCTTGTGCATGTCACAGCAAAGGAGCGGTAACATATACCAGCATTCAGATGTTTTCAGGTTCTCTAGAATCAGCTTCTAAACTCAGTGGGGAGTAATGGCAGCTAGACACTGCCATTTATGATGAACATGATGATATGATACTGTATAAGAGATACTCACCAGGTGATGTCCACATTGATTTTTTTTCTTTGTTTTTTCTCTTTTGGCTGGACCTGACAGAACATTTGTTAGGTTACTTTGTTACATCACTTTTTGGAATTTTGTCTGCAATCATATTGATATGGTTTGTGGGATCAGTTCCTGTTTACATCACCGTGGTGCAGATTTCTGTGGATTTGTGAATTGATTGGAGATTGGCATTTGCAGTTGATAGGGCGATTTAAAGGGCAATCACCTGGATACCTTGGAAATGGTGCTGACAAGTTCTCCTTCTGCCATGTTGATGATGTGGCATCTGGACACCTGGCAGCAATGGAAATTGGAAAAGGTGGAGGGAGGTACTTGCTTTGTGGGGACAATGCCTCTTATGTGGAGATTTATGACCTGGCTGCCAGTTTAACACACACTAAACCTCCATCATTTCATATTCCATTCTGGGTACTGGAGCTTGCTGGCCACATATCTGTCATGTGGGCCCACTTCAGTTTTTCCACAGGAATCAGTAAAAGTTTGCCAACCCTAACCAGCAACGTAAGCTTTTCCACACCTGGCACTCAATTTTTGCAATTGGTAACACTGGACCTTAACAACTGGGTGCAGTCTATCTCTGCCAATTCATGTGAGAACCTCACTTGTGTTTACCTCTCTATTCATGCATGTGTTGGTAAAGTGTATCTTAGGTGGTCACTTGACATAGGATATAGTGTACCTGTGCAGGCAGTTCGGATCTTAAAGCACCAGTGGGCATACTCAAGTGCGAAGGCGGAAAGAGAGCTTGGGTACAAATCCAGACCTCTAAAAGAAGGCCTTAGTGAGCTGTTGGCCTGGCTAAAAGCTACAGGTCGCATCACCTACTAGAACAGCCTTCATATGCATTGGTGTGAGCATTAGGTGAAAACAATAAAGGGCCTTCTGACTGCCCTTCACAAATGCACAAGGCTAATCAATTTACAGTGTTACTTTGGAGCTGTAACTTAGCATAGTGAGCACTAATGTGTTGCCAATTGTATTGTGCTGTGGCAATTTGCTCATGAAAAAATAGCTTGTCCAATATGTACATGAGTATGTTGCAAATGCACCAAGGGCAGGTGGAGAGTTGGGACTGTATCCTTGAGGTGGGTACCCATCAAAACTTTTGTATTTGGATGTTTCCAAAACTACCCAGGATATTGGCCAAATTGTGTGCTTTTTTCAGGAGTCTCCTCCTGATCATTATATCAAATAAAATATGCTGCCTTAAAATCTTCATTACAATGTTTGAGTAATTGTTGGTTTCCCTGCTACTCATTCACCCACAATTTCTTAGTCAAATTGTTGGCCAAAACAGCGAAAATGGGTTTTCATGTCTCCTCTACTATATGGCCACCCACCTACCTGCATGGCAGGTCCAGGTGAAGTGTATTGCTTCCCACTTGCAATTGCCCAAGGTTTTGCTTCTCAAATGATAGTTCTTTGTCAACTCATGGTTCTATGGCTTTTTTGACAGTGGTGGCTGGGTGAAGGCTTCCTGCTCATGGTTGCCACATGGAAATTCCCCCAACATTCTACTCAAAAAATTTCAACATGGAAACCCACCCTAACTCATTCCTGTACGCTACATTGTATTCTTTGGTGAAAAGTTGACTTGGATTAATATTGGCATATTTGATCGAATGCATGCAACATCAGAGAAAGAGCTGTTGGTGTTTCCTAAAGTTGCAAAGACTAACTCAAAATTTTGAGTCTGTTCATCACTCATATTTAAAGTCCATAATTTTTGGGGTGTGATTTAGAACAGCTATCCACCCCTGTGGAGCTGTGACTAATAAGGAGACCAAATCTCAGGTCAACACAATCTCAATCTTAATTCCTTGTTATTTCTTTACATTCGAAGTTATATCTGTCAAAGTGTCCATAAAGAGCTAAAGATCTTATTCTAAGCTGCTTACATCATATGTAAAGCAACCTATGGGTTGTGGAATTGTTCTGGTACATTAAGTTTAGAGCATTGTGGTAGACTCAGGGGCTGTCTGCAATAATTAAAATTTGCAGGAGCTGCTGAATTTTGGGGTCAAAAGTTTGAATCGCAGGGACCAGGAAGCTAATTGGGTTTATTTCAACATTTTTGTTTTGGTGCAAAGTTGAAGGAGTTCAATGAATGATTGGCAGAAAAGCCTTTGATTGAGTTTGTGTATTTGATGGCAAGTAGTAGTAGGAGGTCCATTCTTTAATAACCAGAACTTATGACAACAACAAAGATCTTTTGCATCAGCAAATACTTACTGTGACAATAAATCCACATTGAACACTCAACACTAATAAGCCAATTTCTGGACTTCATAAATTGAATAGAGAGAGAGTAATAACAAGAGACTGATGGAGAAATTAGCTCTTCCCCATATGGCAAGTTCAAACTTCAAACCCGGATCAGTTAAACTAAGAAACTTCGTATGAAGTTCTCAAAAAATAAAATAAAAATAAAAATAAAACTCACAGTTCACAGTAATAACTATTAGCACCTGGTGAACATTCCTCAAAATCTTTCGGGCCAAATGAAAGCTTCATCATTCTGTAGTCTCTCCCTAACAAGTGGCTCCCCCATCCTCTCTGTTGTTATGTTGGATTTTCCCAAACCTGAGTGAAAGATGTGTGTAGTGTGTACTCTATGGTAATTTTTCCCTTCTCCTCTTTCTTTATTGTGCACTCTTGCAACATGAGAAACATTTCTAAAAAAATTAGGCAACATTGAACATTGCTGTAATTAAATTTTCTATTTCAGAGAATTGTAAGAGTACAACTTTGGAACGAACACTCTTGAATTCATCCAACTCCGTTCACCTTGAGAGTTTTCAATATTGTGTACTCACTTCTATTTCAACATAACATTCTCAAAGTGCCCCTCCTTGATGCCCATTGCGTATCCCCTCCCACCTCCCCTACCCAATTCAATCTGCTGTTGTTAAATATTGTACATATAGCTAGCGATCTATATATTCATAATTGAATAAAAGTGGTAGGATGTAGATAGTTTCCTAGCTCCCTTTGCATTTTCTCAGGTGCAAAAGCATGTTTTTCTGCTTCCTTTTGGACGGACATCACTAGTCTTGACACAATTTGTTTTGCCACAAGTCATTACATTTATCTATATACACAAGCCATTTGATTCTTCACTTTTCACTGATTTGCGGGGGAGACACTGAGGATATATGAGAGGAGCGGGGATAGCGGAGGAAATGATATGAACTGAGTGGTCATAGATGGACCAGGAAAAAGGAAAGTGTATGTACCCTGATAATAAGGGGTTTGAAAGGGAAGAGCTATGTCCTATGACAAGGTGAGCAAAGGTTCACACAAGTGTTAGAAGAACTAGAGTTGTTATATGATTACTCCCATTGTACTCCTTACTTCTCATGGTAATAAGAATTTGATGGATGTAGTACTCCCTCCTTGCCTCCCTCCTTCCTATCCACATCTGTTTTTACAGCATCATCAAATGATTGGTAATGATCATCAATGGGGGATAATGGATACAAAAATCTGTGTCCGCAATGGCCATCCCCATTAACCACCAACATAAGAACAGCAACAAATAACACACAACCTGTTGTGAGGAGCTAGTAAGTAGCTACTCATGAGAGCTTCTTTCTTGGACCCTTCTCCCACCCTCCGCTCCCTCTCCCAACAATTCCCTCAGCCCTGTTAGGCCTAACTTCATTAAAAAAAGAATCCAAAGAAAGAAACCCCGTCCCCCTATCCGCCCCCCCCAAAAAAAAAGAAAAAGAAAAAAAAAGGAGGAGGGCAAGGGATGGGGATGTTTATTAGGCGTTGCTACTGGTTTTTGAAAGCAGGAAAGAGAGAGAGAGAGAGAGAGAGAGAGAGAAAAGGTATTATTAATTACTGGTGATGAGAGGAGGGAGAAGGGAGAGAGGGAGGGCTTAGGGGAGCTATGTAGAAGTAGTAATAGTAGTAGCAGCTTCATCATTAATTGTGGCTACCTTCAAATGCAATCCTCGTGAATTGGGTGAAGTCAAATGAAGAGGGAGAAGAGGGAGGGAAGGAGGGTTCCAGGAGGGGGGGAGCCTAGGGGCCCTGGAGGGTATGGTGACTGGTCTCTTTCTAGTACTAACCATCTAAGTAGGTAGGTAGCTACATAGATAGATATATAGATAGATTGCAGGACCTACACAAAAGGGCAAGTAACATAATGGTACTTTCTTTATTATCACTGCTCTGCCCTTTTATGTATCTATCATTGCCTGAACACTCTTTGTCTCCCTTCAATTCCTTTCTCCCCCCCAACCCCTCACCCCCCCCCTTTTTTTTCCTTCCCCCACCTCTGCTCTCATTCTTCAATCATTGACGCCCCATAGCTACTAGGGAGTTTTGGGCTGTGCAGCTCTGCAGTAGCAGGCTCATCAGCAGGAACAACAACACCAGCCCTTTGTTACTTACTACTAGTACTGTTTTTGGAAAAAAAACCCAACCCAGCTACCCACCCCCCTGAGGCTTCTTTTAACTTGCGCGTGTGTGCAAAGCTTTCAGACTGCTTGACCCTGTGCAGCAGTGTTTTTCTTCACTGTTGAATCCGTGACTGTCGTGTGACTGAACAGCAAATCTTTGTTTCTGCAATCATCATGCAGCTGGGATCGTTCTGAATATTCTTCTTACAAGTGGGGTTGGGTTCTTTTTCTCTTTCCTTTTTTTTTCTTTTCCCCCTTTTGTGTTGTTCTTGTTGTTGTTTTCATTAGAGGAGGCTGCTACTGCTGCTGCAGGCTCTCCAGTGATCAGTTCGCTGCTCTCCTTTTTCGTCTCCTGCTAGAGTCAACTTCTTCTTCACTCTCTAGGTTTGTGTGTTTGTGTAGTGTGTACCTCCATGTTTCTGAGAACTTTTTTTTCCTTTCCTGTTCCACATGCCCATTTGCGTGACTCTTAAGCGTCTCAAATCTTGAGTCTTTCTTGTTTAGTTTTGCTTTGTTTTTTGTTTCTTCCTACTTTGGAGGAGAGTTTAGCCTCTTGGGTTGGGGCTTGTTTTCTTTTACTCTTGTGGAGTCCCCAGGACTCTTAGAGGTTTTTTTTTTAAAGTAGAAGAAAATGTTGCCTTATGATGCCTGATGATGGTCTGAGTTCTTTCCCTGTTTCGGGTACTATGTGATGCTTGGTTTTTGTTCACCCTTTCTTCTGAGCCCCAACAGGTTCTTCTTCTTGCTTTGAGGTTAATGCAGGCTGCCTGCAGAGCTCTGCTTGTGTTTGTATCACTTCCCATTGAGGTTTCTACATGAATTTTGCAATCACACAAGTTTTGATAGCTGAGCCTTCTTCTCCACCAGCTAATTGACAACGTCTGTTGATGTGCTGCAACTTTTGGCATGCAGCTACTTGCTTCTCCTGGATCTCCATCTCTTTCCTGTAACAACATGAGCTTCTTCTTCTTCTAAAAATATCACTTCCTAACGCTTTACATTTGCTTAAACCCCTCTTCCTTCCACTCTCCTTCGCTTTTTCAAGTTTTATGTTGCAGCTCTCGAAGTGGCCTGCTGCTGCACACGTCGAGATCATAAGTCTGATGTAGTACCATTCATGTCGTTGCTTCGATCATGTAATGCAGCAGCATTCGACGTGCAGCTATCGAGGTTCTTCAGATCAGCTGCAGCTTGACTACAGTCTACAATATTTATTCTGCTGCTGCGGTGTTGGGCTCTGCAGGCATCGCATCCGGTATCTTTGTGCTGTTCATGGCGGATCATTGACAGGTTTCTCAAGGCGGAGCTGCTGCAGTGATGCATGAGTAGCTGTTATACTGCCGCCGCTGATCTGCGTAAAGAAGCTGCTTCGTCCCACTGCTGCAGATTCTCGTGTCCTGCAGCTGATCAAAGGATCTCGACCAGATCAAGGCAGCAGGTCCTTCATTGCACCAGCTCGACGTGCAGCTTGCAGCTGATCACAGAGGCTTGCTTCTTCGTGAGTTCAAACGAGAGCCTGCAGCCTGCTGCTCCATGGCGGACAGATACAACAACATCTTCGCCACCATCAACAGCCTGGTAAAGTGCTCTGGGATACATCTTCATACCCCGCGAAGATCCTTGAGGGTCGAGTACTTGTGTTGTATCCGGATGATCCGTCTTTGCAGGATATTATTCTCTAGTCTCCACTTGCTTGCATCGATTCTGTGTCGTTGTAGAGTTGCACAGCTTGGATGTTTCTCCTGCTGCAAAGTAGTTGTAATCCCAGTGTTGCAGAAACGGTTCTGAACGTATGCATCGTGGCATCAGAACATGCTTAAAGACATGATGATTTGCTGCTATTAGAAATGTGTGGATCTCGCGGGTAGCTAGCTAGCTGTGGATCAAAACGTCGGTAGTCGGGATCTGTTTGAACCTTGGGGGTTTTTTGCTCTCATCAAGGGTCTCAACGCGGCTCGACAGTCGGCGGTCGATGGAGCTGCAGCTGGGTGTCTGTGCGGAGTCGAGTCTCCTCAATATTCCGCATCCGAGCTGATTCAGCTGCGTGCCGGAGGAGGAGGCGCCGCCGATTTTTATAACAGTCGAAGGCCACTGAATTGCAATGATCGTGGTTCTGACGGAAGCCTTGACAACGACGATGAAGAAGGTACTGCACGTCTAGTATACTCTTGCATGCAGTTGTCGGAGTTCATTAGCAGCTTGAGCTTGCCTTGATTCCTAGAGAAACTAGAACTGCTGGGAGCTAGGGTCGATGATCAGACTAGCCATGATCCGGTAGCTTTAGGAATCTCCCTGTACAGCAATGTTCTTCCTCAGCAATTTTCTTTGAGCTCGATGCACGAGTGCTGGTGGCTGCAGGGTCAAGCCAGAAGCTGAGGTTCTCGAAGCCGCAATTGAGGTTGCTGGAGCACACCTTCCAGACACTCCAACGGCCCAATTGTTACCAGAAAGCTGATCTTGCTCGGGAGCTGGGAGTTCAACCCAGGCAAGTGGATATCTGGTTCCAGAACCGCCGAGCTCGCGGCAAAGCCAAGGCCACTGACTCCGACTGCGACGTCCTGAGACAACGTTGTCAAGATCTGATTGCCGAGAACCATCACCTGAACCTTCTCATCCAGGTACTCCCAAGATAAACTGCTTGTTTTTGCAAGTGATTCTTTTGCGTACACCCCATAACACATGCATGATGCAGGTTCCTATAAGATTGATTTTCTGTTTGCAGAACGAGAGAATGAGCCACGAATCGGTGCTCTATAATTATGGCCGATCACCCGCGTCAACTCATGATCAAGCTGCTGGTACTACTGTCGAGAGTCGATCGGGTCCCGCAGTGCAAATCCAAATGCTCCTGTGCAATTCTTGCAAGAAACTGAAAACCTTCCCTCCTGCTAGTTAGCAACTATAAGTCGAATCAGTTAACATCTTGCACACCCAAGAACTGCTGCAGCTTCTTCATAGCAAGCTTCTAGAGATCAGCAGCTGTTCTAGAAAATTAGATTGGGAACTGCAGATCTTCTTCTAGAATCATCTCTTGGGCTAGCAATCTTCTGAACTTAGAGATCAGCTCAAGTGGGTACATACGCAACAGCTAGACCCATCATCGTCATCATCATCATCAGCTCAACTTTGTTCTTGATCATTTTACCAGCTTCTTCATGACATCTCCACTAGCTGCTATTTCCTGAATACCGATAATATCTTGTTGCAAATCTGTCGTTGAAAAGTATCCCTATGAGTACTGCAGCAGACACAAACATCATCCGACAATTATAAAACCCTCGCTCTGCCCATGCATGCATGCGCTGTAGCGCACCTTGATGTCATCAGCATCATTGTCTTTGACTTCACAAAATTATTACATATAATATATAAATATCGCTACAGATCATCTGTTAGATAAACACAATATGGAGAGGTGGTGTAGTCTGAGTGTCATGCAGCATGCTGCATGAGATCTTCTTCATCTTCTGCACAGAGAATCGATCACTTGAAGACGACTTAAGAACTACAGAGAATTTGTAGTCAAAGAAACTTGCCCATAATGTCGATCACTGGATGAGTCTAGACCTGCTTGCATCATCAATAGGTCCCAATCAGCTGCTCATGGTTGAAGAACTGAGACAAGGCATCATCATCAACATCATTATCATCATCTTCATCACTATCATCATCATAGTGGTGAAGCAGACTTGAAGCATGTGTTGTCACCCATGTTGCCAGATGATTTTGCTTCAACCCTAAAGCTTCTTAAAATTCATGTGCATGAAATTGCATGTCAGTTCATGGCTTACTCTTCCTTCCAGAACATCCAATGAGTAGTAATAGCATGTCAATTCCCCAACTCTTTTTTTTGAGACAGACTTAGTGAATCAGTAATAAATAAAGAGTCAGTACTGCACATAGATCAGCTATTTATAAACTATAAACTGGACTGAATTTTGATCATGGAATTTGCATAGTGAGTAAGTACCAGCACAGCAGCAGCACATCATGTCAACTAGTGGAAGCAAATTAGAATATCAATAAAATGCTACAGCTTCTGCACTAGACACTGCCTAAGACAATCTTTGTCTATTCTAAATCTAAGAAAATCTTAGGTTTTTTTGGGGGTGTCAAATAAGTGGATTTTTGAGGTTTTCTATTGCCTCCATGTTTTGGGAAAAAAATTGAGAGAATTAATCGCCAGATTTTTCAATATCATGTTCAAGTAGGTTGCCAAAAATATGGAAGGATGCATATATACTTTTTCTACTTTCACATTTCCTTTATAGTCAAATTTGGCTAAACCTTTTACCGGATGATCATCACCTTAGCTGTGTCACAAAAAAATTCTTGAAATAAAAACTAGACTGCTCATGGGATTGATCTTAAATACATTATGGAGAATTGATCAATGCTCAATTCCAGTGCTTTAAATTGCTGTTCTGAAAATCGACTCAATAATGTTGGTTGTATTATAATTTCTCCATCATCAAGTGTGGATCAATTTGTTGTCCCAATTTAATTGTACAGGATTTTTGCCAGCAGCTGCTTTTAATGGTGCTGCTGTAAAAATAAACTCTTAAGAAACTCACAACCACTGTTGTCTATTACAGAACCCATCTTTGTAATAACACACTTTAATATGGCAATTAATCCCATCAAGCTGATGAATCAGCATCCCACCACTGCATCCATCATGCATGATGGATGGTGTGAGGACAGGGAAACACTTTTTCATTGTATTCTTGTCTGGTTGCTAATTCTGTCAGTCGGCCATATATATATATATATATATATTCACTAACCATCCACATGCATCTACCTACCTAGTAGTCACCAAGTGCCTTACCTACTTATGCTTACTTACATGGTAGTCACCAAGTGACTTACATACTTCATTGTTGTGTTTTTCAAATTTTTGAGGTAGGTGGGTTGCTGATCATTCACAAGATGACTTAGCAAAATTAGGCCTACATGTTAAAGAAAATTTAGGATTCCTCATATATTTTTACAAGAAGTTAGAACCTATTGTCTAAATATAATGATTTCAGATTTTTTTTTCTCATAATGTGGTGACTTGTGCCAGTATTTTCCACCAAAAAAAGGACTTTATATCATCGGCACCTTCACCTTATTTTGTCACCTAGATGCGAAAATTCATAGGAAAAAATAAAAGGATTGCTACTTACCTATGATACTCACCCACTTACACAAGTAGTAACCAGTCGCCTAAGTAGTGTGAGGTGAAATACACAGGTTTGCTGGATAGATTACCGAGGTGGAACTTTGCTAACTCAGTTGTGGTTCTGTTACAGTTCATCCAAATGGGTCATAACAGGTTTCCTGTTATTCCTGGAGGTGTACTGGTGGGTGCTAGGTCACATATTAATCCCCATCAAGACACACAATTCATTGTGAAAACAAAAAGCTTATAATTAATAACCAAGACCTAAATATTTGAAATGGGTTTGCAGCTGCAATGCAACCTACAAGCTTATAAGAGTTATTAGCTACCTGAGATCATTTACCTATAGCTATAGCCTAGTATGTAACTTCAAGAAGAGTTTATAATTCGAGTTGGTGAACATCCAGAGTATTATAAAGTCTTGAATAATAAGAGCAAATTATGGATGAGAGCCTTTCTCCTCGTGGATGAGAAGATGCCACTGAAGAATTAGTATTAGAGAATAGAGAGCAGCTCCAACATAACTTAATTAAGTGATCCGGCAGAGAGTTTGGAGCAGCCTTGTTTCTAAACTGGCGAAAAATATAGCCAGAAAGCACTATTTATTGTAGTCATTTCTTTTTTTGTGAAAAGGAATACTCAAGATTTTCTCCTAAATTTCAACTGGTGATTTGAAGGAGCCAGAAAGTGGTTGCATTGGTTTTCCCTGTCGCCTTATTATTCCTCTTCTCATTCCTCTAGGTCGCCTAATTTATTTTATTTCGTTTCATTTCATTTCCTGCTGCTTCAATATTAATGGGCAGTCAGATCTACTCTGTCATTAATTAGCCTGAGGATTGATTTCATTTTTAAAACTAAATTTTGACATGTGTTACCATATTTTAATTTCAGTTCGAAAAAATAAAGGGTCGCCAGTTCTTCTCTGTTCTTACACTCTTGGGAATCACCGTAGCTTTAAATTAAAAAAATAAAATAAAAAAACTCCTAAGAAAACACTGGATTGGATACAGAAGACTAGAGCCATATTGATAACAATTTTGTCCAGAGTTTTGCAGAGTTTGTAATAATTTGAGAAGTTGGCAATAACTGTAGTTGGGGATGCAAAAGGAGGAGCCTGCAAAAGAGAGGAAAAGAAAAGTGGAGACACAACCCCCCCCTTCCTCCTCCTGCCCTTGCCTCCTCCAAATCATTGGTTCTCTGTTGTTGGTCTTTCAATGGAAACTTCACTGTCCAAACATTAAATGAATGCAGCAGCCACAGAAAAGAGAGCATTGAATGGAATCCCAAGTGCAAACTTGCAAATGTGTGGTTTTTATAATAACTTATTAGTGCAGGAAGAAAGGTTTTTTTTGTTTCTTTTTTTTTGGGGTTTTGGAATGTGTTGTTATAAGAAAAAACCCAATAGATGAACCAGGACTTTAGTGTGACTTCATTAGCTATGTACCAGTGCATATAAAATCTGTTAAAAGTCAAAGGACAAAAGCTTAGCTTGCTACCAGAAGTGCAGTACATTACTTGTGAAAATGTTTTCACTATTGAAGACTCTCGTCCCTCTCGAGTGTGACAAATTATGCAAGTTATTTAAGTTCATATGGAATTGGATCCATCTTAAGTGAGACAAATGCAAGTGAATTTAAGACACACATAAATTGGATCCATCTTAAGTGAGATAAATGCAACAGATTTTCAGAGACAAACAAATTTGGGTCCATCTTTCAGTGAGAGAATGCCACTCATCTCATAAACCACTATAATACTACATAGCAGTTGTCAAAGGCAATACTGTAGTAGGCTTGTCCTCCATGCACTAGTGTCTTGGTCTTTTTATGTTACTGATCTGGTTGCACTGTCACATTTATCATGTGAAATACCATCCCATTGTTTTCACTGGTATGATAATTTAGTGAAATAGAACACCCATGTTCTGTTGTAATATGGGTTTTCTGTGTAGTGTAACGCCCTGGGCCGAGGGCATTGCATATCATAAAAATCAACCAGATTTTTATCTTGTTTATTTATTTACCATCATACCTGGTGGGTACCACACGGGCATGATAAAAAAATTTCACAAAAGTAACCCAGGCATTTTTGAAAAGTGAAACACTTGCCTATATGGATGTTTCACTTTTTGAAATGCTTGCTTGCAGTTGACATCTGATTATGTCAGGTAATACATCTCCATTTACACTACCAAAAAAAATAGGAAGTTTTTATATTTTTATATTCTTATTCTCATTATGAGAAAACTTGTTCAATATAACTAAAAACTGTTCGACGCAATTAGATTACAATTAAATAAACAAATTGTAAAAGACATGATTTTCTCATGGTGTCTTTTTACTCATCAAACCAAACAATTTTACAATTTGTTGTGCGCTCTAAAAAGTAATGTAGCCTTAACACAAAACTATTTGGCAGCCAAACAGCTTTACAATTTGTTCTAAGCTGTGAAAAGTAATGCAGCCTTAACACAAAACTATTCAGCAGCTTGTTACAACAAGGTTTTCTGAAGTAAAGTTAGAAAGCATGTAGCTCATCGAAAGCTGCAAATATGGTCAACAGGGCATTCACGAAATGAAGTGGTGGCATGAGTGCTCAACATGGAATTTTTTCTGTGAAATGTCATCAAACCTCATCTGTATAAAAGTAATGCACACACATACTCTTTGTCTCTCTCATATGTTAGATTTGGTTCCCCCATTTTGGCAGGATTATCTCTCTCCAGAAATCTAATTTAGAGAACAAAAACTGACTGATGACCACACCATGGAAACTCCAAGCACCATACCAGTGTTGGTTGGTTGTTGAGTTTCGACTCTGTCATCAACCCAGTTCTCAACCCGGTTATTAATAAGTTATCACTCAGTTTTTTAATAATCAGATAATAACCTAACTACATGGTATAGAATTTGCAAAACCTAATAACCTGCCTGGATGAATTGGTTATCATTCAGGTAGGTTATCAATCCTAAAACACTAAACATTTGTTGATTAAAAAGAAAATTTAGTTTTAATTTTAAAAAAATCTTATAACAGTACAACCAGCAGGTTAATTGGTGGTTATAAACTGAATATTCATAACCTAACTGAATATCCACTGTGAATATTCGGTTTATAACCACCAATTATATTGATAATATTGATAACCTAACTGGCACTCAATTTTAGATAAAAATAACCTACCTGGTGACTATGAAAAAATCAAGAACTGGCCAACACTGCTCCATATATACCGGCCAGCCAGCAAGTTTCATCAAAGGTGAAACCCGCAATTGAAACCCATTGAGAAGCGGTGTATGGAGTCCATCATAGCACAAAGATCATTTATGGAAGTTTTCCTAAAGTGTGTGGTTATTGGGCACCATAGGTTTGTGGCTCCTGCCCCTCCAACCTTAGGTTAATTATTTATGTCATGCAAAACTAATTAGCTTGAGAAGGCTGGGTGCTACATTGTGTGTGTGTGTGTGTGTGTGTGTGTCTCTCTCTCTCTCTCTCTCTCTCTCTCTGTGCATGTGTAAATCTAAGTAGAAGACAAACAAATATGCATATGGTATCGTGAGCTTTCAATATGTGACTATAAAACCCACTTGACGGTTGTGGTTATAACTAGGTTGATTATTTTGAACTTAGTTTAATTATAAACAGACTCCTTGGAATGTCTTGGATCTCCTTTTGTACTCTAATCCAATTAACTAGGTGATACCACATTGGGAAGCACTTACGCATGATTGTTGAATTTTGTTGTTTCATGGCTTAATTTTTTTAATAATGTAAGCATTGATAGGTGGTGTAATGTCCTTGGGGAATAAAGGAACTGAATGTACCAGCAATATAAATTTATCGTGCTCCACACTCCAAAATAATGCTAAGGGTACCTCTATTTAATATGCTACAAAAAAGTCTTCACCAAAGGGCATTGGCATTCACCCCTAGGTAACTGGTTGAAACTTGAAATGGGCCCTAAATTCCAATGTAGGTGGTACTACCCACTAGGCCCCTCATAACATCAAAGAAAGACAAGGGTGGGTATAACATTGTTGGGATGTAAGTTTTGATGATCATGATGATACCTGGGTTTATAGGTTATACCCATTGATAGGCAATTAGTCAAATTGGCTAATAAACAGAAAAACCAATCGGTATCCAAGATACCAACAACCATGGAAAAAAATTCAACCACATATTGAGAACCAGGGGAACAATAAGAAATCTTCCACCTAGGCACATATTGGTGGTATCGAAAAACTGGAAGCATCAAACACAAGAAATAATTATGTCTTGAGGATTTAAATGATTGTCTTATTCCATAAAACATCTATTTACAAAGGAAGGTTGTTTGTTTGTTTTCTATGTCACATTAAGATCTTCCAAACCATGGTGCATCTTGTCACTCTTGGTTTTGTAGTAAAGCCCTCAATGAGTAAAGGTGGATCAAGTTGGTTTCATATTGTTTCCGAGTACAGCAGAGAAGTTATGAACTATTGAACAATTTTTTCACTGAAAATTCATTTAAACTAAAACAAAAATTACAGGCAAATTTGGGTGTGCTCTCGATATTGTTGGAAAGCCGTCGTTGAGTAAAATTTAAAGAAGGTGAATTGGAACTTTTTAGACCTAAGGTCCAGGAGATATTTAATTTTCAGTTTTCTTCATTGGAAAAGTAATTAAATTACCAAAAAATCAATGAATGAGTCAAAGAACATATCCAGAACCATCAATTCTTTACTGAATCTTCATGAGACCCTCCAGTTCTTTGAATTTTCTTTTGAAAACCCAGAACTGAAATTATTTCTCCCTGAAAATTTTCAGAAAAACTGAAACTGGAGGTAATTCTTTCATTTTTAAATTTTTTTCAAAAAACCAGAACCAGAGGCAATTAGAAAATAATCAAAGATCAGTCCCAACACTAATCCCAATCCTCACGTATTACACCTCAGATTAGCAAAATATATATATATAAACGTTACCAAGCAAGTTAATTAAGTACTAGTACTTAACCAGCAATATTATATGAGACATGTTTGAACTTTGAATTCACCCACACACCATCAATCAACTACACCTATCCTTTTGGGACACTGCAAATCCTATGATGTCCCCTTCTAGATCACTAGACCCAAAAATCAAAGAAACTGACTGAACTGATCATAAATGACATTGTGACACTGCCTGCTTCTGCAGTATTTATGGACTTAATTCGATAATTAAGAAGTGAGTTAGTTTGTGCACTAGGCTAGCAGAAGCTGGAATGAGGAAGAATGTCTTCCATACACTGACAAGCATTGTCTGCTTTAAGAAGTGGCACTGGGGAGTCACACCACCAGGCTTCTTGGTTTTTCACCAAATTCTTTCCCAGCCCCAAAATGTGCTCACAGCTTTACAGACTTCTTAAGGAGATCTGGTATCCAGTCTCCACCTCAGTTCAACTGCATCAGGTTCCAGTTCCCTAGCTTACCATGGTGGTTAGCTCAGTTGCTATTTTATTAGCTATCTACTTTCTACGTAGTGTGTACAAAAGGCCATTTAAACCTAGTATGTATAAAGTATAAACCAGTGTTGGCAGGTTCCTCAGTTTGCAGTGCCAGGCTTTGGGTTCAGGTTCTTGTGACCTGGATCCAAATCAGCACTGTTTTGGTGGAAGCCAGCACAAAAAGAAGACCATGGAATTAGCCTTTTGTTGGAATTGGAATCGAAATCAAAATTGCAAAAAAACAAATTTTAAATAGTCCTTGAAGTTCTTTAAATAAGGAAATTTAACTTTTTAAAAGATGTTCATGAGTAGGCTAAAGTTTATAAGTGATTAGATTTAACTAATTGTAAAACTTTGTGTCTATACAATCTCCAATCTCTAATTTGTTATAGAACATCATACCTTTACAATTTGCAATCTTGAAAAGTGTATTATATATATATATATATATATATATATATATATATAGATGAAACTAGACCCAATTTCTTAGTCAAGCTCAAAGGTTCTTGAATTTGAAAAAGCCAAAATCTGAATCATAAGGTTTAAATGTTCGGAGAATTGGGCTCAAACTCGTACCAAAAGAATCTAACAAAACTTTGAAGTGTCAAAATTGAGACCACAAGTTCCTATAAACACAAAGAACCAATGAACACTAGTACAAACCACCTATTTCTTGTTCATTATATTTCATTATTGTTAGGCACAAAATTAACGTATCCCTAACATCTTACCTTGAGTCATTTCCCCTTGGCCCTTGAAGAACATACAAGAGATGTCACAATTAGGTAATCATCCCTCTACCCCTTGCAAATATTCACTTTGGGTTAAACATTCATCTCACCCCCCCAACTAACCATTTAATCCCAAAATCCCCTCGTTTAATATAATAACATCATTGTAACAAAACGTACAAGGAGAAGTTGCAACGAAGTCATCTGAATCATTTTTTCCTTTATCATCTACCTAAGATAACATAACTAACATAAAATAAAGGTTTGGCTTTTTGTTGAATAAGATTTCTTTTCCCCCTTTAATTTATGTTCGACCCTTCCCTTGTCTAATCTAAACAACAACCTTTTTTTTTATTCACAACCCTTTTCCCCTTACTTCTATTATAACCAACTCTAAACCTAAACAAGTAAATCACAAAAAAAACACACATCATTCATTAAATGAAACAAAGCTTTCTTCAAATTAATCCTTCACACATCAAAAGAAAAGGAGGGTAGTTACACTAAAGTCTTTAGTTCCTAGCTACCGATCTTCTACTTCAACCAAGCTTTTACCCATGCCTTGCCAAACCCGTTCCTTTTTCTCTAAACAATCCTACCTTGCCCCCTTCTTTGCTCCTTTTAACTTCTACTCTTAACAACCTATACCTACTCAAGCTCTTTAAAAAACTCCTTTTCTTTCCACTTTCCTTTGTTTTAACACAAGAGGCCAGATCTTCCTTTTCACTCCTAGGTTAGACCGCCCTTTCTTTCTTTACCCACCTTCCTTTTCTACTCCTACCTTACTTAAGTATAACACCAATTTTTTGTACCTCTTCCTCCATTTGCCTTTGAATGGAACTACTCCTAGAGCCCTTGCTTGAACTTGAACAACTACCATCACCTACTTGTGATGCCTCCACCTCCATTGACCCAATTGTGTTGGTTAATTGGGTGTACCTTGAAAGTTCACCTCTTTAAAATGCAACAACTCTGTCACCTTACCTTTGACCTCTCATGATATGTCCAACCCCCTATCGGCCAAGATTTCACATCTTCATCATCACTCCCCACTCCCTCCCACCTCCTCACACAATATTCATCATTCTTGAAATGGGGGGAGCATTCAACAATGTCTCTTGCCCTTTTCAACTTTAAGAAGAAGTTACTATTGATGTCTTGACCTAACCTTAATGCCTAACACCTTCTTAAAAGCCACCTCCATTATGTTCGTATTTCCTTATCCAGTATACTTGGCCGATCTAACTAAGGACAAAGTAACCTTGCTTTAATTTAATCCAATTATCCTACCACTCACATTATCCTATCCAAGCTACCCAACCCTTGGTAATCCATTTGGGATATTATCAAACATATTACCTTATCCCATGAACATTAGGTTGACCCTTAAATTTGTTTAGTTAATTTACATACTTTTAACCAAAATTGGATCAAGCTAATTGGGGCCCAACAATTATTAATTACAAAAAATGGTTAAAAAGGTGAATTTTTATATTATTTATTTATCAAAAATTATGATTATTAGATTGTTACATGGTGAATGGTAGAGATTAAATAAGGAAAATGTGACTAGGAGAATGGTAGAAATTCAATATTGGATAGATGAAGACATTTCATTAGTTTGAAAATTCAAATTACTTTTGGAATGAAAAGATTTAGGATGTAGTTTTGGAAGTTGATGATTTTTGAGAGATTGTTTTTTCAGAGAAAACTTAAAGAATTGCTAAAAAATAAAATAGAGACACAATGAGTAGTTTAAATTTTTGTTGGATTTTGAGCCATAGATTTTCTTGTTTTTCATTTTGGATTTCTACACTTTATACTATAGATGTTGGATATATTTAAATTTGAATTAAAAAAACAGTAAAATATTAATGAAAATACATGAAAATACTCTAAAATTGTTGTGTATTTCTACCTGAATTATGAATCTTGATCATAGATTTTAATTATTAAGGATAATAGAGAAGCTAAAAATTAAAGAAACAGAAATTGTAATAAGAAAAAGGTGTGAATACTATTTACAAAAGAATTAAAATGAATATAACCATAGATTGTGAATGTTGTAAGTACTTTCAAAAATATAATTTGTATTGTTTTATTAGTAGGCAGAAAACAATTCTAGGTAGAATCTATGCCTACCATAGATAGATTAAATAACCAAAATAACCATTTTTGTGTAGTTCTTAGGTTTTAAAAAAAACCTTTAGTTTCAGTTCTTTTTAACAAATTGATTTTGGTTTTGTTTCAGTATTTTTTTCCAAAATGGGTACTAGCTTGTTTTAATTTCAAATTTTTATTTCAAGTGGCGATTTTGATTCCGATTGTTTTTTTAATCTCAAAGTATGTCAATCTCTATTTTAACTTTGCCAAAATCAAAAAGTTCAAATGCAAAGTGGCATAACAAGGAAGAAACCCAAAAAACATGGAAAGGGCAATTCTTTTGTGTACATGTCATATCCAATTCCTAAGGCACAAGCCATTTCAAAATCACTTCAAGGTTTATGACAACCGAAAACAAAAAATTGAATAGTACATCAATTTTACATGCATCAAATTTGAAGAAAAAAAACTTGAAAAATGCAAATAAAGAAAACTAAAATTTACCTAAATCTTATTGTTGCCATCCTTCAAGTCCAAAAGCCCAAGTGATACAATTACATCTTCATTTTCATCCATTAGAATTTCTTCCATCTCCATGAATTTATCCATAGATGACAAACCACCAACATGTTCATATTTATCCATGGCTAGAAAACCCTAACACAAACATGATTAGGTCAATTTTTGTAGATGTTTATAACCATTTCAAGATTGTCCATGCCCAATTAATAGCTTTTTAGATTTGTGCAAATACCTACAATGTTGAAAATATTTTTTGTTTCAATCTAAGAGTCAACAATCTTGAACACTTGTCAAATTACAAATCCAACATAAGAAATGTTTTGTTTGTGGGCTTTCCACCATGGCAATGGATCTTGGCACTCCTTTTCAATGATTTTCTATATCCTAAAATGGTTCAATTGTTCTTTCACAATTGATAAGGCCATGTCCTCGTTAATTTCCATGAGATCATAACATACTTGTGGATTTAATAGTTTGGGATGCAGAGCTTTTTCACTTATTTTAGTTGGATTCAAAAACTTATATGCACAAACAAAGAGCAAGAACAATACTTGTCTATCATCTTCATTTACAACCCAAATAGCCCTATCCTTGCCAACATATTGAATGATCAATCCCAAACCCTTGTAATGGAATCTAACATCATTGCCAACATATTGTGAGTTTTGTAAGTTTGGAAAAAAACATCAATGAAAGGAAAGGATCCATAACTTGTACCACCTATTTTTGCATGTGTTGTTTTAAGACTTGAAGCTCACCATCAAAGTCATGGGTATCATTGGAAACAAGTGTCAAGGAATCTGGCACTTATATTTGACATCCAAATGATATGGGCACAATGCAAGCATAAGAAAGAAGCCAATAACCTTAGCTTTGGTTCAACACACATTGTTGAACCATAGGACCCATAGTATTTGCAATAATTTGGGCTATAGCCCAAACTTGTGGACTTGGCACATGACCTTGAAGTGTCAATGAATGTTGACTCTCATAACAAAAGGCAATTGTATGCTTGAATTCCAAAAAAATTGGAACAAAATGATTTGGGAACAAAACCAAATTTTGATTAAAACTTTGAGCTTCCATGGGTGTGCACTCCAACAGCCATTCATGCCTTGTGCCATTGTGCCACTTCAAACTTCTTTTGGTCCATGTGATAGTTTTCTACAAAATGGATTGTGTTCCCTAATGGAAATAAAAGTTAGGTCATGACAAACTTTATAATCATGTACGGCATGTTGGCAACACTTAAACATAACATGTCCCCAACATGTCCCTAAAAATGATATTGCCAACCCCAACACTTCACATGAAAAAACAAAAGTCAATGCAATAGTCATGGTTGAAAATTACCTCCTTCATTTTTGACATAAGTAATAGCCTAAGCATTGAATCCATGATTTGCAAGTATTTCATTAACTTATAAAACCATGGCACAAAAAAATTGTTGCTTCAAAGAAGTCAATGGTTATATCACAAGGCTCCCACTTGTCATTCAAAAAATGCACAATGAAAACACATGTGTCCATTCTTGCTCTAAGAATCCACAAGTCAAAACTCATGGTGTAAGAATTACAAGACTTAAAGGTTTTCTATTTTTCCTTGGTCTTTTTTGCCATCCTAGACAAGTTCTCATTGACCATCGTTCACACAGATGGAAATATCATGAAGATTCTATTTCTAAATTAACATCCCAAAAAATGGAGCCTCGACAAAGATAATGACATTAATTCCTAAACCCATTGTTGTATAACATTTGTGGTTGTAAAATTTGTCATCGTTATTGTGCTTGTAACTACAATAGAAATTGATGGAAAACTACAACAATCAACCTTGATCAACAAAGGTTCAATGGGATAAAGTAGCTTTTCAAGAACAACCTTCAATTGCATCAAACTTTAAACCCTAAAAAACACAAAAAGGAGGGCAATGGCAATAGGCACAAATGAAGAAAAAAACAAAAAAATGAGAATGATGGTAATAGGTGCAAACTAGGAAAATAACATGAGAGTAAGGTAATGGCAACAAACACAAACCAAGAAAAGGGAGGATGACTTGTGCATGAGCGTAAAGCCTAAGCTTGGAGCTTTGAGCTTGGAACTTAAAACTTAATGTGATTATAATCCACATGTATAGATGAATATGTCCATAGATGAATGATTTCATATGGATGAATTTCATTTATTATTTGGATTAAATAAATAAGTCATCGGATGAAATTCATCCATGATTGGAAGATATATAAATTTTAAATCATTTATATCCATCTTCATTTGTTGTCCAAATATTAATATTTCAAACTTGAATGTCATTTAATAATGATGGATAATGAAATTGTGGTAGTAGGGAAAATATGATGATGGGATCATAATACTTTTTAAAATTTTGTTAAAAAAATCAATTTCATGCACAATGTTAAAAAATTTAAGAAATATTGTCAGTGAATGAATGTCACCCCCCCCCCCCCCCCCCACCCCCCCCCCCCCCCCCCCCCCCCCCCCCCCACCCCCCCCCCCCCCCCACAAAAACCACTTCTTCTCTCAACAACCATCTATAAA
>Ga0116231_10004448_pt1 | contig 28349 bp, 24 predicted proteins | sample S1TSphgellanicum_2_FD_89695 | JGI IMG/M metagenome (GOLD analysis project Ga0116231, IMG submission 89695) | Host-associated microbial communities from peat moss isolated from Minnesota, USA - S1T2_Fd - Sphagnum magellanicum MG | ecosystem: Host-associated > Plants > Peat moss > Unclassified...
TGAATGCTTGTCATGGCAGATTTTATGTTCTTCTCACAGAATGGGTGTGAGAAATTATACATAGATCCTTATATGATGGTGTGACCAAGTAATGAGCATGTTGATCATGTTGCTGTCTATTACGTCCAAACTTGCAGTAAGGAAAATGATCACTGTCCTTGTCAAACATTTTGATTTGAAGGCCTGAGACATTGCTTGCTTGACATTCACAGCATTCAGATTCTGTTCTGTCCTCTTTGGTATGGGCTATATCTTGACAGGTTCAGAAATTCATTAAGTGTGCAGTCACCATACCAACTATCTTAGACCACTGACACCAACTTGTGTTGAAGTCAGGTGTTGAATATGAGAGATTCTCTTGAGGTTGACAAATGGTGCACTGGTGGTTGCAGGCAAACACTATCACAGCAGAACTTGGTGCTGCCAATGTGCTTCTTTACACTTTGGTATATACTCCTCTCAAGCAGATGCATCCTATCAACACATGGGTTGGTGCTGTTGTAGGGGCCATCCCCCCTCTCATGGGGTGAGCTACAATCTCTATCTCCATGTCTATCTCTATCAAACCCCCTTCCTTTGAATGAGAGACACAAAATCAATTGTGTTCAATATTGGCTTCATTGAGAAAGCTTTCTGGGGCTGCTCACTTTGTCCAGCTAGTGAAGTTTGTAGCGGGTCAATAGAAGTAGTCCAACTTCTTTATCTGCAGGCAGTGGGAGGAATCACTTGGAATTAACATAACCTCAGAGACTGAATACATTATGTTGTATTTTTGTTGAATCAAACGAGCTGCCCTCAATTTGCTTGACACATGGACCTGTCCTCTCCAGCAGTGTAGGAGTAATGGTGTTAACAAAGGGAGAACTGGCAGGTGGGCTGCTGCAGCAGGACAGATCGATGCAGGCAGCTGGGTTCTAGCAGCTGGCTTGTATTTTTGGCAAATTCCTCATTTCATGTCCTTGGCATTTCTCTGCCGTGATGACTATGCTGCTGGCAGGTGTGACACATCTCGATGCTTTGGTAGATCTTATAAAACTGATTATTCATGAGTATCTGGTATCCTTATTTTGCACAGCCTCTGTTTTGTTACTTCATAGTCTGTTGTTGGGCACTGTTATGACTATGAGCCAAATTGCTTCTGAAAATCACAATGTAAATGACATTCTGCAGCCAACTGCTGAAGAGTTGTTGGTTGCACAAGTGATACTCAATTGTGAAACTGAGTGGTCAATCATGTGGGAGATGATCAGGTATAAGATGCTGTCTTTGAGTGATGCCACTGGTCACAGGACTGCTCTCACAGCCTTTCGCAACTGCATCTACCTTCTTCCACTTGGGTTCCTTGCCCACCAGAGTGCGTGCCAAAGAAATCACTCTGGTTCTATTCCAATTTCTTCGAGCAATCAATTTTGTGTTGGGAGTTTTCTAGAAAGTTAGCTTTCTATTTTTATCGGGACTTTTGCAAGAGACCATGGCTGTGCTTACCAAATGTGGTCTCCTTGGTTTCATGTGCAGTGGATATCACCTCAGGATACTTTGGAGTTGAATCTTTGTTGCTAGGTGCATGCTTTGGGGCAACTGCAGCATCATTCTACTTTCAGCCTTCTTCTCAAACAGCTCGCAAATTGTTTTTTGCCAGCTTGCTCTATTTGCCTGTGTTCATGACTGCCATGATTTGTCATCGGATCCCAAGTCCCATCCTAAAGAATAAAGAGTTGTCAGAAAAAAGCCAACAGGGTTTACAAGTCACACAGATTGGTGGAGAATCCCCACTTCTCATCAGAGATAGTATAGAAAGAAAGAAGCCTTACTATGGGGGGCACATGCCTGTTCGTCCCCCCATTGCTTTTCTGTCAGCAGCACCTTTCCCATTCTTACCTCCCCCTGATGATAGGACCTCTCTGTTGTAACAGACTATTTGTCATATAATGTGCTCTGGATGAGTTACAGTCCATGTCAGTGGTGGCAATGTGAAAAATAACGGAGGTGATGACCAACAGAGGACGTCAAGTTCTAAGGTCGTGTACTTTTCAAACTTGTGTTATGGAGGCAAACATAAGATTGCTTGTTTTTCTCAGCTTCAGTACTAATTGTCATGCTGTTATCAAACTGTTATGAAACTGTAGATTTGGTTTGGAAACGTTACTTGTTGCTGTTGAAGGTCATGGAGCACGAATGTGACTGTTGCTTTGAGAGTTTGGGTCCTTGCTTTTTTCCTGTTTTCTTATATGTTGTACTATCTTTGAATCTCTATTTGGTTTTTAGTGGGTTGTCTTTCTATTCAGGTTGCTTACAAAGTGTAAATGTAGAGAAACTGTCCATTACTTCTGTAGAGAATGGTTCTGTGCTAGTTGGAAAGTAAATGACATGTAGAATGAAATTTACAGGGTCCAAACTTAACAAGGACCTTGGGAATCAGCATCCCGAAGCCAAATCCTAGTTTTACCACAGGTACTCTAACCTAAGCATTCACTACACTAATCACAAATTCTTGCAAACAGAAAGACAAAATGCCTAACCCTAAGAGCAGCCTTGACCATTGGGACATTCAATCAAAAATGGAATCTCTTGACTAAAATCCACAGATATCAAGTCCACTTGAAGCCTGCTTTCTGCAATTGAACTCTTCATGCATGCTGCGTTGATATCAAGCCTAGACCTAAAAAAAGGGGGCCAAAGATCAGAGGATTTACTCAAACCTGTGTTCTTGAACACTACATGATTAGATTAGAACTACAGGTGTAACATCATCTTCCATGAGCATTGGTAGTGAAGGAAAAGACCACACTACCATTATTGTACTATAGGTGATTTTACACATAAAATTTGTTGTGCAGAATGTGGTTCAGAGTCAAAGCATTCAACTCAAGCAAAAATTGAATGCTTCACAGAACAGGCATTCTGATCAAATTCTAATTCAGAACTAGATTGAGTTGCAGATTTCATAGAATTGCCAATGTGGCCTTACAGTAGCACATGCAGGGACTAGGAACCCCACATCTCCACAACAGCAATAGAAACATTACTGTGGTCTTGCAGCTATTGTGAAGCATGTGCAGGGATCAAGGAATCCCACATCCATAGAATGGCAAGAGAGACATCAATGGAGTCTTGGAGTCATGCAAAGCACACACAGGGATCGAGGTCTGAACAGCAAGAGGAATGTACACAGTTTGCATTTCTCCACCTCAAGTCAAGCAGTCTGCAGGTTTGAGGGTTGCTGCAAAATTCAGGTTGACAATTCTGTGAAGAGCTTGTAGAATGTTAGGAGTTTCTCTGCCTTAAGTTGTGTGTGCATGTGTGTTATTTTGTCTTTCTTTTCCTCTTTAACTCAAGATGAGAGTAGGCCTAATTGAGACCTTGCGGCAACAACATTGTAGGAGCAAATAATAGGATTTGCAGCATTGAGTGCACCTGCCTGCACCATATCTTCCACAGTCATGTGTGATTTTGCTGAATTGTTTGAAAGGTTGAGCTGCTGGAATGTTGAACAACTTGCTGTGGAATTTTGCAGCCTTGGCTACTCAAGGTCTAGCAGTAATCACGTAATTCAATTAATGAACTCAGGAGTTGGAGCTCAAATGCTAGATGTTTGCATAGTCATCATTGATGGGGTTGCAACCAACATTTAAGGTATCGGTTGAGAAGCAACTAGGAGATATGGTGGAATCACTTATGTTCGATACATAGGCACATTGATCCCTTGACTACCTAGAATTGTCCTTCAATGAACCTGAACCTCAAGTGCCACCTACACATATACCATTTGCGCCACAATCAAAGGCACCTAGAATTTTGCAAATATTGTCATGTGCACCTTCAACATGCATGCCTTCATTTGTTTATCAGAGCAACATTATTCTTGTGATGGGTTTCATGCTAAGCCATTGGCCATTTCTTGTTGATGTGGCACCACCACCACACATAGTTGGAACACATTCTATATATTCATAGCTATGACATGTTTTACCATCCATCATTTGCCAACACAACCAGGTCTTGAAGGGCTTCAAGTTTTGCATCATGTCATTTTCCGTTGGCCTCATGCCCCATTCCTTAAAACAATTTGGGTTATCCTTGTGGTTTAAGCACATGCAACCATGTCAAGTAATCAAAATGAGGGCATGAGAGGAGAATGGGTTGAACCAAACATCGTACTTAATGACAATCACAACTAGGACAATGACAACATCATTACATGAGATTAACTAGGAACAAATTTCATGTATACCAAGCCCAAAAATGGTAGAATATCATGTGGATATCATTTGATTACCAAAGGACTTAGTATACAAGGACATCCCATTGACCATGTATATCGACAATGAACAAATCATGGAGGGGGAACAAGTGTATATAGCCTCAGATTACAAGGGTGTGTATGTCAAATATCTCTTCTGCACAGTTGAAGGAATATATGTTTTAAATGTCCCCCACAAGATAATATAAAAAGTTGTACGCCTTACCAATGATTTGTTTTTCAAATTTTTCTTGGTTAAATATCTGAAAATTATTTTGGGTGATTTTCACAAATTTTGGCCATTTTCTCACATTTGAAAAAGGATCCCCCCCTTTGACCCCTTCATCCCCTTTCAAAAAAAGGGAAGAAAAAGAAGAAAAAAATGGCCTACATGGCAACTAAAGCTCAAAAATCTCTATTTGGTCACCATTGGATGATTGTGGCAACATTTTTGTCATTGACCCTTTCCTTTATTCGACCACCATTAGATGATTACAACGTTTTTGATTCCCATTAGATGGTCAATGGTTGTTTTGATCACTAATTTTTGGACTTGGCAACCAAGTGCACATGTGATTGTCCAATGATGACCAAAAAACTATTGCATCCATTCAATGGTGATCAAATTGGGATTGTTTCCTTGAAATTACATGAGGTTAAAAAAAGAATTATGATTTCATTTTTATGCTACCTTTTCTACGCTTTGGATTTTGTGTCTTTGGTTACACACTTACAACCATTGCATAGAACTTCAAATGACCTAAGGAGGTTGAAATCTTGAATATGTGGGGGCATCACAAACCATGTAGAAGTAAAGGGCATCAAAAGTTTCCAAAGGTGAGAGCACTTCATCAACCCATTCTTGAAAACAATTGAGGTTTGTAAATGATGACCTTAAATAAATTACCACTTGATGATTCCAAGAAATTGTCTTGGACTTTTCCAAGGAACATACAACAACTTACTTCAACTCCATTTTTGTGAACAAGCAAACATCTAGCCTAGACAAGTACAAATATGTCATGGAATTAAAGTTTCTAATGGAACTAAATGGTTCTTTGGAATACATCAAGTTACAAAATTCTTCAAGGATTTTGGAATGACTTAAATGGAAGGGGTAGGATACATCGTCAAATTTGACACAATGGTTTGAAATTTTTTATCCACTAAAAAACAAGGTATGAAAATGGTGAACTTGTGGGATAAGGTGGCAAGGCACTTGGATCAAATTTAACAAGAATATTTTGAAAAAGAAGGCACAATTGGCACCATGGATGGAAGAAGGAGCTTGAGTTATTTTTTCCTAAATAAGAAGTTAAAGCATCTTTTGAATTCCAAGCATAATGAATGTGCTCCCTTTGTTAGATGGTTGGGACAATCAAGGTGGTTACAATGTGATGTGCAAGGTGCAAATTGAAAGGCTTGAATGCATCCAAGCACCATCAAATTAGTGGGAAGAAACCCAAAACAAATGATAAATGGAAAGTACAAAAGCAATGTTTGATAGGAGCATTGGCTTGCCCATGCAAACATCTACATGTTAAGCAAAAATAATAATAGGATTACATTGCCACCATGCAAGAAAGTTTTCAGTCCAACAATTCCAATGGATTGTATTTTTACATTTACATTATTTATTCTACAGGAAAAGCAAGTTGAGGGATCAAAAATTAATTAATGAAAGGTTGTGTGGTAGCCAAAAAATTGTCTCCCATTGTCCCAAGAAAGTTATGCACGAAAATTCAATTAATTTCATTTTCAAAAAGTATGGCATTTAACATGTCTTTACAATAAACATGAATTTATGATTTTAGTAATGACCTAAGGCAAATTCAATTCCTTGCCTTGGTGTTGTCCTTAATGTAAAGGCCCATAGATAATTTATAAAATGTCATAGCTCCATCTTCATGTACCATGGGCATATATCATAATCAGGAGTGGCAAATAATTTTTAAACTTATATTGAAACTTGTTTGAGGACTAGTTTCACTGAAAAAATGAGTTTCTATGGGGTTGAAAACTCCAGATCCATTGAAATTCAATGAGAAAATGAGTTTCTCAACCCCCATTTTCCCCCCTATGTATTTACTTATTTAATTCTCACTTTTGAGATGGGTCCCCAATTTGAATGAAAGTGGGGGGTCTATGGATCTTGAAATTCAAGGACTTTATGGATAACTTTAATTTCAAATTGCTAAATTCAATTCATGCATAATTTGTAAGTATTAGGTAACAAACTACAACTATTTTATCTTCAAACAAAAACAATTTAAGCACAATTTGCTGAGAGGATAATATTGATGAAAGAGTTTTTTATTTTTGCTTATATTCATTTTCAATCTCTCAAAGCAAATTGGGCACTCCGTTTTTTTACATCCCATAACCAAAAAAAAAAACCATTTGTCAATTTGTCTTACTATAAATTGAATGATCCAAAATTAAGAACTTAGCTTGCACCCAACCTACTTACATATGATACTTACCCATTATCAAGGTTTTATTTATGAATTTGATACTGAGAATATGGCAAATTTTCCTCAAAATTAGTGAAATTTGCACTGGAAAAAAAATTCCAAAAATCCCCAATTTTTTGCCCAAAGTTCTCTTCTTCTCACCTATATAACTCGTAGTTTTTTTTTTCTTTTGGATAGGACAATTAGAATGGCTCATTGTAACAACCAAAAAAACTTGGGAAGCATCCCATCTATTTAATAACACTAACAAAGTTTAGGGTTTAGTTCATACTTGCATTAATTGATTTTACATACCTTGCATATGTGTTTCATTAAGATTTATTGATTTTCAAAAATTAAGTTAATGTAAATAATATACCTTATTTGTACTTAACAAGTATATTCACACATAAACACACATAACAAGCTATTTTGGGAATTATGGAGGTGTTGCACAAGGTGGACTTGCACAAGAGTCGTCTTGAGTGTTGGACCAAATCCCTCCAACGGTCCCATTTGAGGTCCTTACCCATCATTAAAAAAATGGGAGACTTTTGTTTCATATTGGACAATTGTGATTCATTTGGGTGTTGTAGGATTATATTTTTGATGCAATATACCTTGGGTTTAAAATGGATTAGAAAGATAACTTTGGGCTTCCTTTACACTAAACCCTAAAAGCCCATGACCATCAAAATAGGAAATCTATAATTGGAGGAAAAGCCATTTCATAGTTTAAGTTCACTTTTGCACAAAGGTGGAAAGACCAAAGGACTAAGGAAATGTAGCTGGATGAAAAATCAGCATTAATTGCACCATGGTCTCACAGACTTGGTGCCAAGCTCACCTATTTGCTCAAAAAACCATGATTGGTTAAATTTCGATAGTCAAAATTCAAATTTTTCTCATTCAAAAAAAAGAAAAAAAAGAAAAAAAAAAGGTGGTTTTTGTTTGATCATGAGCCCAAAAAGCCATGATTGATTTTTTTTAAATTGTCATTTTTTTTATTCTTTTAATAATTGTTTTTTGAAAGTGGGCACAAGGTTCATTAGACCATGGGCCAAAAAAACTATGATTAGTTGGATTTAGTACATAATTTATCTCAAAGAAAATTAATAATTATTTTTAAAAAGTGTGTACAAAGTCTGTCAACCCATGGTCCAAAAAGGTTGTGATTGGTCAAATTTTTTACATATTTGTTTCTCAATGTTTTAAATTATTTAATGAAAGGTGGACATGAAGTTCGCTAGCTCATGGAGCAAAAAAAATCCATAATTGGTCGGATTTTATTTATATGTCCTTTTTCTCTTCTACAATCCATGGTGATCCTACTTGTTGAAATGAAGAAAGTGAAAAGGTGGAGAACTAAAAAAAATCAAAGGAAAGTGATGGAAACAAAAAAGGAGAAACCCTAAACCAATAGTAAAAAAAGTTACATAAAATATCAAGTTAAAAATCATAATTTACATAAGATTTTCTTTTAAATTTATTTGATTGTGTTATAATATGTTAGTATCTCAATAAAAGTCTATTTTCACTTTACATTACACTTGACTTGCATAACTGAGTTAACCGTAAAGTAAGAAAAACACAGCACCAGAACCCTGAGTTTTGTCATACACAGGTTGAGATCTTTAAAAAAACCTGCAAAAAAATACATTAGCACTCAACAAGGGATGAAACTCAGAAAACCATCAATTTCATCCTGTCTCTCCTTTTTCGTGAGCGCCTCCACTGCTGCTACATATATTTTCACTGCTCCTAACTGTACAACTACTATAATTAGTCTCCAACCTTATGCATTAAATGCTGAGTATCAGCATTTCATAGTGGGATTTATTGAAATGTCTTTACTTCGCAAATACCACTGAAAAAGTAGATAGGGTGTGAAAGGAGGACAAAAGACAGGGTCAAGACAGGGTTACTTTAGGGATAACTCTAACATGTCACCCATAGTGGATGAAGTTAGTGTCCAACAAAAGAGAGTCATGGAAAGTGTAAGGTAAAACCCAAGGATGAGGGTGTTCTTGGAATGAGGGCTCATGTGAAGCAGAGCTGAGCATAGGCTCAGTTCCAAATGATAGTAAAATATTAAAAGGGTCCTAAGAATATTATCTAATAAATGTTAGTAAAATATTAGAAGGGTTGTAAGAACATTATCTAAGAACATTATGTTCATACAGGAACCTCCCCTACAACAAATTCCAATCCTGGAACGCAACCGTCCACTCCATGCAGCCTACAATTTCCCGGGTCTATTGTCTAACTGGGTCCTTAGCAAGTCGGCCTTTCAGTTTGCATACCCCTTTGACGTTATACTCATAAGTGCAGCACTACCTGTGCTCAGTATGTGGCCTAGCAAAAGAAAATTGGATGAAGAAAACTGAAACCAAATATTGAAAATATTGAACATATGTTCAATGAGTAATTAATTAATTTTGAAATATTTATTTTGACAGATAAAATGTTCTTGAAAATTCAATGTTTTCTTTCACAATTTTTTTATTTGTAATTTGTGAAATTTTTGATTTTTCTAAAAATAGTATAATCTATATCTAAGGTGTCTCATATTATTTTTTCCCCCTATTTGTCACTTTTGTCAAGGTAATTTTCAATATTTGACACTTTTTATAAAAATTGAATATAACGTCAACTAATCTCTTTATAATAAAATTACAACCTAAATTTTTTGATTACATTGTATTAATTGTTCATATTTTGTATATTTCATCCATATGATCTCAAATATAAGTGAGAAATCAAATTCCCACTTCATCTTATTGAGGTTTACAAGCAAAATGATGAGTATTTTGATATAAGATTTTTCTATATGTTTGAAATTTGTATAGATCCTTCCATTTTCTAAGACTTGCACACTTAAATCATGTTTTTCTAAAAATAATGATGGAACCTCTCAAATAAACTAGCTTTTTTTCTCAAAGATATTTGAAATAAGAAGTCTCATGTACAACCTTTAATTTAGGATCTTTAGGTGGACTTGACCCACTCTTTTGTAAGTTTTGTGTTGACACTTTCATATAAGTTTCTTGCTAATTGGTCAAAATGAAATATTTCTCCAATGGGAATTCTCACATTGTGTCTACATGAGATTGTTCAAATGTAGCTAATGTAGTAGTGTACACTAATTTTGGATGTTAAGTAGTCTAAACAAGATATTAAATACCCCCCATTGAGCTCTATTTGACACATGTTTCGGGTCACAATGCCCCACCACCGGGCCTTCCATGTCACACATGCAAGCCCCTCTCATCGCCATCCATAGAACATCTCAATCACCATCAACCACTTGTCATTGATGAAGATTTTATGTGTTTTATCGTTGATGAAAAGTTTCCTTGTTTTGTCATCGACAAAGAACTTTCGTGTTCTGTTATAATGAGAAATTACTTGTTTTATTGCGAACACAAACAATAAATCTGCAAATGAGGAGGGAAATACAAAGGGACACCTTTCAAATATTTTCCAAAAATAGGTGGATGGGAGTTTTGAAGTGTTGGTTTTTTTTAGGCACTGCATTGCAAAGGAAGTAGGTTTAGGGTTTGAGGATTACAATTTTCATGTTCTTATGTATTATCACTCATTGTTTTCAACACTAATTGTTTGGGTACACAAGTAAACTAAGGTTTTGCTCACAAGGAAATTGTGTTGCATTAAATGGTGAGGTGACCTTCTTTAGTTTTCTTTGCATTATTGAAGTTTGTGATTAAGGTTCTTTTGCAATAATGGATTCGGCACTTGTGCAAGAAAATACAACAAGGATGTCTTCAACTCCAACTGAACAAATGATTCCAACACCCAGTGCCATTATGACAGACTTGGCGAAGGCGCAACCTAGCAGCATTCTTGTTATAAACCTCTTTCAATCCAATGCAATAAAATTAAAGTGCCTAGCAATGCAAATCGATGTCGCAATGAATGCAAAAGAGGAGGGGGAGCGGAGACATTTGTTACAAAAAATGTTGCCCATAATTGCACAAGAAGACCCATACATGATTCGATTACTCAGTCAACAAAAATACATCAAGATTGTTAAAACAACAATAGCAAGATGGGTAGAAGGGATAAGTCTTCCTTTCTTTTTGTCATCCATGATTGTGTTGGTGAGCTTGGTTAGCAACAAAATAACAATCTAAGGTTTAATATTGCCTTGGTTGATTTTCATGCTTGTTGTTATTGTCATTGTGTAATGTCAATTGTTTTCTAGGTTTAGGTTAGAAGAATTGTAAAGCAAAAGGAGAATAAGAAAATAAAAAACATATATAAAACAATTAATGTAATAGGAGGTGTGGAAAATTTAATGGTGCTTGGTTTTTGTGATGTTGTGGTGCTATGATGCAAAGTTCTAACTTGAATATTGTGCAAAATTATTTTAGTAGTTGCATCTATCTACTACTATAGCTTCACAACATTTGTAAATATGGTTGTTTTAGTTTAGGATTTGGGCAACAACTTATTTGTTATTTGCAGATTTTCGACGATTCAAAAAGTAAAAGCAAAATCTACAAATCCACAATGCAACAAAGTAGACACCATTGTGTTGCACTGTACCTAGAAGAGGAGTATGAAATGTTGGCATTGGAAGCACATTTTGATGTGAAGCAGCCAAATGTACCAACATTTGGCAACAAGCCTTCATTCCAATGCAAGTTTTGCAAGACTATGTTCAAAGACAAGAATAATTGTCTTACCACAAGATGATGAACTTGTGCCTTGAGTACACCGGGAAGGAATTGTTGAAAATGTACCCCACCATCACAAAGTTTGAAGCTAAGGAGCTTACCAAGTTAGGGGAGAAGCATGGGAAAACTCTACCAAACCGCTTGAAGCATCAAAATGAAGATAACATTCCCCCAAAATGACAACACCACCAAAGAACCAAAAAACAACCCATGGGGATGCCCCTTGCAAGGCTCATACCTCTTAAGGAAAAAAAGATTTATGACTTGAACAACAATGAAGATTTTTCATTTGTTAAAACTGTAAAAATAGGTAAATTGACTATGTACTTTCATTTTTAATTTATTTTGGTAATGTAATGTGGGAGGTCACCTTTAAAAGTTTGTTGTTAATTCTACAATTTGTATGTTTGGCCACAAACCTTGTGGTTTTCAAGAAGCCACTTCTACAAAAAAGTACATTGGATAATGGAAAAGGCCCCAACAAGAAGAACAAATCACATACAAATATGTCTTTGTTTTTTGCTACAACTTTACCACAAAGAGGCATACCACTTATCAATAGATCACAAATTAAAGCGAAAGCGAGGTCAATTGTTGAAACTTTCACTATGGAAAGTACTTGTGAGCTACGTCCTCCTCCTTTGGAAGACAAGATTAATGGGCTTTACATTCTGCTGTCGGAAATAGATATTGTCATGGACAGAAAAATATTGGAAAAACTAGAAACACTATGGCGTTTTTAATGAAACTAGAAACATATGGCACTTTAAGCAACTTGCTTGTTTTAACATTTGGTCCATGGTATCTTTATCCACTAGTGAGTACTTTACAACTCTTGTACCTTTCTTGGTTTATCATTTGCTCCAATTTTGTTTATTTCTTACTTGTTGTTGCACATCCCACATGTTGGTGGAAGGATTGAAAGGACAACTTAAATTTTAGATGTTGTCAAACAATCCTTGAATGTGTGGAAATAACACCATGCAAAGGTTCATTGAAATGAAATGCCTTTGAAAGTACCTACAATATTTGCAACAGAAAAAGGAATATGATGCAAATAAAGTGAATGCTGCAAAATATTTCAAGAAAAAAAAACAAATTATATTTATAGGAATTGAAAAAAATTGACCAACAATTGAAAGTTAATGAAGAGAGGTCAAAGTGGGGCTAGTCACCATTGTACCACTTGTTGAAACAACATCCTTTGGATTATGGTCTTCAATGCCCATGGGAACACATAAAAGTGGAACTGCAAAACATCATCATTGAAGTGGAAAAGGAATCACAATAGTTACCATTGGATACAAAGTGCCCGCACAGAGTCCGAACATTCAAATTATTTTGCAAATCTACATTTAGGAGATTACATCCACTTGCTCATGCAAACAAGGGACTAACTTTACGCAACATCCTACATTATTGTCATGAACAAGGACATTTTTGTTAGGCTAACCATTGCAGTTCAAGATGTTCTTGATTTTGGTTTCCTATGGTTTCCTAAACTACGCTAGTGTCATGAAAGTATTACTCAATGTTAGCAAGATTTATTAGGGCTACTTGGATTTGATCTATAATTACATAATCCACTTGTTGAGAAGATCCAACGATTCATGTCCAAGAGAAATTTTAGACTTATTATGTATTGGAATGGCAAAGGAGTTGGAAGACATGTGGTGCAATGATGATGTTAAGCGTGATTGTAGGCCAATCTTGGACCAAGTATTTGCTTCACTACCTTTCCACTTGTTGTTTTTCTTGTAGACAATTTATTTAATAGAAATTTCACACAAAACATTGCTTCCAATATAATTACCAAATATATCTTTGATATGTTGAATCCAACATATGTTTGTCATAGTGTGAAAATGTTCCACCTTGAACTAATGTTTGGCTTAATTTGCAAATGTTCCACCTTTGAACAAAACTTTTATGAATAGGTGGTCAATGAAACTTTGCTTGTGAGGGTAGACATTGGTGTTGGTTGGATTTTTCAAGAATTTCAAACCTTCAAGATGACAATGCCTTGTCTAATAGGTAGAACAAATGTAGAATTGCCTTGGTAGATGTTATGGATTGTCAGGTTCAAGCATTACGTGTGAAGCTTGGTCAAGTAAAAGAAGCCTTTGAACTAATTCCAAAAGTCCCCATTACCAATGTTCTAATTGATAATGACACAACTACATGTGCATCAAAATTCCTTACATTTTTTTTAATGTTTTGAAATGCCAAAACATTATGTACTTAGAGTTTGGATTTAAGCATGCAGGTTCTTTAGTTTTCACAATTTCGTTTCTAACCCTTCATACTTGCTCCATCTTATGCAGATGGTACCAAAACATCAATTGAACTTCAAAATGTAGAAGTTGTTGTGCAACAACCCATCCGCTCTAACAAGTCCTCCCATGGCCAACTCAACTGCAAGAACAAAATTGCATTAGCTTATGGGTTGAATTTATTTGTTAGGGTAGCCTTTGGTGATAGCCTTAAGCGAGATCGTAAACTTGATGATCATGTTGACTTATAGTCATATGTCAATAATCTAAGTCCTACAACACCCATCTTATCAAATTCCTTATTAGCAATCCATGTTGGTTTTAGGAGGACATTGTCCTTGTCTCTTGGGTTGCGGCCTTTAGGGCAGTCTTCACACAACCTTGTTAGACCAATCCCAAATTTGAATGACATATCCTCCCAAGATAGGCACTTATGTGAACCGACAAGTTCTTATCATGCCCCAACTCATGATAACAATCCTAATGTGGTCACTTCATTTCTTGCCACTATGACAAATTATGGGAATGAACAGGCAAATGATGGACTTCAAATGAAAGATTCATCAAGTCCTGAAAAACAAATGTAAATACTATCACAACTTCAAATATTAATACTTCATGCTTATAGATTTGGTTGTCACTAATTATAGGTCTGGTATAGAAAACATGTTTAGTTCAAATCAACATCTACCAATTTAATTGTGTCAAGACAACAAATTACCGGAGTTTATGATTCAAATACAACTCCATTTGAGTTTCATATTTCAAATGTGAAATATTTGTGTTGTTTGATGTCCTTATTGCAAACATTTTACATGGGCAAAACATGCTAGAGGTTATACATCTAGAAAAAAAAAATCGCATAGCTAGATGTTCTACTCAATAACACTAGTTGTTATTACAAGTTAGCAATAGTAATAGCAAATTTCAGTGTTGGTAGAGGTGGGACCAACAAGTTTGTAGTGGAGTTTGTCATATTAGGTGAGTTTTGAAACTAAAAATTGATGCTGATATCTCCTTGTTGGACAACATTACTAGGTACTTGTTTACATATGCATTGGATTTTTTTAGACTATGGTTTCCACACAACCATATGTCACAAATGTAATTCTATATCACCCATCCTCATATGTGGGATATGGTGAAAAAATGGAAAAAAAGAAAAAGGGGAGTTAGAAGATAATGTGTTGAATTTCATGAGGAAGAAGTTCAAAGTGCCTTCCAAAGTTTGAGAGCTTTTAGTCCCTCTTCAATATGCTAACCACTAGAATGTAATTGTAACGAGTGCTTCCCATTTTATGCACTATGACCCTCTCAAGATTGCCAACATTTTCCAATCTACAAGTGTCCATCGTATTTTTGCAAAAAATTGGGTTGTTACACAAGGTAAATTGTCAGGGACACTTGAATGGAAGCAATCAATATCAAAGAATAGTTGGGTGTGGCTTGATGGACCACAACAACTATTTGATTGGGAGTGTGGGTTTTATGTCATGAAATTCATGACCAAATATGTCAACTACATGTATCAAAACAAGGCACTTAACATTAAGGTGCAGTTACCCTTACCCAACCCACAAAAGTTTTTGTTGTAATTGAATACAAGATTAGTTACATCTTGAATCTTATAATTTTTTGTTGGTTGTAGGTGACACCAACTTGGTTTTCAAGGGATGATGTGATTGTAATGTGTTCAATTCCAATGAGTGCAATATTTCAGACATTGCGTATGTCAAATTTTGCAAACATAGGTTGGGTTATTGACTTGGGAGATGTAACCAGTGATGGGGGATCAACATCAACATAGTTTGTCAATGTATTAACATTTCATAGAAGTAGCAGAACTAGGAAGTTGATGTTTTATGCTGGTTAATGTTCAACAAAAAAACATTAAGTTTGAGATGGGTTTGTAGTAGATTAAGTTTGTAGTAGTCACAACATAATCTAACAAAGTAGACTACATTGGGATAGTGTGTTCTATGTGTTTGGAAAGAATTTCCAACAACTAGATGTGCTTTGGGTTTGGTGCTAAAGGGTATGAATGTTGATGGGTTTGGAAAGGTTTAGCACATGTTAATAGATACTAAATCCATGCATTTTTATAGTTGGACAAAATGCAGTATGTATTGTGCTACAATTTAACAAGTCTTTATATTTCTACATCTGCAAAATACTATGTGATAATAGTGTGGTTATAGTCCAGGGGAAAGTGGGATTTTAAGGGGTGCATCCCATCTTGGTAGTTTGGGATGATTTGGAAATGCCAACAAATGTTTAGGTGTTAGTTTTTTTTGGCATTGTTGCTCATACATGTTGTAATGAATTTTTTTTCATGCAATTCTAGTTATTGCCATAGGTTGTGTTGCAACAATATGCAGAATGTGACTTGATCATTTACTGGTCATGAACACAAAGGTTCATAGACCAACATGTCCACAATGGTGGTTTTGGTCCAAATATGGTTGCTTTGCAATGAAAGCTCTTTGACAACCACATTTAATGGACATACCAAACATTGTCTTTGAAATACGAGTCTTCTTTTGTGTTTGATGGCTGGATTCCAGGAATTCCAACAAAGCCTTTTTCCCATTCTTCTTGCTGGTTGTTCCATTCACTTGGTGATGCTTTTGTTTTTGTTTTGTAGACAATAACAACTTTTGCATGTCCTCTGGGAGTACATTGGTGTAGTCTTGGGGTCCAAAGTTACAAGAGAAATGTAGCACAATGAGTTTGGAGGTGGATTTTTTTTAATATAGGCAGCTTACACCTACTTTGCGAGCACAAGAGGCACCTTATGCCTGTTATGTAGGTGTAAGCTGCTGCCTCTTTCAAGAAGGCCATATTCCTGGATTTACGGTGTTCTCAATTTACATTAAACAAATCTAGCTGAGTGCTTTATGAGCATAAGAACCTTACCCCTCTTACACCTTGTGCTCTACTTGTGTTTAACTTCATGATAAAGTTCACCTTGTGCTTTTTGATGGGTAAGGCCTCACAAGGGTGTACATTCCCCCAATTCAGGGCCAGACTCCACTATTGCCTCATCCTAGGCCCTGGATTCTGCCTACCAGCTAGCAGTCTGGTTGATGGAAGCATGTTAGTTTTCATCCAGTTTAAGACTTCTCATCATATGGACGAAACATCAACGGCTTTTTAAAAACTTTCTCATACACTGGTCCTGAGAATGCACTAGAAACACATTCTCAAGACCAGTAGAAATGTTTTTCATAACCAGTTCATCAGGGGTTTTTTGTGATGTGGCGTCACCACATTCATTCAGAGCTGGTGGTTTACAAGTTGTATCTGCCCAGTACTGGGTCGGCCAGACGGGTACAGTGCAGCAATGGCGATAGCAACTAAAGGCTCAAATTGGGCCATTGGTGTACTCACGGGTCATGGGCATGTGAAATGGTTATGGGCATGTGAAATCCTGCCCGTCCACTATGTTGTTCTATGCCGATGTCTTATGGCTCACTGGTTATGTCCTGTAACCCAACTCGAATAGGCCAGTTACATAGTCCATAGTCAGGGTTCGATACTCTGGGGGCCTGTATTCCACAGAGCAATTGAGTCATTCTGTTTAATCCAAAACTCCATTGTCAGTATGTGCAGAGGGATTTGAAGCTAGGTACAGATCTGCCACTTCACAGAAGTTGGTCTAAACCCACTTGAAAATCATAAAGTGCAATTTATTGAGACACCTTGTGTTGGCTATGGTTCACAAGGTGTCTGATGGTGGCATCAGAAGTGATAGCAAGGAGGCAACGGCAAGCATAACTTCCTTTTCAATCTAGAGTTCACTTGATGGTAAGCACTCAACATGCATGATGTGGAGGGCTTTGTGTATGGGTAGCATGGGGGATTATGCAATAGCAAATTGTCAGAACTGGTCTAAGATCTGTTTTGCAATCTCTGTCCCTTCTGGTCCATCCTATTGTCTGAGGCAGCTTTAAAGTTCAAGAGCTTCCTGGCTGGTGTACCACAATTTGCATGCAATTCATGGGACATAGGAGGATCACAAGCAGCTACCATACAAAGAGCTGGGCTCCTGCGGCACTAGAGGCATCTGCAGCATCCTGGAGCTGCAATCCCCATCAAAGAACAAAATGTCTGTTTTGTTGCCTCAAATGGAAATAATTTTGTCAATCCTTTCCATTGGAAGGAATGCACTAAATTCTTCCTCGGGTTGCCATTGCTCCCACTTCATCACAAACATTCTATTTCTACAACATTGACATTGTGACAAAACACATAACAATTGCATGTCAGAAATACCACAAGCATGGCTAATACTGTAATTCACTTGTATTGATACATATTGCATTTGTTTACCACATCCCAATTTCCAATAAATTGGTCATTCTTTCCTCTCCTAACAATTTCTTGGCTCTCTTTCATTTGCCATTTGTGCCCATGGATTCAACTTTTGGTTTCACATGGTCTACAGAATTTTGGCACAACTCCTAGATTGCTTATCTCCCCTGATCAAGTCTAGTCATAAATTATCGTACAAACTACCAGCTATTTACATATATGGAGCATTCTGATCCCATCTTTGCCATTGTGTTTGCCTAATAGGGTTGGAAGACACATAAAAAAACATTTCTTCTTTGGTTCTTCATCACAAATTTCCATTCAGTGCAGCTTGCCAAGGGAAAGCACTAGTTTTCGATGTGTACCAGTGTCGGGTGGGTATCAACTTTTGAACTTATGAGCCAGACCTACTGGTATTGAATCCTTTAAAAATTTCATACCAGCCTAGTACTGGGATTGGATCTTTCTGATCCTGGTTTTAGGGTCCAAGGCTGATTTTTGGCTGGTGAGTGATAAGTGTATACCTAGCATTGAGACTGATATAGCCCTGGTATTAAGCAAATATTATCTCAAGTGCTTACCTGGACAACAGGAGTATATACCAACGTTCCAACCTGGTACCCACCCAACACTAGTGTACATGGATTTGAATATATCAGCTGGGTACGAGTTTTATAATGTTCAAAACATATACCAGCTGGGAAAGGCATACAAGATTCAAAAACATTTCCAAACCAGATTATCATCACATTTAGACACTCCATTCATGGAGATCCCCAGTACAAAGCGGGATTTTGAAAAATGACTACAGCCCTCCTAAGACAATCACCATTTAATGCTAGTTAATGCTGGGGATCCTCCCGACTGGGGGATCCATTCAAAGTGCTGTTTCCATTAAAAAAAGGGACTTTGAATGGAGACATCCATGATTCCTGCGAGCATGTGACTTGCTGTAACACCCATGTAACTAAGCTGTAGTGGCGTTGCCACCACTTCCCTTGTATGATCCTCCACTACCTCAACCTCTAAACATAGATCACAAAACATCCTCTCTCTCTCTCTCTCTCTCTCACACACACACACACACACACACGTCTATTCCAAGAAACATTTTCCTCTTTTGTTGTTAATCAAAATTACCACACTTGATCCAGCAATAGTTTCAACATCAATTTGATGAGGCAATTCCCGCATGTTCCCAACAGCAATGTTGCTCCAATACAACTTCCAGCACCAGATTTTGTCATGAAAGGTAACTCTGGAAACCTGGGGAATGGAAAGAATGATGGAGACATTGACTGCTGCAAACCCACCCTAAAGTCTCATTGCAAGAACAAACCACCACACCCTAATCACTGCAAAGGAGAAGAAAGCCAGATGGTGTGGTAGAGAATTTAGGAGCCACAGAAAACTAGCCCAGTTGAATAATCACTACAAATTACAATGGCTTCATCTACTATAGTCTGAACAATACAAGTTCTGATGACCAGTAGAATTGCAATGACCAGCAGCCCAAATTGATCTTGCATGTATGTATTGCTGGTATTGCAATTTGAAATTGTCTCTCACAACTTTGTCCTGGCATGCTCATTTTGCATGATCATAATCTTCAAAACCTGTGTAAGGTTTACAGTCTGGTGTTTTTGTGCATTTCCCATTCACTGTGACGTCACTAACAAACAAGCTTCAAAAACAAAACAGGGGAAGAATGTAGAGAGCATCTTCTGCTCAGCAAGGGGACACAACAACTTCACCAGCTTTGTCTTCTTTGCCATCGAATCCATTACATTTACTTTATCTAAGCTGCCATTCAAAGTCCCTTCTGCTCTATTTTGGTTCCTTCTCTACAGCATTATCAAGAAGTTTGGAGAAACATTCAGCCTGGTGCAAAAATGTTTCAATCATTCATCAGTTTGTAGCCTCTATATCTTGTATGTATGTATTGCTGGCATTGCATTTTGAAATCTTCTCTCACAACTTTGTCCTGGCATGATCATAATCTATAGGCCAACTTCAACACCTGTGCAAGGTTTACACCTTTGTAGTGTTTGCACATTTCACATTCACTGTGACATCTTGAACAAACAAGGTTCCAAAGCAAAACAGAAGAAGAATCTAGCGAGTGACTCCAGCTCAGCAAGGAGACACAACAACTTCACCAGCTTCTTCATCTTCTTTGCCAGCAAAACCATTACACTTACTTTTTGTAAGCTGCCATTCAAAGTCCCTTTTGCTCTTTTTTGGGTTCCTTCTCTACAGCATTATCAAGAAAGAAGCTTGGAGAAAACATTTAGGCCCAGTGCAAAAAATGCTTCCAGCATTCATCAGTTTCGAGCCTCTACATAATTATCTACATCAGATTTGAGAGCACTGAGCTGACCTTCTGATGCAACCCTAATCTTCTCATGGTTGATAGTTATCAAATACCTCGCTTGGAATGCTGTCGCATGAGCATTAGGGTTACACACTATCTCGAATGATACACCCTCTTCCATGGCCCGGTACTCCATGCTGTCCCACCTGCGTGGTCTGCTGGCTTTCTCTTTCTCCTTGAAAGTGGTGAGAAGACCTGCTATCGCTGAGCTCAATCCCTTGGCCGCATTCTCTGAGAACGGCACTGTTAACGATGTCTCCCCGATATGGAACGTGATCGGCGCCGTAGCTGCACAGGCAAAAACATTCAATTCTTCTCCTGAAATAACAGATCTCTATGCTCTCCGACACTCGAAATTACCACCCCAAAACAAATTAAAATGGGCGTAAAGGATGGACGCGACGATTTCAGAGCGCGGAAGCTTACCTTGCGCTTGAGTAGAACAGACAGGAGTTCCAAGACGCACTTTTCTAAGCACCACAGCGGAAGTAGAACGCGACACTGATCTACGAGAAAAGGACAAGGAAGTAGAAGAAAAAGAAGAAGAAGAAGAAGAAGAAGACGCAGAAGAGGAAGAAACAAAACGCGCAGAAGAAGAAAAAGGAGAAGCGCCAATGGCAAGAACAGAAGAAGAAGAAGAAACCATGGCCGATCCCATCGCCAAAACTTCACCAACAACAACAAAGCAAACACCGAAGAGAATGCAACCGACTGACTGGTCTTGAGATAAGGATAAATTGCAGAAGATAGGTACCTATCAAATGATTACTTTGCTGTTGAGAGAGTTACTCATAGGGAACACAAACAAATAGCTCCACCACTTTCCAGTCCATGCTATCACACCATTGAGCAATAGCTCCCTAGTTACGTCATGTATCTATCATCTTGCTTGTCTTCTAGCATTTTCGTACCTCCCCAATTCCTTTTTACACTGGTCAGTTTGAACCTCATAACTCATGCTTTTCTATGTCTCATAGCATGTAAGCTCAATGCTCCCATACAATTGGTTATATCCAATAATGGGTGCTAGAGCACAGGTTTACTATGAGTATTGGAGGTGCTCATACTTGTGAGTACCTCAACTACGTACGTATTCATGGTAATCAAGTGCCAATAGTCTGAGATTAGCATGAATAAGTCAAGGCACTCATGGGTGAGCACCTTGACTATTATTCATGGGAACATGCGTGCCCTCACCAGTTACCTAGTCCATAACCTTCATTACCATTCTTGAGCACTATAAGGAAGGTCACATGATCACTGCAACACAATTTTCTATTTTTTAAAAATTTCCAGTGCAAAACTTCAATCTCACATACTAACTCTCTCCATGCGTCTTGCATTATTTGGTTCAATAGGAATATTTTGGAAACAACCACCCCATCATGCCTCCAAAATACATGGAAATCAGATTTGCCATAGATGCAACTGTGCTCTTGAGCATCAAAGACAGTATGCTGCTGACCGGCCCAAACATCATTGTATCCAAGTGTAAACTTTAACTGCCATACTAGTTTATATGACTTGCAACTGATATAGTTTATGACAAGCTGAAGTTTGTTACAAACAAGTGGTAAGACATGGAGAAAGGAAGGACCTTCGGTCTAAAATTTGAACCCAGAGCTTACGAGTCAAAATCACCAATGGAAGACAGACTGGGTATATTACCAACTTTGGTCAGAGTACCAGTCAGTATTTGGCAGGTTTCAATAGAGGAAATTTGTGAAACTTGTGGCACATTTGTGAAACTTGTGGCAAATTTGTGAAACTTGTGTAATGACTTTTGAGTACAATCTGAGTGCAAACGTTCAATAATCAAGTTCTTACTTGCAACGCCATTCCATGGAAAGATTTCTTGCATGCACCCATGTATTCACTGACTCAAACCCTGCATATCACAGGAGTGCTTGCAGAGACTGACATTCCAGGTGCAAAATCTAATGTAGTGTACTCTTATGCTGACATTCCAAGTGCCTCTGTGCACATATCTATGAAACTAGAGGAATCCCCATGACAAAACAATGAAGGCAACATGAGAATGAGCACAGTTGTAACCTTATGAAAGTTGCTCACAAAGTTTCACACCATCACCTTCATCACAAACAGCAGTGACAAGCTGCCATGACTACCCACTGACTTCATCAGCTCCCAACAGTGGGTGTAGAAGAATATATAATAAATCCACCTGATCTCTGGGCAAACCATTATACAGAATCTGCGTCATGAGTTTTTGAAGCATTTCTGGAAGCAACAGGAAGACTCGGTCATGATGTCAGCTAGCAATCAAGAGACATAGCTAATCAAAATGGTCAACAGTATCCTCATCCAAGCTGGTGCAACAAGCTCATGAGGGTAAGCTTCATCTCATTTTAGCTTGTGCCTGGAAAAAGTGAGCAAGCATCTAAGCTGAAGGCATTGAGATGGCCACATAGAGGCTAGTGATTAGCGCCTTTTGCAACCCTGAACATATCCAAGTGTTTCTGTGTGCATGTAGACATATACTCTTGCTGCCTGCAGCTAGAAGTCTAGATGAAAGAAACACATAATATATGGTTAAACCTTCATTCTTCATATATAGATTCTGCAATCTTCCCTCACATCCTTTTCTGACACAAGATGCATAAATGCGCATCTGTACCCCCAAAGCAGCCAAACATCATGTTGTAAAGGTGAAGATGGAATTCAAGAAATTTTTTATATACAGGGCTGAACAATAACAGGCAGAAACAAGGACTAATCAAAGAAAACATCTATTATCTTCCCCATTTTCTCCATCTCTAATATCAGTAATTCTCCACTAAAAGGGAAACCTTGACTCAGGAGCAAGATTACTATGACATACCACTGGTGCACAGCACATCAATGAGTTCACTGGAGAGACCAGATACAATTACCAGACATTTCCTAGTTCATTATCATTTCTTCAGTCTGACAACAGCATATAGGAGTTGGCATAATCAAGTGTATTGCTGATGACTGAGAGCCTGAACCCATCTCCTTGTGCTCAGATTTCCAATATGTCTAGGGGGTGGCATGCACATTTGGCTGAAATGCAAACTCCACACGGTCCCCTAAACTAGAGGCTTTGAGCGGACAAGTGGGTAGCCATTGCCAAGCTCTTTGACTTCTATCATACACTGCAACCACGGGTTCCTTGTATGGAGTACCTCCTGTCACACACAAGCGGTTACCAGATGCTGCACAGCTCCCAACATATGCAAATGTCTGAGAGATATCCGGTGGCATCCGAAGCTTGGGTGTCCACATTTTGGTGTTGAGGTTGAGCTCAAAGAAGGCATAAGCGGGAACACCACCCATCCTGAGATGGCTGATCATCATCCACAAATTCCCCTTGCGCTCAAATAGGTGCGGAATCCCATGGATTCCTTTTGGTGGGACGTGTGGAATCTCCATCCAGACATCTTGCTCAACATCATAGCCAATCAAAACATCATAGACATATGACATAGGCCTGCTTGCCAGGAAAAAGAGAAATCCGTTGCAATAGGCACCCAGAGGAGACGGGAGGTACAGCGATGGAAGAAACTTTGCTCCTTTCTTCCATGTTTGGAGTGTGGAATCATAGACCTCTGTGATCTGATACTCCTCATCTTCCACCTCATAGTTCCGATTCCCAGCCAAGATTATCTTGTAAGAACTTGTAGAAAAGTCCATAATCATGTGCCTGATCACTGGGTCACCCCAGCTGTGAAGTAAAGGAGGTAAATCCCTCCATTGTGCAGTGATTGGATTGCAAACTGACAGCACCTTCATATCTGCCAAGCTCTTGGAAGCCTGCAGGCAGAAGAGCCCTCCCCCACTGCCATAGAGCTCATGCTTTCCACAAAAGTTCTGTGGAAGAGATGGCATTATCTGCCACTTATCATGGCTGAAATCAAAGGCAGCCCACCAGAAGCCTTCTCTGTAATTGCGATCGCTTAAAAAGCACACAGCTGGATAGAGGCTTACATTCCATGGAGCAAGCAACTCTGCACGAGCTTTAAGAAACTCGGGATCTGCAAGGAGAGTGCGCCATCGCTTGCATACACAACGAATGCGGAACAAGAAAGGAAATGGCAAGCTTGCCAGGATTCGATCCAGTACTTCTATAGGTAGTGCACCCCACAGTGATTCATCCATGTATGTTGGGTCTGCCCATGTCTTTTGCCTGGTTTTTGCCAGTTGATCTTCCTCACTAGTTTGCCTCATACTTAGTTGCCAGGCGAATCAAAGATCAAAACCTGCAGCAGCAACTGAGATTACAGCTTGCACTCAACCAGAGGAACACCTAACAGACTCTTCTCTCATCTATAGACTGCACAACTCTTCCCTTTTCATCATCAACTCAGACATCAAAGACTCTTCAAGGCTCTGATCTCACCATGTTCTGCTTGCCTTTCTTATCATCCTTGTTTTGTCTTTACTTGAACCCATCTCTTCTTCTCTGGGCTCATTTCTAGCTCTTCTCAGTTGCCCTAGCTGCCACATGATAGCACCCATCCATCAATCCATCCTCTAAGAACTTCTTGTACAATCCAGAAACCCCACTCCAGCAGCGCCACCCATCAACCCTCAACAGAACTTACAATCCATCCAGAAGCACCCATCAATCCACCTTCCAGTTTGCCACCTCCTCCTGCCATGGCCAACATGACCAAGGAAACGAAACCCTTTTCGTTATCCCCCGCCGGATCCTGCTGTCTCTCCTCCTCTCCCACATCCCAAACCAAAACCAGTTCAGCATCTTCTTCTTCTTCTTCTTCTTCTGCAACAGCAGCAGTAGCAATCTTCTGTGAGCAAAACCAGATTCAACCCATTTCCCATCTCCTTTCCATTTGTACAGTACCTAGTACTCCCTTTTGCAGCTCTCAAATAAGAAGAAGAAGAAGAAGAAGGAAAAAAAAAAGAAAAGAAGGAATACCTTAACCTAGCGATGCTGTCTCAGCAGTGAGGGGCTTGAAAATCCTTCTCCTTTTTTTTTTTTGGGCTTTTTCTTTTGTTATTGCTGCTGTCATACTTTATCCCACCGCACGACATCTGCGCTCATCTTTCAAGAGATTACGGAGCTTTTTCTTTTGTTCTCAGAACTGCACTTTTGTTTCCTTCGACCAGGGGAAAGGGAAAAAAAAATTATTGAAAAAAAAAAAAAGCTCACCTGGAAACGGAAATCCTCTCTGTCTTTCTCTCTCTCTCTCTCCTTCCATCTCTCTGCAATCGACTTTTGATGCGTGCACTTTAAGGCCGAAGTGGCATGCGCGAAAAGCGCTTTTGCACGCGCAAAGCTTTTCGGAACCAGCACAAAGACGTATCCCTACGGTGGCAGATTATGTCATTTTTCCTGACCACATTATATGACATAATCTTCTGATGATGATTATACACTTGTAATAGTGATCCAACTCATAACTACTTCATCATTTCCCAACTTAACTACCTTAATTTTTTAATAATTACCTTACTCTTTTCCCTTACCCACCATAGTAGGGATATGAAAAAAAATCTTATTTTATTTTCAAGTTTAACTACCTCATTTTTATTTTATTTTTATTTTTTAAAAAATAACTATCTCCCTCTTTTATCTTACCCAGCATGGATATAATGTTTAATACGATTTAAATTAAATTTAAATTTAATATAAATAATAACGAGATATTGAAAACCAAATAGTGTCCCAAATCTCTGTTGCATTTTTTTTTCTCTTTTTAAATTGTTGAATCTGCCTACCACCCCAAAACCCTAATGTCATGGAATGGTCTCACCCCTTGCCCAACCGAACCCTACACCAAACCACCACCTATGGGTTATCAAGGTGATTTTTTAATCTCATAACTAACCCTTCAAAGAAATTAGAGAACCACTTCTGATATATATAACCTGCAATTCTCCAATAAATAGACCAATTTTAATTTGAAATAATTGAATAATTTTAATTGTCGGGCCTTTGTTTTAGTAGACGTGATAAAATAAAATTTTAAATTTAGAAATTTATTTTTTGAATACTCAATGTGTTTTAATTTAAATAAATCTTTATGTGAAAAATATTTGCATGAGGATATTTCAAACACATGTAACAAATTATGTAGTATGCCACCATACACCACCATAAGGCCCTTGCTGTTTTTCTAGTGTTGTGGTAGGGCACATTATAAAGCGTAATCGGCAAGTATTATTAAAAATAATAATAATGAAGCTTTACAATTGTTAGGCCTTGGGGGGGAGAGCATTACGTGATTTGTAAAGCCCCAAGACCAAGCCATTATCAAAATACGGGACCTCGAGGGTGTTCCTAAATTTCTGTAATGCCCTGGTTCGCGGGCTTTTCCACACGTAAAAACATGATATCTTGTTATTTCCTGAAGTAGCTGGGCATTATGAAATGCAGGCGGGCTTTATGCGGGCAGTGCTTTCTTTTCTGTTGATTTTGTGATGTAGCCAAAGTAGTGATGATCCACATGAATATTTAGCCAAATTTGGCTACAAGCAAAATATGAAACTAGGAATTTTTAAAACACTCTTTTATATTTTTTTCGTTACATATTTGAAGCATGAATGGAAATTTGGAAATTTTTGTTAAGTTTTCGTCAAATTCTGGATATTGAAAATCTCAAAAAGCACTTGATTTTAACACTTTAGATTTTTAATATAGCATTTTGGCTATGCCCCCCCCCACCCCCCCCTCCCCCGCCCTGCCCCCAAAGGCTGGGACTCAAGAGATGCTAGAAGAATGCAGAGTGCCAGTAATTTCTTTCCCTTACTTTGTAGGGTAGATAGGCTGGTGAGCAAACACTTAAGAAATCAAAGGAGGTTGAATCCTCACACATTGTTCCTTCCCTTCTGAAGCTCAAATAACATTTGTAGCCTTCCATCTAGCACTTTCCAATGCCACAAAAATTTCTCAATTCAGTAAATCATTTGGGAAGATATGAGGGTGTTTGATGTAAGGGGTTCAATGTTCAGTGATAGATGAATTAAAACAGATTAGGATTTCAAAGCTTGATCATTGCATCTTTGCCTCTGAAATAAAAAGAAATTTTGTAAAGCCCTAGTTTACGCACTGACCAGGTTTTTAAATCACTCAAAACGGATTTTAAAAAATGACGAAAATATGAGGCTTGAACTAGAGAGGGGTCTAGAGCCAATGTTTCAAAAAAATTGAAGCAAACTATCATTGATCCTCTTCCTGTGTTTTCTGAGTTAATCCTTTACTTCTGAGGCTCAAAGCATCATTTATAGCCCTCCAGTTTGCACATCCAATGACACAAAAATCACTCAATTTGGTTAAAGAAGGAATGAGTTAAATATTGAAAATTTGTTCGATGATAGGAATTTGTTCGGTGATGGGTGGTAGAACATATAGCTAGTCTTCTTTTTTTTTATAGGTGAGCAGGTCTGTTACGGCACATGGCAATGGCCATGGACAGGTCCTGGAAGCGTGGCCACCAAAGACAAGTAAGCTCCCACCCCCGCCCCCAGAGAATGCACTAAATTTGTCGCTACAGAATCCTGAGTGCACTGACGAATTAGTAGTCGAGCAGAAATGAAACCCCAAGGTGTAAAATCTCCCTACAAAACAGCAAAAAAAATTCCTGGCTAATATATATATATATATATATATATATATATAGCCAAAAAGATATATTAAGAATCTAAAGTGCTAAAACCAAGTGCTTTTTCAGATCTTCAAATAGCCATAATTCGACCCAAAAAATATTAAGTCGCCCAATTTCTTCTATACATGATTCAATTCAGTGTTTTTTTCTTGAGCGAATTTTTTCTTTTTTTCGACAAAAAAAATCTGGGAAATTTTTGGTAAATGTGTTTTTCTAGTGTAATGTTGACCAATTTTGCTATTTTTGGGGCAAAATTCGCCAAAATTTCGACATCACAAGTATGGAAAAAAAAAAAAAAAAAAAAAATTTTTTAAAAAGAAAAAAAAAAAAAAAAAAATTTTGTTTTTTAAAAAACTTTTTTTTATTTTAAAATAGAGCAAAAAAA
>Ga0116231_10004450_pt1 | contig 28343 bp, 16 predicted proteins | sample S1TSphgellanicum_2_FD_89695 | JGI IMG/M metagenome (GOLD analysis project Ga0116231, IMG submission 89695) | Host-associated microbial communities from peat moss isolated from Minnesota, USA - S1T2_Fd - Sphagnum magellanicum MG | ecosystem: Host-associated > Plants > Peat moss > Unclassified...
TGAAGGAAGAAGGGTCTGCGAGTGTCAACAAAAGATCTTGAACATCATCACGAAGCCCACAGCGAAACTGATCAATCAAGGCAGCTTCTCCCCAATTGACGTCGCAGGCAAGCTGCCTGAATTCTAAGGCGTAAACGATGGCCAAACGTGTCCCTTGCTGGAGGCGACGCAGCTTGTTGGCTGAAGTCCTGGCCTTGTCACTGTCCCCAAATACTGCTTCAAATTCTGCCATAAAGGCATTGAAATCTTGTAGGAGAGGGGATGATGTTTCCAGGATGGGAGCAAACCATGCTGCAGCTGTCCTAGTGAGTAGGGTTCCAACGAATCCTACATGAGTGGTGTCATCAAAATAACGGCGGGGGTGTAGTTGCATGATCAGGCATACCTGGCTGACAAAGCTTCAAAATTTGAGGCGCGTTCCATCAAACTTTTCTGGCAGACTGAACTTGGGCTTTAGGGCGGCCATTGCAAGAGTAGGAAGTACTGGGGCAGGAGGTGGTGGCTGATTCTGTAGGCGGGTCGCCAAGTCTCTAAGCACCGCATTTTCTTGTTGAAGGTGCTGAAGGGCGGTGAGGATTTGAGTGAGATTGATATTTGATTCTGAGTTGTCCATGGTGGTAGTTCTCACACTTTTGCGCTTTCAATCTTCAAACTTGAAACTTCAAATGCTTGGATCTCTCTCAATACACGTCCAAATGACATGAAATTTCTCTCACACATATATTCTTATATGATCTATAAGATCACAAAGTTACAGACCCAAAAAAAACTTAAACAAAGGAGATATGACCAAAAAACCAGATCTGCACTTGAAACTTCAGATGCTTGGATCTCTCTCAATACAAGTCCAAATGATATGAAATTTTTCTCACACATATATTCCTATATGATCTATAAGATCACAAAGTTACAGACCCAAAAAAGCTTAAACAAAGGAGATATGACCAAAAAACCAGATCTGGCACAGAGTTTTCAAAAGCTCTTAACTCTCACAAAACATATCCTTTTCTTTTGAAACTTTGAGAGTAGAAGCATCCTATAGTCTTCTATAACCTTTCCAAGTTTCACTCCAAGATACCTCTAGCTACTTACTGAAACAACAAAACAAACAAACAAGAAAGAAGGAGTAGATCAAATTGTTATGGACTGACTACAAACAAGTGGAGAATTACAAGACAAGACAAGCTTTATTGACCCATCAACTGGTGTTGATCTATTGAAAGGTTGTTCCCCAGACTATCTCTTTTTATAACCTTGAGCCATACTAGTCCCAAAATATCGTAGGCCATGATATTGCCAAAAGTATCCCAAAATATCGTAGGCCATGATATTGCCAAAAGTATCCCAAAATATCGTAGGCCATGATATTGCCAAAAATATCCCAAAATATCCTAGGACATGACATTGCCAAAAGTATCCCAAAATATCTTAAGCCATGACATGAAAGGCTTGGACAGTCCCTTCTCTTTGGTAAACATCAAATTTCATCCCCCTCATTAAAAATCACCTTTTGTAACTAAGATGTCTTTGTAACTCCCTGTCCATATTTCCTTTCTTGCTCAAACTCTAATTGAAGACACCCGATGTCATGTAAGTCATTCTTCCATTCGCAAACTTATTGGTTCCAACATTGTACCTATGTTTGGTGTTTCATACACTTGATCTACATCTTGATTTTCTTTTAGTTTGAATTCAGGTTTTAACATTTGGTTTCTTGATCTATTTGTCTTTTCAAACTTCAAATCACCACTCGATTCATAATATTCTATAAAATTCAATGTCCTTTTTTTTGTACACTTTTGATTTATATCCTTATAACATTCACGACTTAATCCATCATCTTCTACTCAAACAAAAAAATTGAAAAATTGAAATCTTCTAAAAATATATATCCTCTTCTAATTTTCAACATCTACAAAAAAACAATTCAATCAATCCAAACTTTTCACAATATTTCTCTTGTTTTTGTGTTAATTTTTTTTTTGGTCTCCAAGATGTCACCAAATGGCAAGCTTAGATTCTACATTAAATTTTTTTTTACCTACTTAAAAAAATTCCAATTCCACTCATAATAATCATTTCAACACTTATAATATGTTGTTTTCCTTATTCAAAACAATTTTGTAGATTTTCTATTACACAATTTTATCATCATAGTTATTATTTATTATTTTCAAATTTTGGTTCATTCCAAAAACAAAACATTCTGAAATTGATTCCATGTTTCCTTACTAATTTCACACTACTCTCTATACTTAGAATTGAACATATCAAACAACTATATTATTGCAAGTGGAAAATCCCAATTGAAAAATTTGTGGTTTTTTCTACCAACATAACTCTGAATGTCATCACTTGTCTCTTTTTTCATTCCAACAACACTAATTCTAACTCTATGTGTAATATATTCGCAAACCATCTCCAAATCTAAAGTACATTTCAAGTTCCTTTCCCTCCAAAAATAGTTCAAATTAAATTGATCTTACTATTAATCCTATCCAACTAATCAACTATCTTATGCCTTATTTAATCTCTACCATTCTTTTAATTCTATTCTACCTTGTTAAATCATTGTCATACAATGGATAACAATATGTATGTGCAAATGGAAAGTACATTAGATATGTACATTTTTCAAGTGCATTTTAATCAAAATTGCCTTTATGCTAGAATTTGAATGGTACATTCCTAGGTGTATGTTTGTGCAAAGGAGTACAACCAAAATTAAAAGTTATCCCATAAATTACCATACATACTTTCAATCATTCCCTAAACCCCACTTGCACATCACCAAACCCATTTTCCATGTGACATGGTAGAATATTTTTCCACGTTGACAAAATATTTTGCCATGTCATCGAACATTTTTCCACATGACATGGAATATACCAATAATATTCCACAATGTGGTATGGAATATTTTTAAAATATTTTCCCTATTCGCACATTCATGCTCACATTCACCCGTTCACCCAATAACGTTGTTGTTCAACATGCTAAATTAAGGAATAATATGTGCCACAAGCAAAACAAGTAGTCCTAGCTTGCATTTGTGGAGTTAGCTCTCTAATTTATTGAGGATAATGTACATCCAATTATTGGATGATGTAATCTAATATAACCCAATACTATCGGTTGAATCTTATTTGTTGATTACATGCAATTGTTAATGTGGGGTAGGCACTTTCAACTGACATCAACTTCCCACATGATGATGACACAATCACATTCAATGATGTCAAGTTCTAACAAGGGAAGTCACATTCCCATATGGAACAACACATCGATGCCACACATCCAATTACCAATTACATTTTAGTTATTGCTTATATCCAATCATTGACATGGCGAACAAGGGGACATCACATTTTCCCATTGAAACAACACATTCTTATGTCATTTCCTTTGCCATGTCATGCATTGTCATGTCATCATTCATGCCCACATCACCTTTGCCACATCAACTATATTCAACGAAATGTCACATTGTGCCATGTCATCAATTGGCCACATCAATGCCATGTCATTTCCCAAGGGGATTTTAACATATTTTTGGACAAGTTAACATGGATCATGATTTATGACCCATTTTCCAACAATGGGTCATAAATCATGATCCACATTTACTTGTCCGGAAAATATATCCCAAAAATACCCTTTAAACTTTTGCATGGACACACCTGCAAATTCTACACCTAAGATAATCATCCCCATTCACTTGTTGGAACATCCAAGTTCTTGCAACTATATGGAACAACAACACAATCCAATAAAACACAAGTTTGATGATGGTGATATGCCTTACAGTGCAAGACCCAAAGACACAACAACCTCAACATGCCCATCAAGGTGTTGGTCATTGCCACCATTAACATTACATGTATGAACTTTTACACAAAAGTGATAAGTTACAAGACAAGAGGTATCACTTTCTTTAACATGGATCTTATTGTAAGACAAGACAGAGCCAAGACAAGACAGAGCCAACACCGATGCAAAAGAAGAGGGAGAAAAATTTTGCAGGAAAAACTTGTGATGTCAACATGTTTGCTAGGTGTTGAGCAGTGGCAAGTGATAAAGCTATGTTGGACAACTTAAGCTCTAGGAGGTGATACATTTGCAAGCAATGAAACTCTGGTTATGGTGAAGAAAAATCCGGAAACGTGAAAATGCAAATTTCAAAAATCTTATGGTGATGGACCTTAGTAGTATAGTCCTTTAGACCATGGCATTTAGCATTGACTACTTTAGACTAATAACATAGACCATTGCACCTGATCTAAGCTACGGTTATCTCTTCATCCACCTTGAGGTGTTCACATCATTCATCTTGTGCAAGTACCAAGGTAGGTGCTGATTCACCCAAGGTAGTTTGTGGGTATGTGAAAACTTTTGGCCTCTTGTGGGAGGATAAAATTTTGGCCAGTAATGAAATTTTCATATTAAAAGATTTCTCGCATGAAAATTTACAACATTGGGTGTACTATGGTTTTAGTTGTTTACTATTAGTTTTTGGGTTATTTCATGGAAGAACTAGTGTTTCTTTGTACAAATTGAATTATGGAAAAAAAAACCAAATGAAATATATTATTGAGCCTTCTTTCATAAAATCCTTTACAATGTCTTCAATTTAATGAGCTATAGAAGCATTTGTAAGCAACTACATGGAAATAAACATATACCATAATGATAAAATATGTTTTGCCCATCAGGAATTCTCAAATTTCCATGCATATAGAAACATGTACAATTACCACCCAACTACAATCCATGTGAGCTATTTATTTTTGTTATTTGGTTGGTTTAATCGAAGGAACATTTCATTATTACATATAAAATTAGCCACATCGTTGAATGATCATAGGAAATCCGCCTTTCAATTTACGACCATGTGAATAATATTCAATGGGTTGATTAGGTCGTAAACTTTCCCACCTGCCAAGACAAATTTTCATCATTTTGATTTCATAAACATGACCATTGGTAATAACAATGCGAGGTGAGACCCCTGTTTCTTTTAGGAATTTTTTATTTGTAGCCAAAATAGTTATCATCCATAGGAAGATGTAGAAAAAGTTGTGATTATCCTTAGGAAGACTTAGCTAGACCTAGCTATAAATTTTTTTAAAGTATAATTTTAAAATTGTTCTTTTATGTTTTGGCCGCACAATGAGAATTAAATATATGAATTTTTTTAATAAATTGTTTTAAAATCATTTTTGGTGACTGGAAAACTTCAAAATCTCTACTGTTTCAGAATAAAAAAATTTAATTCACGTTTTGGCAAAATTTCCCTAGTAAAAAAATTGTTGGTGAAGCCTAAGGGTTGGGGCATTACTATAGTAAAGCACCCGATAAATATGTATAAAGCACATACAATCAACATTATATATTGAATAAGATTTGATGTAAATTAAGGTTTTTTTAATTTTAATTTTCTATTAAGAAAAAAACACAATTTGAATCAATTCCAATGTTAAATTTCTTTTTTGAAAATTTAACCTATCAAATAATAATTGAAATATTATAATAGTATACTACTGTAATGAATTATTCATGGCAAGTACCTGCACTTGGTGACAAAATGATGTACAAAAAACAATATCTCAATCATTGCAAAATCCTTCCCAGGACAGATGTGTGGACCCATGCCAAAAGGTAGAAATGTACCCAACTTTGGAGGAGTCTGTCACAATTTAGGCAATTATATTAAAACACAATATTAGGACAATAATAATCAGTTGATAAATTCTTGACATATCATGTCAATTTATATTTGACCTATTTTTAACAAAAATGATTATGAACATAATAAACAAAATTGTAATGATAATCATCCAACAACCACCAGAAATTAATTATGTTTAATTATCATTAAAATTCATCAATCTAAAACCTTGAAAACAAAGGTAACAAAATGCCTTCAAGAACCCAATCATTTACACTAAAGTCAGTATAATATAGCTAATTAACAATTGGCTATAAGAATAAATAATATGTGAGTAATAGTATTAAATTTATGAGTACCTGAAATCTGGATGGGTCAAATGCCATAGGATTTGGGAAAAACTTTGGGTTCATATGTACCGCATATGGCGATATCCATACCAACCATTTCTCTGGAATGTTGTAATCTACATTCATGCCACATAACATTAAATGCAACTTTGTAAAATTTCATCTGAACACAACTAAGTATTGATGCTAACAATGATGTGTTAACATTTAAAGTTGGAACATCCTTCAATTACTTTTGACATCATTGATCTTATTCCACCATTTGAAAGTGGTTGTGTTTGGATCACTATTTTTTTTTTTTGCTAATGTTTACAACATGAATTTAGAAATACATTACAAATGTCCCAAGCATTGATTGCACTTAATTACATTGCAATTGAAACATATTAATTGAATATTTTCTCATCAACCCATTTGGAACATCAAATACAACTTTATTTTGAGAAAATTATTACAAAACAACTAAACTCAAGGTCCAATATTATTTGCAACTTAGTAATTCATTTAGTGATGGGTTTTATAAGTTCCAATTTAAATGCACATAGTCAATGTTTTTAGATGATTATCTAACACAAATTTTTTTAATGATCCAGCTTTAACATACAACAATTTTGGGGCTTACCTTTGTAGCTCATGTTTTTTTCTGTCTCCCTTGGTATGAATGGAGTAAGTGAATGAAGTCTTAAAACCTCATTAATCATCTGTGTCAAAATCATATTTTAGCCCTAGTACACCTAGAATTATGATAAGTTTAAATATCATTCAAAACTTTTTAATTTTGAAACATTGACCCCAAGTTCCAATGTTCTTTTTTCTCTTCCCGTGATTATTTTTGCATCACGACCAAAAAAAATAAAATCAATCCATACAATGAACTTTTTTAAAAGGGCTGAAATTTGCAAAAAAATTAATATAGGTTTCAGGAGGTACCCAAAATATAAAACGATTTGAAGTTTTACTTTAATATTTATTCAAAAGCCAAAATGGGTAAAATCTTGTTGTCGATGATCACCAATCTGGCTACGTTCCAAAAATAAATTAAATTATTTAAAAAACCTTGGCCCTAATTAAAACAATAATGAAGGGAATGTTAAGAAAAAAAATGGTTAAATTTATGCATCCATTGACTTGCTACACCATAGATTTTCTCTAAAATGACATCAAAGTTTACATATAAAACAGTTACCTGTGTTGTAAGTGGCATAGATGTTTTCCAGTTGAACCACTCCAAAGAATTTCCTTCGATCATTTGATTTCGAAGGGCATCTTGTTCAACCTATGCACATAATAGAATATAATCCTAATGAGTTCACAACTATTACATAAGACTTATTTATCACCAAAAACTCGCCAATTTACACCCTTTAATAATTTCAAATTTAAATGTTCAATATGTAAAGTTCATGGAACTATATTTGGCAAGTATAACTTTCTTAAAGCATGAATTAGAATTTCTCACCTTGATTGATTCTCTCACTTGTGGATAGTCATGAAGGTATTTGAGAACCATTGTAAGAGATAATGACGTGCTACTAGTTGCAGCAATTAATGGACCACAAGCTGCTGCACATTTGTCACGGTCCGACAACTTTCCAACCGATGCATCATCTTCCATCACATGGCAAAGAAAGTCGTTATATTGTATTCCTTTCTCCCTTCTTTTTGCCATTACTTCTTCAATGCGCCCAAGAAATGATGCAGAAGCCTGATACATCAAAACCATAATAGGAAAATGAATGTTCAAATTTTACAAAAACTATTTGTTTAAAAATGTCATATTACCTAGAATAGATCAGTGTTGAATGTTTTAAGGGTATTTATAAAAGAAAAAAAAAATCCAAACATCATATAACAAACCTGATTATTGAAAATTACATGCAACTTCAAATTATTGGGATATTTATTCAATGATTATTAGAAACATTTAATTACATTCTAAGTTCAATGTTCAAAAAATTACACAAAAAGTATTTTTATTCAAACAAAAGTTGTGTACTAAAAAACATGAGTTCAAATTTGCCAAGGTAATTCAAACTTGATTAATTTTCAAGATGCTATGTGGTTACTACATTTGAAACCTTATAAAAAAAAACCATAGGAATGATGTCAAAATTGAACTGTTTGGGCTAAGAAAATAGAAATTGGTATGGAACCTTTAATGCCTTGTTCCAAGTGAATGGGGGAAGATTGATGCGAATAATTGAAAGCATTCCATATTGAATTTTGAATAATTCTTCTTTGATCTTGTTGGCTTCTTCAGTCCCAACCATTTCTGACCACCCCAACTGTATTGCCACACGTATTGCATACTACAAAAATACCCATAAGAGGGTACTGTTTAGACCATTAACAAAATCAATGGCCCTTGTGAATTGCATGGATCCAAGAATGTTTTCAGTAAAAATTAGAAGTGCAATTCTAGCTGATAATTATTTTTATGAACAAAAACCTTCATGCTTGTTTAGATGGAAAGGAATTGGTCACATGTCAAAGAATAAAACAAGTATTGTGTTTATGAAACTTATTTATTAGGGAAATATGCATTGGAGAAATTCACAACAAGAAAATTTAAAAATTCTTAAAGCCAAACATCCGATTATTTACACATTGTTGCATATAGATACAAAAAATATAGATAATATTGGATTAAGAATTTGAAAAAAATCAAAAGGTATTTTGTTGATGAGGCCTTTAATTGAAACAATAAAAAAAAATACAAGCTTATAATCCTGGAATAAATAGAAAATACCTTAAGTAATTCACCCTCTGTATCGAATATTGTTCCCATACTTTGCAAAGAGTCAACAACTTGCCTTGCCAAAGAGTTCAGGATTGGGAGGTTTTTTTTGAGGTTTTCTCCTGAAAATGTTGCAAGTGTGGATTTCCTAGAAATGGCGTTTATTTGAATTGCTTTGAGGGAATGGTTCTCGTGATTAATACCCAATAGCTTCGTTATATATTTAGGATAAGATGGAAAGACTGACTTATGGTTAGATACAAGAACAAACTTGACAAACTCAGGTGAGGTTGCAACAACGATAGGGTCGAACCCTAGAATTGATAATTTGAAGAATTCTTGAAATCTGCAAGTCCATCCATCACTACATTAAAGTTTTCCTCAGTAGGCCACAAGTACGAACAATATAATTGAAATGAAATAAAATCTATTGAATTCTTTTGAATGCATATTTGAAAGATAATTAAAAAATACAACTAGACTGCACCTTCTTTCAATAAAAATCTATAAGGTGATTATTTTGGGAACTTGATTGCCATGGATCTCCATAACATGGTACTACAAGCAAGGTAATACTGATAATATCTCTAAAAGTCATTCTTATAAATTCAGAAGGTAATTACATCCAATGGAGATGAATTTTGAACACCTGGAAATTTGGTTTGCAATAAATCGATGAGGTCCGTGCCATAAAAATTGTGCAGAGGCGCCAACAATGGGCAAACGTGAACTACTGGCTTCAGGTAGCATCTTTGTTTCAATCAATGGGTTTGAAAGGCTAAAGAACGCAAAGCATGACATGGTCGCTATCAACACGAGTGTACACACCATCACCCATGTCCATGGAGAAAGGGATATGAAGTACTCCATAGTTTGAGAACTGCGTGGATGTCCAATCCCCCCCTCCCCCCCCTCACTTTGTTAATTTACAATATGGATTTGTGAAGAAGAAGTTGTTCATTACAAGTTGTAGGGTGTACATGAAGAAACCCAAAGACGGGTTTCATGGCTCATAGTTTTAGAAGCTCAAGATTCAAGAGGTTGATTCAATGTGAATGTTTTCAACAAGCTCATGTTTGACGACCTTGCATGTCAACTTAAGTATGTTTGAAATTGCAATGAACAAATCACAACTATTCATCCCTTATTGCAAATCAAATTTTACAAAAAACCATGAATATTTCAAACCAATATCTGTGGACTTGAATGCATTTGCTTAAGCGGATCACTAGATGGAGCAAACCTGTAGTCTTATGGAATCCACAAGGAGCTACAATTGCAATTATCCCTGATATGACAATTGAAAAGAGAAAGGGGTTCTCTTATTAATTAGCTTGGGCAACTGATGAGAGCTAGGAGGAGGCTCCTTTTGTAGCCTCCCTTGTGCAAGTGGTAATTAAAAAATAAAGTTAAAATCCTGCCATAAATTTATCACTGTTTTGTTTTTGTTTGCAGGATCTTATTAACACGTATATTCCGCTCCCGCCACCACGGCCATTTCTTCCTTTTGCCAGCGGTTTTTTAAAGCAACAAGGCAAAGATAGCTAAAAACTCAAAAATATTAAAAATGTTCAGAGAGAAAATTCAAAGGAGATACATCGACCAGTACGTATGATTCTGAAAGAGGGCGACAAGTGCGCAAGAATTCACGATTCTGGTCGAGGACAACTGCGTAAGAATTCGTACGATTCTGGAAGAGGACAAGTGTGTAACAATTCCTAAGGATTCTGGAAGATCAGCGCTGACGTCTTTCAGTTTCTTCTTGCACGTGAAAAGGATCTTTCAGGTTCTTGCACGTGACAAGGTTCTCCTGAAGAAACTAGAAAAAGGACCACCGCTCACGCATTTCAGGTTCTTGCATGCGACCAGGTTCTTCCGAGTACGAGACAAACAAGGTCACCAATAACGGATCTCATGTGTTTGCTGGTGACAAGGTTGGTCCGAGAATTTATGGCAGGTTTTGTCCGCAATGAGATGCCACCAACCATGTTATAAAGCACCTTCGTACTATTGCATCATGATCAGCATCATCAGCAGCCGCCGGTGCGGCCGTCGTTTTTGTCGCGACCCTGACGACAGGAAGGCACACAATGCGCTCTTATAAATAATGGCCGCTCCTCCTGTAATTGCGGGTATTACGGATTGCCGTAATACCCGCTCCTCTCTGTCATTTTGAAAAGTTATCCTGAGTGAACTACCAATCAATCAAGTTATCCATAAAGAAATAGGTACTGGGTTTCAGCCTCGCTTTCGTCCTGACTGTCCGTCTCACCCGCCCTTTTTCAGCTATCCATAAAGTCGCTGAAACACTGGACCAGCCCTGCAAACACTGAATAACGTTGCAAAATCTAGCCTACCCAGGTATCGACGGGCTACCTGCCAACCTAAGAGTCTTCATTGGTCAGTACCTATCTACCAAAAAGCTACCTATGGTCTATCGACCTATCTACCCATGGGTCGTTTAGGGACTACCTAGAGCGCATATAAGGGCTACTTAGTGTCTTCCTAAATTAAGGGATACCAAGGAGACTATTTTGAAGGTTATTTTGAGCTATTTTGGGGCCATTTATCAAGCTATTTCAGGTCCATCCCAGGGATTGCTTAAGTTAGGGGAGACCTAGAGAATACTTGTGGGGGTTAACTAGGGGATTATCTAGAAGCTATGTAAGGGTTTTTTTTTGCTACCTAGAGACTATTTAGGAGACCACTTAGGGACCTCTATTGAGGTTACTTATGTGGTTGCATAGGGGGGCTATTTAAAGTACACCTAAGGTACTATTTAGGGGTTACTTAAGGGGCTATATTGGAGGTTGTTGTGTGGTCATTTTGGAGGCTATTTTGGGGCTAACTAGGGGGTTATTAAGGAGACTATCTACGAACTTCCTAAATCAAGGGATACCTAAAGAACTACTTAGGGGTTACTTGTAGATACTTAAGGATTAATTAAGGGATTACCTTGGTTAAGGTTATCCATATAATACAATTTAGAAAGTTATTTAAGACTTACTTATGGGGGATATTTTTGGATCGTGTAAAGGCCTATTTTAAGTTAAAGGATATTTAATTGTTATTTACAAGGCTATTTAAATAAAGGGCTGCCTAGGGTGTTACATAAGGCTTACCTAGGTGTATACAAAGGCTACCAAAATCTTAGTCCAAAATCATAATCTTAAACCCTAATTCTATCCCTACTCCTAATCTATAAACCCAAAACCATAATACAAATTAATTCAAATCTAAAACCTTGGTTGTAAACCTGATGCAAATGGTTGATCCATGATCTTTGTTTTGAACCCATAAGCTTTGTTTTATTGGATTGGATTATATAAATGGAAGCATTTCCCACATTCTTGTTTTCTTCATTTCATGTGTGAAAGGTATTTTCATTCAAAAGTCACGGCCTCATCTTCAAATCATGGTTCTAATTCCTCTTCCTCAAGTGATGACGAAATTTTCAAACAATTATTTGTGGACATGGATAGGCAAAAGCAATGTGCATTTGCATGTGCAATTGTCATGGTCAATTCATCTGACATGTTCAATGCCAATGAATTCGAAGAAGATGCAAGTTAATTTTATCAATTTATAGTGTTCTGGGAATGTCACCTTATAGTCTACAAATCAATTTGAACTCTAAAAGCAATGGAGCAACATCCTAGAAATGTTTTAAACATATGGGAATAGTCTTCTAAGTGTTCTAAAGGTTTTTTTTTTGACTTTTTGAGCCCCCTTATTTTGGGGAGCCATAACTTTCTCATTTTTAATCAATTTGTGATGATTTGTAGGGCCTCAAATGCACCAAGAGGACGGCTTCGATTCTCTTTGTATGTTATAAACAAATAAGATCCCCTTGGATTTTGTTGAGTTTTGAAACACTAATTGATCATTCATTGGCCGTTCTATTTTAGTTTTCAACTAAAATGCTTATCCAATATTGTTTGTCTTCCGTGACAAGTTTTTAAAATGTATAAATAGGTGAATTAAAAATGTTGGAAAAACACCCAAAAAATTAAATTGTCCAATAGCCATTTGGGATTATTTAATACAAAAGCTATATGACACTTGGCATGATAACATTCGGTTTAGGCTTAACCTAGGTGGCCTAAATTTAGGTTTAACCTAAGTTTAGGCCTATTTTAGTTCCAAGCTTAGCCTAGGTTTGGGCCTAGCTTAAATCCAAACTTAACTTAAGTTTGGGTCTAACCTAAATCTAACCCTAGCCTAGGTGATATGTAACCTTACATGGGCCACATGCCAACAAATTATTCGTTAGGCATTAGGGTTGTGTGTCAATGAACAATTGGCTAAACTTTTTGCATAGCCTAGTTATAACATAGTCAAAACATAATTAGAATGCAAGTGAAATTTCAACCCAACTTTCAATGACATCATCATTTGTCAATGGATGAACTTCATCCAATGGGATAATACAATAAAAGATAATTCTTGACTATAATGGTTAACATTGTTTCCAACTAAAATGGTTGTGTTTAGCTATTACCATGGCACTAACATGTGGCGACAATTGTTGATTACAATTTTAAGCTTGACTTGTATTTGTCAACTCCTATGGTAACCAATTGAAAAATATAATTTGTAATCAAATGGTGTTTACAACTATAATTGTAATTGAGGATGAGTTGAACCTATAGTAGGAAGGGGGGTTTTTCTACTATTGATTATTGTTGTTTTTTTGGTTTTCTTTGGAATTTTCACCACACCTTGACAATAATTCAATGTGATTTGAACAAATGACTTTTGTGAAAAAAAAATGTTAGTGTTACAAATTCTTGAGGCATTTATTTATGAAATCGCCATATTTGGACAATAGGTTCCAACATGTTATTAAAAAATAACAAGGTTTTTAATATGTTTATTTTCCTCTTTGACCTGCAACCAAATTTGGTTAATTCTTCTTTTGGATGATTGTTCATGTGACTGCATTACACAATTGGGGGAAATAAAACAAAAAACTTGTTTTTGATATACTAGCTAAATTAATTGAACATTCTATAAAACCAAAATTTTAATGCTAGTTCCATTACCCATTTGACATTCTACACTAAAGAAGGTGGAATTTTTATTTATTTATTTATCCTTCGTTAATCATGCCAACTTGGTGGCATCCTCCACAACATGATGAGAAAATAAAAAGAGACATGAAAAATTAAATCAAACATAAAGGATACTCAGTAAAAAAACCTAAGATAAGTCTAAGAAGAAGTGAAGGAAGAAAAAAATTGAAACTTATTTCAATAACTATTTGTTTGGTGCTTGCATATTTTTTAGACTTTTGGGTATAACAACAATTGTTGTTTTGTTCCTTTTAAAGCAAGGAAATAATTTGTAAAGATAAATAAACAATTTGACTTTAAAGCATGCTAACTTTGTAACTTGTTAATTTACATTTTGTATCATGGAACAAGTGAGTGGGTGCCCATTATGATAGATCATGTAGCCAACAAGCCTATTTAGATGGGTAGGACAGGAAGTGCACTTAACATAATAATCAATTGCAATTTTGTTCCATGATGTGAACTTCGGTGATGATTTCAACTTGCTATGAACTAATTGTGCAAATATCACAAAAACTCTGGCACTAGTAGAAATCGGCCAAAATGTAACCACTTCGTTTGCAACTACATGTGCCCAATAGTTGTTTACAATTAAGTTTGAGATTATTTTCAATTATAAGATCAAATTTCAATTATTTTGGTCACTTTTACAACTATGATGCAACTATTAAAAACTTCATCCTATCAGTTGGATGATTTTTAGGTTTATTTTCATCCATGAATATATTGATATGTCCCATTAGTGGTAATAGTCACCAAATTAGTCACATCCTAAAAGTATTATACAGTGACAAAAGAGTGTATTTTTATGTATGTATTACATATATCATAAATATATATTTATGCATATATTAATTATGTGTATGTATGTATATTGTTCATATAATGAATTTAAGAAACATTTATGTGAATTTGAATTTTTTATTCTCATTTTTATTTTTATTTTAAATTAAAACTCATTAGTTGAGTTTTTAAAAAATTTGTCCAATTCTAAAACATTTTATTTGAATCTTAAAATCTACATTTGAACTTTGAACATTATTACTCAAATCCAAAAACTGATATTTCAATACTGAAAAATCTTATTTCAATTCTGAAAATTATATTTGAACTTCAAAATTGCTATTCTAATTCTGAAATTTTTTATTTGAATCTAAAAATCAATATTTGAATTTCAAGTTTTAAATATGAATTCTTAAAATTTTTACCTTTATTCAAAAAATATGTTTGAGTATAAAATTATAATTCAAATTATGAAAATTATATTTAAACAATAAAATCGACATTTCAATTCTGAAAATTGTTACTAGAATTCATTTTCTATATACAATTTTTTTAAAAACTTGAATCTAAATTTTTTTATTTGAATCTTTAAAAATTATTTTAAGTCTAAAAGAATTATTTTAAATCTAAACATTTTTATTGGAATTATTTGTTATAATCTTTAAAAAATTATATTCTCAATTCTGAATGTTTACATTTTATTTTTTTCCTAAATATTGATCCTTAAAATCATATTTCAATTATGAAAACTACTATTACAATTATTTAAAGAATTAGTTGAATTGGAAATTTGATATTTGAATTTGAAATTTGCTATTTCAATTCCTTCAAAAAAAATTTGAATTTTGAATTTTTAAAATTTAAATTCAAAAAACTTATTTTATCTAAATTTTGATATTTGAGTTTTAAATTATCAATTTCGATTCTAACAATTAATATTTCAATTCTGAGTTTTTTAATTTAAGTTTGAAAACTTATTTCATTTGAAACTTGAAATTACAATTCCAAATTATTATTTTGGATTCTCAGAATTAATATTTCAATTCAGAAATTTTTGATTGAGTCTAAAAATGGACATTTCAACTTTGAAACTGAAAATGACATTACAATTCTGATTTTTAAAATTTAAATTCAAAGACTTATTTCATCTAAAAAATGATATTTGAATTCTTAATTTTTTGTTGGAATCTACAATTAATATTCTAATTCCCAAAATTATAGATTGAGTTGTAAGGTTTTTTTCTACTAGTGTTATCCATAATGAATCACTTTTATAAATAATTATAAATGATTATATTTATTACTTATAAGTTACACTAAATAACTATTTTTAAAACATAGATTCCTACATTTTATATTTTATATTCTTACAGTAAAATGAATTGATTACTATAATTAATGTTACATTACTTTAAAATCATTGTAATTTCTTCAGATAAGAATTAATTATAGTATATGCATAATTATTCTTTAATTGAACATAATTATTCATAATATGTAATTTATAACTCTAGATCTGAATTAAAATTTTGGAAAGATTATAATGTAGTCAAAATAATTATTGGAATGATTGTAATCTCAGGAATTATTATAAAGTAATTTTATTTTTATTTTAAAAAATTCTGTAATTACTTATCTATGATATTTTTTTACAATTATAAATTTAATTATATAGTAATTAATTTAACTATTTTAATATTACATTTTTTCTAAAATTGTGTAGGAATTTTTTTTAATAACAATTGTTCGTTCATTATTCATAATTTGAAAAAAAAATTTAAAATTAAAGTAATTAAATTATTTTTACATTAATTTGATTAGATATAAAAAAAGAAATAAAATATTTTAATTATTTATTTATCTTTGAGTCATGTATTAACAACTTGTGAGAAACTAAATAGCTCGTTAATTAAGTACCATGCACAACAACTTCATCTATTATTTTTAAATTCCTTCTTTCCACGATCAACTCTCCGCAATCATCAACATCACTTGAGGGTCATTTCCCATTTCTAGAAAAAGAATTGGTTCATTCAAAATGAGGTATTTATTCATAATTAGGTACTTTGAAAAAGGGACTGTATGGAACACTTGAAAAATAAATATTACATGCTCTCTGAAAAAGCCTTCAGAAAAAGTGTTTCCTTAGGTTGGGGGGGCCTGGGCATGGGGGGTGGACCTTGGGTGAACCAGTAGCACCTACACTGGTACCATACCATGGTAAAGTCCTGAATTCTTCTAGGTTGCTTCTAACCATGGTAAGCATCCCCTCCTAAGATAAGCTCAAGGTCTCTGAGTTCAATTTAACATTTCCTAGGTTAATAGTTAATTACCTAAGGCCACTAAGAGGCCTCACCCAAGAAGGTGAAGGTAACTAGCATTAGGGTTGGTTCACCTAGGCCACTTTGAGAGTTTTCCTAGGGTTTTCAGTTTCCCTCACCATTGATTCATATCTCAAGCTTTGCTTTCTAGGTGTGGTTTTTTTGCACTATTTTTTTCCATTTCATGCCAAACATGATAAAACTTAAACTTTTCCAACATTATTCATAAAGTGTTGAAGTGGTTCGGTTGTTAAAACATTTGTGTGTATCCACAAGGTCTTGGGTTCAATCCTTGATGGATGCATGTTTAAATATATCTTGTACAAATGTAATTTACAAAACATATAGATCATGGTGAATATGCAAACATGTATGTTCATGTTTAAATGGCATAAGGAAAAAAGGACAAGATTTTTTCTTGTGTTTGACCATTTTTGTTGACAAAATCGGAAAGAAAAAAACAAACTTATGTTGTTCACTTGACCTTGGTTAAATTGACCTTGGTTCATAAGGTCATCCATCTAAAAGAACAAGCATCACAACAACATGAATGCATATTATTATAGTTATTTAAGAAACAGTGAAATAATATAGGATGACAAACATTCATTTTGTTATTGTTCATTATTTATTTTTATTTGTTTACAATTGTTAGGATATGATTGCATGTTTTTATTAGTACGTGATTATACCTATTTGCACCTAGTCATTAATACTTGATTGGACATGTTTATACATATTTGACATGATTTTCACTACTTGTTTGCACATTTCTACTACTCATTTGATCCTTGTTAAAGGAAGACAACTTTTGAAAGTCCTAACTTTTGTGCATTCAATAGTGACTAGGCTGTTAAATTGATAAGTTTTATTTATTTTTATTTATATGTTGCAACCAATAGATTTTAGGACAATGGCTTTTTGAAGAAAGGTTTGCCAAGGGTGTCATCCAAGTCTTTTGGTCAACGTTATCTTTACCAACTACCTTTCGATAGTTAAAATTCATAGCACCTAATTCTACAAAGGTATCTAAACTTTGAATCTAATGATGAAAAAATCTTAGACATTTTTGAAGGATCAATAGTTAAATAAGAAATAGAAAGTCCTTACAATTATTTCCTTTATGTAATATTATGTTTACATTTTGTCAAAAACATTTTTCAACAATTCTTTTTTTTATTTTTTCTTTGCTAATTTGAATTTTATTGAATTTGTGAATATTTTTCATAGGCTATTGAATTTCTATTTGATGACAATTATTTGAAACTTTCAACACTATAGAACTCCCTGTTTTAGAACCTAATTGACTGAGTACAAAACTTCCACTTTAGTTTTCTTGTCTTAGAAAAGGAGCTTCACATTTGTGCACCTAAACAAAATCATGGTCCAACTACTATGTAATCACAAATAATTACTTGTTGTAAGTTTAGGTTTTTATTCATATTTTTTTCTTTCATTGATTTGCTATCAATTTCGGGATGTAAGTGGTTGATTTGAACTTGTGTCTTGAAATTTTATATACCACGGTTTCAATATTTTTGGTGTCAAAATTCATCATTATAAAATGGGGCTTCTTCAACTTCAAAGGCACCCCACCCATCTAACTAATTTAGATATGAATAAATACCTTTGATAGTAGTTGAAAGTGCAACATGGATCGTGCAAATTTATGCTTCATAAATGTGTGAACACATTGCCTTGCATATTATTTGCACTTTGTACTAGCATCATAATTTTTGCAAATTTCAATGAACATGCAACATATAACTTAAATGTTGATTCCAATTCATTGGGAAACAAAAGGAGGTTCATAAGCATGGGGACGTGCCATTTCAAGATGGGGACAAAATGTTCCCACACAAGAAAGCAATATTGAATGTAGGTACCAATGTTGGCCTGATATAATTAAATGCATTGGTTATCAACATGCATAACGCTTTGATTAATAACTTTTCATATCTAGATTCCACCCATATTTGGAGCTATTAGTAATCAGCTTATGTAGGTCATTTCATATATCTTTATTCATATACATATTTGCAAACCCAAGTTTTTTCATTGTACATATCCATTGTTATGTTCTTATGAAATCCCAAATATGCATAACTATGTTATACATATCCTTGATATGGTGTTTACAATTCAGATATGTACATCTGGATATGCATATATTTAGTAGGTTTACGGTTTTCAAGCTTCTTGGCCGGCATTGAGCGTTTAGGGTTTCCAAGCTTGTTGCTTCATCCTTTGTCCCATGGTCTTGTTTTTGTCGCATTGAAGTTTTGTGGAAGTGGCGCCAAAAGTTTCAGTGCTTTTAATATAAGCTTTCTTTGTGTGTTTGAACATTTGAAGTTTTAGTTTTGAGCTTTGAGTGTTTAAGGTTAGAGCATTTAACGTTTGAAACATGAGCTTTGAATCTAAATGTTTGAGGTTTGAAGTTTGAATTTGAATGTTTGAGGTCCGAGGTTTAAACGTCGAAGGTTTGAAATGTGAGCTTTAAATCTAAATGTTTGAATGTTTAAAGAATGAAATCTAAGCGTCGAAAGTCGAAATGTTTGACATATGAATATTTAAGGTGTGAGGTTTGGACATTAAGTTTTGAATGTTTAAGGTCTAATCATTTAAGGTCTGAAGTTTGAGTGTCTAAACATTTGAAGTCTATGTTTGAACATTTAAATGTTGGGTTATCAATATGACTATTTTGGTTCTGAAAAAATGTGAAAGAGAAGAAAATGGATTTTGAATATACATACATATATGTCGTTAATTTGAATTTTAACAACCAGCAAATAATATCCGTTAAAAAATTAAAATTACATTTGTATCCATATCTAATGTTATAAACAAATTGCTAAGAATTTTCAATGCGTATATGTTTGTTGGAAACTTTTATTGGATATGCCTTATTGGTATCTTGAAGTTTACCCTACAATGTGGTAACTGACCAACATTAATAGGCACCTATGGCCCAAAATTCCCAAGGCAAATACGGAACACATATACCCCATGTTTGGAAACATGTAAGAACACACATTGTTGTGTGGAGATGACAAAACACATGTTCCCATGTGGGATAGCACATTCCCAATGGGAAAACTTAACTTAGTGTTCCCCATCAATGGAACATGAGTTCCCATGAGGGAACATGGGGTAACATAGTGAAAACACTCAATTTTCCCAACATGGGAACATGGGTTCCCATGAAGGGACATGTTCTTGAAGAACATATGACTTTCTCATGTAGGAACATGCATTCCCAATGCCATATATTCTTAGTGTTTTTCAATATGGGAACACACATTCCCATGAAAGAACATGTGATTCCCATGTAGTAATGTTCAATGTTCCCCAACATGGGAATGCATGTTCCCATGAAGGGACATGGATTTCCCATGTAAGAATGTTCAACATTCCCCAACATGGGGAATGCACATTCTTGTGAGGGGACATGGGGTTCCAATGTGGTAATTTTTAATGCTCCCCAATAAGGGAACATGCATTCCAATGAAGGGACATGACATACCAATGTGGGAACATTCAATGGTCTTCAACATGGGAATGCACGTTCCCATGAAGACACATGAAGTTCCCATGTGAAAACGTTCAATGTTCCCCAATATGGGTCGTGCATTCCCATGAAAGACATGTGGTAGCCATGGAGGAATGATCAATGTTCCCCAACATGGGAACTTGCATTTTCATTAAGGAACATGGGGGGAGTGGGGGGGGGAAGGGACCCTAAGAAGGGGCATAGTCATGACTTCACTAACTGACTAGGTATATAGTAGATTGACCAATTTGGCCTTTAAAACTTTTGTTGCTTGTGTGACTTCCAGCAATTTTTTCAACCCATTGGGGGTGGGGGGGGGGGGGGTGTGGGGGCTAAGAATTGACATAATCATGGCATCGCTAAATGACTATACTACAAGCCTGTGTCATTTCCAACAAATTTTACAACACATGGGGAGCATATACTACAAGCTTGTGTCATTTCCAACAAATTTTACAACACATGGGGAGCATATATTACAAGCTTGTGTCATTTCCAACAAATTTTACAACACATGGGGAGCGGACCCTAAGAAGTGGCATAGTCATGACTAAACTATACTAACTGACTAGGTATATCATAGATTGACCAATTTGGCCTTTAAAACTTTTGTTGCTTGTGTGACGTCCAACAAATTTTTCAACCCATGGGTGGGGAGGGGTAGGGGGCTAAGAATTGACAAAGTCATGGCATCGCTAAATGACTATACTACAAGCTTGTGTCATTTCCAACAGATTTTAAAACACATGGGGGGGGACCTTAAGAAGTGGCATAGTCATGACTATACCAATTGACTAGGTATGTCATAGATTGACCAATTTGGCCTTTAAAACTTTTGTTGCTTGTGGTACTTCCAACAATTATTTCAACCCATGGGTGGGAGGGCAGGGGAAGGGGGCTAAGAATTGACATAGTCATGGCATCACTAAATGACTTTAGTCACGAGAGCTAAGAATTGTCACATGGATTCACAACATTGCTAAACAACAAATAGTACATTGAATTTTTGGTTGTTTAGCCAATGATACTTACAAGCTTGTGCCACTTCCAACAAATTTTTGAAGACATGGATGTTGGGATTGAGAACTGACATAGTCATGACATGACTAAATGAGCAGGAAATTTGTTAGTTAGTAATCTTGACTGTTGGACTGGGATGTTGGTGTGGAAACTGGGCAACAATGTTGTACAACAGTAGCAAAGCCAAAGTTAGATTTGTTTAGGTTTGTGCAGAAAATGGTTTTGACTCCCTTGCCACTTTGGGAAAAGAGATAAAGGTTTCCAATCTTATAAGAAACAATTCAACTCTTGGTTTGGCGATGGCGGGTCCTCCCAATTGAAAAAATTAGTGGAAACGTCAACTGCTGGCCACAATTTGGTCAATCAACGGACGCCTCCAGCTAACCAGCACCCTGGTTGGTAGTTAGTGACACGGTGAAAACCCCAAATTATTTCTAAATACTCCAAATATCCCATGCTTAGACCTAATCAGGGTCTCTGAGTTCAAATCTAACGTGGGTGCTGTTTCACCCTTACACCAATGGACTTGCAAAAACTTTGTGCAAAAAGTCTTTCTCTATGTTTTCGACAAGGAGTCAGAGCAGAGCCGACAAAATCTGCCACCCTGTTAAAATTATTTTTGTTGAGCCTCTTTAAATACTTGACCAACGGCCATCTTGGTGCAATGTCCAAACTCAATGCGCCCAAATCAATGTAATTTGCTTCTTTCATATTGGATTTTCTTGCTCTTGGTTAAGTGTCTAAAGACTTGCTCTTGATTTTGTTTAAACGATTTCTTTTCCTCAAGTTGCATTTCTTGAAATAAAACTTTTATCCCCGCCACCCACTTGAGCCAGGTCTAAGGGAGAGGAAACAAGGGGAAAAGAAATGGACGGACCTAATATAAAAATCCAGCACATGAGAGCGCGGCTGACCTTAGACAACAGCAATGACTTTTTATAGTAAAGACTTTTGATTGGTACTTTTGTACACTACTTTGCAGGGATCAACGATGGGTAGTGTGCGATGGTGACAAAGGGTGCCACTTGATATTTTCTGAGAAACCACGAGGTTGTCTTGTGTGCCACTCTGATCCCAAGTATGGTCCTCAAATTTTTAAGGGATTATTTTACCATCTAATCTTATAAATATATGGGTTCCATATATGAAATTAAAGTATCTTAATTTAGTCTTATTTTAATTTAACTTGCAATACATCGTTGGTCTATGTATTATATATATAGTGGCTGGCTTTTGGCAGATATGACAATGTTGAAATCGACGTCATTGTTACTTTCTAAAATGTAATTATTATAATATTTGAGTGTCAAATGCTCGCGCAATTATGAACTCTCCTAAACCTAGGCCATTAGTCAAAACCTGTACATTGAAAAAGTATTAATGTCATCTTCTATTGTAGATGCAATTTGGCAATCCTAAAACAAAGTCCATAAAGTCCACATGAACAAAAACTCAATTTCAGATCTTTAAAAAAATGTGCCTTTTAAGGAAAAATAAAGATTTTGGCAAACAAAGAAAATTTACATTTCAAAAGGACACGTGAAAATAAAATTAAAATTCAACTCTTTAAAAGTCAATAATTAAAACTTGGTTATGATTTTGAAAATAAGGGTTTCAATCATGGTTTTATTACTTGATTTGAGTACTCAACACGTCTTTGTTGAGAGTGATAAACATTTGCTGACCACACTTAATCATAGGGCCATGTGGAAAGGTTCGTTTTTCCATTGCATGAAAGTTTCCAAAGACTTCTATTTCTTTTCCTTACATCACGAGGCCATGTGGACAAGTTTTGTATTAGAAATCTACCCAAGTGGGGGTTTATTTTCTCTTTCCTTTTTCTTTTTTGTTGGGAATGGTGAACTGGTCAAAGAAGTCCACCATCAAAAAGAAAAAGAGGTCTTGACTACCACCCCAAATTAATTACTATTGATCACACTAACATAACATAATTGTGTATGATACTGCACAATTCCCATTTTTTGCATCATGCAAGTGTCAAAGCATAGTACTGTGCGTTTCTATGCATCATCCTAAATATTTTCAAAACATGCACAAAGAGAATTGAATAAACTTTGTATAATATTGGGTATTTCCCATTCATCGCATCATGCAAATGTCACAGCATACTTCATTAAAGTTTTTGTACATCATCCTAGATAGTATAAAACATACACAAAGAATGTAAGATGATATCCTTCCTTTGGGTGTTAAAAAACCCAATTGTCTTGTTGAAAAAAGTTCATGTACTGCTTGATAAATCATGGTCTAATCTTGTAATTTATGTGATTGCCACCAAACAATTGTCTAGCTCAATTCAAAGGATTCTCTTCATTACAAACAGTGTTACATTCTTGTCATTTTGGTTATTGTTTAGATTGGTATCGAAAGTATATTATAAGTTCGATTTAGTAGGAAATAGGTGTGGACCAATAACAAGGTGTGCAACATGAAGGTTTTATAAAAGCTAGTCTTGCACAAGCACCTTCTTCATGACCTCCTATTAGAAGGGCATAAAAGGAGACCATAGTTAAAGTTGCTAGTTGTAGTTGCATAATCTTCCACAAAAATTTCAACTTAGACATGGAATATTTGTCTAATTTTTGGTTGTTTGTTGTTGGGACAATCAGTGTGTTACTCTATCTTGCATGGCTCATACCAAAAAGGACATCTCGACACCCTGGTCCACCCAACTAGCCTATAGTTGGATCTTTGTTTTATTTGAGCAGATTACCTCATCGTTCCATGGAAGAGCTTGCAAAGAAATATGGGCCAATAATGTACTTACGCTTGGGATATTTGAATCACATTGTAATTTCAAATGCCGAGATGGCTGTGCAGGTGTTGAAGACCCATGATGCAGACTTTGCGTCTAGACCTTTGTCAATCATGGGTAAATATGGAGGTTTTGAGTATTCTGATGTTGTTTTCGCACCATATGGAGACAATTGGCGCCTGTTACGCAAGATATGTGTTACACAACTCCTCACACAAGCAAGACTCAAAACTTTTGAACCTGGGCGTTAGGAAGAGGTGGCACATATGGTGGAGAACATTGCCAAACACAATCAAGAAGGCAAACCCATGAAAATGAGGCGTATTTTCCATGAATTAACTAACAATAACATTTGTCGCATGTTGTTTGGAAAATATTATTGTTTTCTAGGAAAGGAATTTGATGATCTTGTTGATTGTGTTATAGAGCTGGGGGAAATAGCAAGTAAATTTAACATTAGTGATCTCATACCAATTTTGAAGCCATTTGATGTGCAAGGCATTGAAAAACAATTGAAGCACATAAAAAATCGAGCGGAAAATAGTCTTTCCATAATTTTGAACGAGTATTGAAATGGAAAAAAAATTGTCACTGACTCCACTGTGATAGATTTTGTTGAAACTTTGTTGAATTATGATGGAAAACTTGATGAAAGATCAATAATGGGAGTTTTGACGGTACGTACACACCATTGTAATCAATATATTTTTGCAACATTTGTGTTTTACATTCCCAATATGTTTATCAAAATTCTATTGTGTATATATTTTTTGGTTCATGCATTGTTTGTTTTTTTCGTTATAGGATATGATTGGAGGAGGAACAGATTCATCTGCAATCACCATGGAGTGGGCATTAACAGAACTCATTTGCCACCCTAAAATTATGAAGAGGGCACAAGAAGAACTTGATACAATCGTGGGTAGGACAAGGCCATTGCTTATGTCAGATCTTCCCAATTTACCTTACTTACATGCCATCATCAAAAAAAACTTTCGTTTACACCCTCCACTTCCACTAGGAGTCCCTCACCTTAATGCTAAAGATGTTCAGATTTTGAACTACAAAATTCCTGCAAACACAACTGTGATAGTGAATATATGGGCTATCGGTCATGATTCGAAAGTATGGAAAAAACCTTTAGAGTTTGATCCTGATCGATTCTCCAATTCCGATACCAAAGTTGGAGGGTCATGTTATAATGTACTACCATTTGGATCAGGTCGTCGACAATGCCCTGGTTTGGATCTTGCACAACACATGGTGCAATACGGTCTTGCAACAATTCTTCATGCGTTTGATTGGTTTCCACAACCAGGCATTAAACTTGAGGACATGAACATGATGGACACCCTTGGAGCACTTTGTCCAAAAGCTGAACCTCTAGTTGCAATTGCAAAGCCTCGTCTATCATCTCAAATATACAAGCAATGTGCTTAGATGGGTAATCAAGGCCATTAGCGTGCGTGGTCAACAACATGCATGCATTCAAGATTATGTTCCATGTTCACCCATGTATGCATGTTTTGTGAGGTTTAATGTTTTTGTTCCAATAAGTTGAAAGTGCTTTTAAACTTAAAATACACTACATTTCATCAAATCTATGCGTGAAGACAAGTCCAGTTGCAAGTAAAAAAAAAATATCGGTACGTACTTATGTACATAATCGTTATATGGAAGTATGGTTACAATAGCAAAGACAAACTTTTTTAATTCCTTATTATTGATAGGCTCAAAGTGGTGCTAAGAAAATTGACAAATTTGGGTTTGACTTTTAATGCCCTTTTTATAAACTTTCAACTTTTTATAAACCCCTTCTTGTCACAAGAATTTTCTATTTGGGAGTTCATTAAGCTTGTTGTTCTTGTTCTACTTACTATAAAACCTTGATGTAGTAATGAATTTTGCTTCATAAGGATGCAAATGCTTTTTCTTTCCAATGTCAATACATTGACATTTCACTTTTTGAAAAACCTTCAAAACAATTTGAAATCACAAAAAATGGAATTAACCATTAGTGGTTTTTAATATTGATTGTTGGAGTTTGACACTATTAGGGATCCAAGTGTTAATTAGCAATGTGTGTCAATTCTCTTTTTCTCTATAAATGAAATTCATTTTTGTTTTTTGACCTAGATCATCATTTTCATATATTGTTTTACTATTATGCACAATGTTTTTTTCAAATCTCTTGGTTGTCGTCCATGCAAATATATATTAATGTTATTAAAAAGCCACAAAAATGGTCAAACACAAGAAGAAATCTTGTCTTTTTCCACTACACAAATTCACTAGGTTTTTTATGAAATAGGACAAAATTGACTAATATGCAACTTGTATGGTTTTGGTAAAAAAAAGACTAGTTGATTAGGACATTTTTAGTGAAGTGTTTAAAAATTGTTTTGCACAATTGCATGTTGCACTAGATAATTTTTAATTTAAAAATTATGACATGGATATACAAGGTCCCAAATTAATATGATGTGGAATAACATGTCACGTCATCATATAACTTTTTTCTTCGTCTTTTTCCCCCCTTAAGATCGTGGAGTCGCAAATTACATTTTTATCACGACATGCCATGAAAAAAATTTAAGTTTTTTTTTTCTTTCCGATTTTGTCAACAAAAATGGTCAAACACAAGAAAAAATCTTGTCCTTTTTTTCTTATGCCATTTAAACATGACGTACATGTTTGCATATTCACCATGATGTATATGTTTTGTAAATTACATTTTTACAAAATAGATTTAAACATGCATCCATCAAGGATTGAAACCAAGACCTCGTGGATACACACAAACGTTTTAACGACCGAACCACTTCAACACTTTATGAATAAAGTTGGAAAAGTTTAAGTTTTATCATGTTTGGCATGAAATGGAAAAAAATAGCGCAAATTCAAGGGAAAATATAAACAACAAAACATTTGCCAAAAATTTGGGATCGGAAATTTGAAAAAAAAATGATACTCCTAATAAGTAAAAAATTTTAATTAATTTTAATAATTCCAACCTTAAACACATAAACAATTCCAACATCAAATTTATTTGAAAATAATTAAGCTCAATCTTTGAAATCATCATAATCCTTATCCAATCTTTTTGAAATTTTAAATAAATATTAATGATGTAACCAAAGGTTTTTTTGGGTGAATTTCCACCATTTTGCAAACATAAAAAGGGCCATCAACATCAAAAAGGGGTTTAAAAATCTTTTACAATATATATATTTAGTTTAAAAATATTTTAATATTTAAAAAATGATATAAATCTACAATGGGTTTTAAAACTTATAATCAAAATATAAAAATATTTTGATAATTAATGTATTAGAAAAATTACCAAAAAAAAAAGTTTAAAATAATAACTTGAAATTATATCTCATGAATAAATTTATAAATTTCTTTTTGTTTAAATTGACCTAAAAATCTATGTAAATTCAATGTCAACTCAAAAATGCATTCATTAAATCTTTTACAATTTTATTTTCAATACATAAACTATCCAATTTTTGTGGAATTGTAAGTTTTATTTTCCCCAATATGATTAGGTATAATTCATTTATCTATTTTTACAATGTTGCTAAAATGGTGATCATTCATAAAATAATGGCCACATTTAGCTATAAACAAGTTGTGTAATTAGAAACTTGTTTAAATCTTTCAATGTTATGGTTATTTACTATATATTTTATTAGAAAAATTTGACAATATATATTTTAAATTTGACCAAAAAAACTTCTTTCAAAAAAATTCCTTCATAATCTTGTTGTGCTTTTAAATTGGCAAAAATTGGCCACAAGAAAAAACTTTAATTAAGTAGTCAATATAACTATTTAATTATCAAGACCATATTTGTTTAGTAAGATGAATCATACATCAATACAAAATAATTAATTACCTAATTTTGAAAAATAAATCACAACATATATATATATATATATATATATATGTTGTAAGAATGTATTTTATATTTGTTTTCTTTTTAAAATTAAAAAAATTTTAATTTGTTGAAATTTTTTTATTATATAGATGGATTCAACCCCCCCAATACTATAACAAA
>Ga0116231_10004453_pt1 | contig 28339 bp, 22 predicted proteins | sample S1TSphgellanicum_2_FD_89695 | JGI IMG/M metagenome (GOLD analysis project Ga0116231, IMG submission 89695) | Host-associated microbial communities from peat moss isolated from Minnesota, USA - S1T2_Fd - Sphagnum magellanicum MG | ecosystem: Host-associated > Plants > Peat moss > Unclassified...
ACGTTAGTATAACGTTACCATAGTAGTTGCAAACTAATTGCATTGGAGTTATATAATAGTTGTTCCTACATAGTTGTAATTATGTTGCACAAGTTACATATATATATGGTTTCACATACGTTGCAACTCATGTAACATGTCCAATAGCACTCACACTTGTAAAATACATTGAATTACAATGAGTTGCAAATAATCATTGTAACTCAAAAACCTAATTGCAACACTAGTTACAAATCACCCCATTTTCTCATAGTGGAATCATTTTGAATTCATGCAAATTGATGATCACATTAATTTTTTGTTTTTAGGTTGTCTTATTGGGCTCTTGTTCCCAATACATGTTATCCCACACCATTTTCAAAAAAATTACATACACAATAGATGGTGACTCATGAGGAAGAGGGTTTGCAAATTCTCATTTTTTTAATGTGTTTGTGGGTGTTGCATGAAATGCTCCCAACACCCAAGACTAAATGCCCAAGACTTTCAACATTTGATCAAAAACTAACCTACCAAAAGGGCTTCCACACCTTGGATTTCCCTTCTACAAACAACTAAAGGTGATCCTATTTCACATAGGGCCTCACACAAGCTTAAGTAGTTGCCTTTTGATCATTCATGCGCATCATTTAATATACATGCATTTATCCAAATGTGATTGTGGCAATAAGGCCCTTCCTCACAAGTTGAAAAAAATCAAAGTTCACATTATATATTGCAAGGTTATGCACCTTCTTGAAGTGTCAATGAACAACCACTTTGTGGCATATGCAATGGAACATGTGTCAACTTTGCACACCCATTTTGACCCTAGATTCTTTCAAGCTATCTTGGGCATATAAAAGGCTTCTTTTACTCCTTCAATTACACCTTTTGAACCAAAACTAAAAATGAAGTGCAGGAAATGACAGAGGGGACCAAAGCTCTTTGATAGCCAATGTACATGAAAAAAAAGTTAATGTCAACAAGCTACATGTTTATTAACACCCAAACATAATTCTTTTTAAATAACAAAAGGGCAACAAAAGAGTTTGGAAATACTTACCTAAAGACAACATTCATTGAAGGTTGTAAAAGTTGTAGGGGTGCCTTGCAACAAAAAATAAAAAACAAAACTGAATAAAATTTGTTGTCAATGCCTTTTGATTCTACAATAAAACAAAAGCAACAAAAAATGACAATGATGAGTTGTAGCTTGCCATTGTCAAGCTTCATTAAAAAAATCAAAAAAATCATGAAGATAAGTTATAATTCATCATCAACAAGCTTTTTTTTTAATCCAAAAAATGATGACAACAATGGTTGCAGTTGAGAAGCAATGGCATGGTTGAAAGGCACTAACATTGTACGCAAATACATGAATGTAGGTTAGTAAATCGGTAAGTAGGTAAGTAGGTAGGGGTCAATAGGTAGGAAGGAGGGTGATTTAATAAGGAGAAAAGTAGATAACAAGATGGCAAAAATAAGAAAATGATTAAAATGGAAAGAGAAAAAAAAGGTGGGAGGGAAAAAGGAAAAAAAAATTGGACCCAATTTATTTTTTCCTAAATTGACCTAGAACCCAATCAATGTTCATTTGGTTTTCATCCAATGAAACCCAAAATGGTTTTTTCCCAATTGGTGTGTTAGAGGGAATTGGTTCATTTTTGTTTTGCCCAATCTAATTTAAATATAATCAAATCACAATTCATAATAAATTTCCAATGGATTGTGCATTGGTGAGTACGCAATCACTTCTAAGATTTTTATTAGTCTATTTGGAGGCATGTATCCAAGCATAAATCTTGCACAACTTGTATTCTGTTTTTTAAAATGCATTGTGACATTTTTTTCCCATGATATCTAACAAGTATTAAGGGGGGAAAAAATAATAAAAAATCTTGTCAATTTTTATATTTGACAATGCATTCATAAAGAAAGTTCCAAAAGTAAACGCCCCTCAATTCACCTAGGGTGGGTGGCTACTTTTGAAACTCCCCACTCCTCAAACATTACCATACACATAATAACTTTACTTGAAAATACAAAAGAAACTTGTATACAATAACACTCCCCCATTGAAGGCCTTATGGTTGTAAAAATAATTCCATAGATTCCACCTATTCAAAGGCCTTTCCTAATATTTATCACATTCAATCTAAAGTGTAAATTGTTTTGCAAGCCCCACCCATAAACAAGAAAAATTCAATAATATAAAGTGAAAGACTCTTTACATGCTACCACATGGGCCATTCATTATGGTGAACTAATAAGAAACAATCATTTCCTTTTATTGAACCTTGTGAATACCATTATATTATATGCAAATTTACATTTAGGTCCAAATTCTTTAAGGTATACCAAAATCTTTTATCATCATCACCTTTTTTAGTTTTTAGTTTTTTTAGTTTTCTTTTACCATGTAAAGACATATTTATGGATGATTATGATGGAATTTTAGAATTGTAATGGTCTAAAATGTAGTCTTTCTTAAATATTCGTTAACTTTTGACTCATTATTTTTTACGGGGATCAAAAAAAAGGGTAAAAAAGGACTATAATAAGAACTAGATCCTTTTTGTCCTATGTGGTACACCTTAAAAGATTTTTACCCATCTCAAACCCATTTTCACATTATTTGAAGGCTATGTACTTTGTCCAAAGTACATTGTATATGACATTTTATTGTTGCCCATGGATTTGTTTTAAAGCCCTATACTTAAAGGGTAATATATTGTCTTAATTATTTTCAAAATTGGGTGATTCCAATGTCACTAAATGAAAGGGGAGGATTGATTGTTATTTTCCACTATTTTAGGTGTTTAAGGATTACATCAGATTTTAAACCACATATGTTATACTTTACTTGATACCCAAAAAATTGAAAACAACATTAGTGACTTAATTGGTCATTTGTAGCATCTTCAATCACAAATTGACTTCATAAAAAATTATTGGCATGTGTAAAATTATATATCTTTTGATTCTTTCTTTAGAAATATCAAGTCTTCCCCACGGCCTCAATGCACAAAACATAATGCATATAACTTTTCAAATTAAGAATGAAAACATTAATTTGTTGCCATGTTTTTGTAGTAGTTAGATAGCTTTTTTATGCCATCATCATCATATAAACAAAACCCAAATATTCAACTCTTGCCCTTCCCATCAAAAGATATTAGATTATGGTCCCAACCACTCATGAATAACATCTTTTTCAAAACCCCAAATTAGTAGTCTTTACAAGTGAAACATAGGTCGCCCACTTTTTGGTTACAATCCCAAGAATATAAAGAAAAATCCAACTACAAGTACAAAATTCCCATGGTACAAACATAAACCCCACTTACAATTCACATAACAATGAATACTCATTTCCCAAATCACACATCCAAACTTCCCAAAAAAACCCATCCTTGTTTCTACTCAAGCACATTAAACTTCAATGAATGTTGCCATCATAGACCAACTTTGCAATCCCCGAGGGATCTTCACCATCTCCTACACATGCCCCTAACCAAAACATTTTAAGACATAACTTTGTTATTTAGCCCTAATCTTCCATCACAATGAAAGGTATAAAAGACTAGAACTTGGAAACACCTAATATATGCTATGCACATTCCTTTTTCATAGCATAAATATTTTTCCAACAACCAAACACCAGCTCCCAAAACCTTTGTTTAGAATCACATAATTTTTTGTTGTTGCTCTTGTCCTCATCACATTGCCTTCGTTTATCTTCAAATCATCACCATACCAAAATAACCAACTTTCTTGCATGATAATTCACAAATCATAGATGATAATCTTTGGAGAATAAAACCCCTACCATCATCATATTGTATGATGAATGCTACAACAAAATTACTAAATCAACCATCATCAAAACACTTCACCCACAATCCATTGAAGAATACAAAAAACACATAAACCAACTTTATCACTTTGTCTCTTACATTCACCTACAAACAAACAAAACATATAGATGCCAAATTGAAAAAAAAACCTAAGAAGATGAGCTTTGGTTTTAAACCCCTTTGATCTTTACATTCCTTGATCCCTTGCACTATCAAAAGGTACATAGCTTTCCTCTTGTCATTTATCCTTTGTCCTTTCATTCATTAAGTTATATTTCCATTTGCACAACACTATTCCCACTTGTAAAAAAAAACATGGTCACCATTTCCATGTCACATTAATTGCACCACACACGCCACTATGCATTCCACCTCTTTCCTAAAGCTTATTCAAACCTTAGTTAGAAAATGTTCTTAAAGTAGTGTTAGGAATAAAAGTGAATAGTGGTGTAAATGACACTAGGGCCCAATGATTTTGTTTTGTAACAAAATTTTGCCATTTTTCAAAAAAGAAGAAGAAGAAATTGTTGCAAATTCCTTGTTTTAATTTTTTCATTCATATTTTTTTAATTACAAAAAATTCATGTTAATTGCTTACAATATGAAAAGGTGCTTAACATTTTATACATTCATATTTTGAATATCATCAAATTTGGCTAAATATATTTGTGGATTATCATCACTTGAACAATAGCACAATTTTTTTAAAAAAAATGCTTGGGATGTTCATTACTTATTTTTATTTCAATTTTTTAGAAAAAAAACCTTGTTAGGGTTGTGCCATTATATTTACATTTTAAAATAAATAAATTATTATAATTACACTTTGGATTACATTATTTGTAACATCTTAACATTTGCAACTAAAACCAAAAGATTGCACATGTCATGCACTACTAGATCAACACCTAGGTCATAAGGTTTGGTAGGGGCTAGGGTCATAGGTTTACGTTATAAGGTTCTAGGTTTTTAAGTCCTAGTATTAACCTTTAATATATAAAAACATTTCCAATGGCAACATTAAAAATATATGTTGTGATGTTCTTTATGTTGTGTCATGTTGTTTCCCTTGGGAACATGTTAAGGAACATTGGAAATCCATTGGGAGGTTAAAAACCACCATGAGAAACCTTTGGGAACTTGGTGGGAACACTCTAGGAACATCACAATCCAAAAAAATCAAGCTATTTAGAAATCAACTTTGGAATCATCTTTAAGAATAAGTTGGATTGCCCCCAACCTAAACTTTAAACTAAAACTTCTTATGAAGGTTGGACCCATTGGACCTAAAACCATTGGTCAAGTAAATTTGACACAATCCCAAACCTAATGGGTTTTCATTTTTAAAAATACTATTTAGACCTAGAACCAAAGGGTATTCCATTTCACAAAATATATTTAAACCCAAACTTGATAGTCGTTGTAAAAATATATAATTGGCCATGGACAACATCAATTCTAACCACAAACAAAGTTTTACAAAATATGAATTTTACATAGTATAAACATGACGCACAATAAGGAAATAAAATCATGTGTTTCCCCTTTTCATATTTAGAGCTTTAAGTTCAAACCTTTTAAGATAATTTCAAGTTATTAAGTGATTTTTTAACATGTCCTTGTAACCAAAAAATGGGGGAGGAACAACCTTAGACAATTGCATAATCTTTCATTTGGATCATACACTTCCAAGGTCACTTTGCATATTTTAGTCCTAATGTAAGGGCTTTATCATGATTGTTAATCCTTGATCAAAGCACACATTTTCAACCCAATTCATAACAAACACAATGTTCAAATGCGTTTCTTCACATACTTAGCTCATTCAACATGCATGTTAATTAAAAGTGTGCAACAAAAATTGAAATAGATTTATGGTCAAATGTCATGTGATTTAAGGAAAAATTGTTCAAAGAAAGTTTTATATATTCCCTGAACAAAAATATGAAAGTAGGTAGCTTGTCAACATGAAGAGTTGTGATTCAATAGTGCTTCCATACATCTACTTCACTAGTTTGTCTATATTCTACTATGCTTATTCCGCTCTCCTTTGATTTGGCTTCTTGCAAAAGCTTTCTCTTGCAAAAACAAGCATGAATGCATGGCATAAAAATTAATCCCTCACTTTTTGTAATGGCACATGCCATGCACATTTATTTAGCCTTCATGAACTCATAAGCATATTCACTATGTTCAAGAACCCTTTTCACACCACATATGTAACCATTTGGACCACAACAAAAAGTTCATGCCCCACAAATAACAACTCAACATATAGATTGGATCAAGGCCTACAAATGTCTACATGGTCTTTCCCAAAATTTCTCATCTCAATTTATATCACACACACATCCACCTTTGTCAAGTCATTTATGATCCCTTTTCATCCTTACATATACCGAAAAATTACTAACTTTCCCACTTAGGTTCCTTGGAATCCCTTCTTCTTCATAGGATATCACATTTTCACCCAACAATCCTACACCAATTCATTAAACATAAGTTTCCCCTTGTGAATAACATGAGCCGTTCTTTGCTTATTTTGAACTTCACCCACATTTTCTAAAATTGTCATGTGTAAATTAGTCATCAACTTCATCTCAGCAATGATCTACATACCTTGAATCAATCCTAAATCCAATTTTCTTCTTGTGGTTCACATAGCATTGCCAATTTGTTATTAGTTGAAAAAAAGTCATTTCCAAGGACCCAAGAGACAACATTACATAGGAGAACCTTAGGTAATAAAAGCTATGGAATCAATAATTATTCTCAGCATATGATCTATAGTAGGGAACTAGCTTATTAGAACATATAATGTAAGAATTAGGATTGTCATAATAGTTATTTCCTCCAATATCTACTTTAACCAAACACTTTAGTAGGGAAATTTTATTGAAATTGAAAATAAGAAAATAAAAAAATAAAAACCTATTCACCAACAAGCTCAAAGCAATGGTGATGTGTAATAGTTGGGTAGCCTAAGTATTATTCTACTACAACAAACACCACTTAAATCACATTTATTATGGGTAAATTACATTTATGTAAGTGATTCCAATAGTAGAAAACTATTGGTCTTAAAATTAGACAATAAAAAACAATTGAAATAATAGAAATTAGGAAGCATGATTTGTAGTCGGTAATGCATTTTTTGGAGAATTAAATGCAACAAATAACACTAAAATCATCAAGTTATTTTTATTGATAGATACTTAAATAACGGACTCTAGTAGCAAAAAATTCTTGATATTGAAAATAAGAAATAAAACTCTTGGGTTAATAATCTTGGGAAATGGTGATTTGCAATAGTTAGGTAACTAAGTATTGTTCTACTACAAAAATAAAATAAAATAAATCCAATTAAAGTTAATAAAAGAAAAAGTTAAATGACCTTCCTTTTGGGCCGTCCTTGCACCCCCTACCCCTTATTTCAACCTCAAACCAGCTTGTAAAGTGAAGAAAATTTATTAAATTAAGGCTAGAACTCAATACCATAATATTTAATGCATGAAATACAACAACAACAAAGGCATTCAAGAAAAAAAAGAAAAAGATGAAATTATACATTGAATTTTGTGATAACTTGAATTTCATTCACCATTTAAATATAATGTATTATTTTACAATTAAAAAGAATCCCCTTCAATGACCAAACTCAAGGTATTAATGTTGTGTTGCCTTTATTTTACAAATATTTCTAATATATGTGAATTCAACTTTTCAACTAAACATAATTAATTGTTTTCTCACATTTAAAGTTATTGCATGATTTTTGAAATATGGGCATTTCTTAACATTTAGAGTGGAGACAATGAAATAGCTCACGCAAGTCCATGAATGGACTTGGAAACCTTAGGTTAAAACACAACTTTGATTTTTTTTTTTCTTGACCTCACTAATTAGGTCAATTATTATTGGTACGTACATTTAACATGGTTACTTAATGGATGGAAACCACAACCATTTGCAAAGTTACTAGGATTCTTGACCCACGTGGTTGGAAGTTACAAATTAAGTAAGGTTCGTAAGGTCTTTATCTTATAAGGTCTTATAAGGTTGTACTTTCTTTTTTAAATTGATAAACTTTCAATTATTAGGCAATAGTACAAGTTATGAATCCTCCCTTGAAGTTTCTTATGAAGGTATGCTTTTTAGTGACGCATTGACATGATCAATACGTTGTAAATTTAACACCAATACAACTATGTTTTGAAGGTTGAAAAATCATGTGGACCAAAATATTTTCAATGATTTGTGAAATTTAGTGATTACAATTTATATATATATATATATATATATATATATATGGAAAGGTGTGAGAAGAAACCTTATCATCAATCTTGTACAATGAGATTGATTGATGAAATAACATTAAGAATTCAAGCAAGAGACTTCTACAAAGGCTCCATGGACTATGTTGGCCTACATAGTTGGGCATGCAAAAGCTTCACTAACAATGTTTGATGACAACATCAAACTCCAACAATTTGAAAATGTATTATGAAATAAATCATGGTGTGTATATAATCAACATCTAAATTATGTTTGAATTTTCACTTTTCATTGAAGATTGTCACCAACAAATCACATGATTTACTTATAATTGTTCAAAGAGTTCAAAACATCTTGATAAAAGAACTTACTTGCCCACTTCATCTGAAGTGTTGATCATGTAGGTATTAGGTACATGATGCTTGAATATGGTCAAACATACTAAATTACAAAAAAAATCATTGAACAATAGAAAGTCATTTTAAACATGCCATTGGTTACAAATGTTCCCCTTATTACCATTCATTGCAATTTACAATTCTATGTATAATTTCACCAAGTTCCATTGCTTTTGAGTACATTGGTCTATAACCTTTCCAAGGCCATTCTATTGTTTGCTAGATTCCTTGAGTACTTTTATTCTTTCCTTTTTTGGGTGTTGATGAACTAGGGTCCCATTATTTTACTTATTTATTTATTTAATTTGTGATAACATAAGAATCACAATCTTGAAATTGGAATAAAGTAACAAGCGAGAGAAATAGAGCAAGATGCGAAAAAAGGTAGATTTTTGAATTTAAAACTTCAATAGTAATATTTGGAAGACGTCAAAACTTGTACTTGGGAAGATTGTAAAGTACTCCCCCTATGGTGGCTTTTGAGGTGTGAGAAGATGGACGCACCGAATCCCATCTAAATGTCGAGTTAAGCACCGCACAAGAAAAGGCACTGAATCTCATCTAAATGTCAAGTTAAGCACCTCACAAGAAAAGAAGCCACCATTGTGAATTGTGATGTGTTTTATCTCCCAAAAAGGTTATGGGTGCAAAAGATGGATAGCGCCCACCTTTTCAAGTGCCCACCTTTTCAAGTACACGGTACCACCACCACTGTTGGTAGTAGTACTATTGGAAAGGCTTCTTCTGCATCTCTTTTAGCAACTCTATTGTCGTGGTGCATGTCTAAAAAGTATGGTGTGATGGCATTGTAATGTGGTTCATCATACTTTCAGTCATGGAGTTGAATTGTTTGTGTTTGTTTGTAGCTTACCAATTGTTGTTGTTCATGCAACTCCTCACCCTTTCCCCCCCCCCCCAAAATGTGGATTGTAGATTACAAGCTTTTCTTTCTTGCTTTTCTTTCTTGTATCCGTGGAAAAAGTCTATATTACATCCTATATTGGGGGGGGGGGGAAGGAACAATCTTACCCGGTATGGACGGAAAAGGCAATCACCCACTTTTTCTCAAAGACACGAATCTTGAAGAAGGTGTATATAGAAAGAAAGAAAGAAATTGCGGGTACACTACAATCACATGACGACACCTTTGACACACCACTTAAGGTGGGTGCATTCACACTTGGTGTTGTTAAAAAAGACTCTAATGTTTGTGTCCTCTAATTGCCATGCTAATTAAATCATTTATGACTTAAACCTGTTTTTAGCATGAAATTTTATGTTAAGTTAACATTAAACCTGTTTTTAGCATGAAATTTTTATGTTAAGTTCACTTAACATTAAGCTATCGTAAATTTGATTGACATTGGGTGCCACCTAAGATGGATGCAATCTAGACTTTCATTTAACACTCACTTAACATGAAGTGTGAATGCACCATGATTTTACAACACAAAAATTTTGTTTTCTTCATACTCCCGAATGAAAAGTGTGACACATGTATGCATTTTTTGTAGCTATAGCCCTAGTGCAAAGTTGATATGAACTTTGGCGGAGTGTTCCTAATTTTCCAAATATTTGATCTCACAAAAGCGGTGATTTTTTTTTTTTGCTTGGGAAAAAAAAAGAAAAAAATCTACACTGAATAAAAAAACACAATTTATGCTAAGAAAATTCAAGGTTTTTTTTTCTCCCCCACCCCCCAAAAAAAATCACTGAAATTGATAACTTTGAGACTCCCAACCAAGGCACGATTCGGTTGATGGATCAGCATTTTGAGGACATATTTGTACATCCAGCAAATTATTATTCGACCGTAGCCAGATCGGATGATACGGGAAGCGACAAGCGTTCTGGGAGGGACTATTGAATTGGAGAAATAATGTGGAGCTGGGGCCCAAAGTAATTGGAATGTGTGTGCGCGTGGAATATGGTCTAGTGGACGGAAAAAACTGACCACTGAAAGAAGCTGACCGCTTTACCGGAAGATTGGGTAAGTAAATAATATTACTTTGTATGATGTTTTTATTTTCATTGCTTGGGAGGAGAGCAAGTGCGGTGTGTGTGCATGGAGAGTTCTCCGGACGTGGAGTTTGAACACTTGTTTGCCTCTTTTCCCGAATCTTTCTTCCTTCCTTCCTTGGTTCCTTCCTTCGGGGGAAGTAGGCCAAGTATGTGGCCGTGCAATAGCAAATCTCAACCGAAGAGATTTGTGACTTTCTTCAGGCCATCGGGTGGGTGGGTGGGTGGGCACCTATTTGGGGGGGTTGTACGAGATACCTTTACTACTAGAGAAAGGGAGTTCGTTGTGCGGCCCATTCCGTTTGGTGTTGTGATCACTTTGGGACCACCTACAGAATCAATATCCAAACTGGGCTTTTTGTGTACTTTCAGCATTTTTGGGGTTTCGTTTCTCTTGAAAAAGAAAAGAAAAGAAAAGAAAAGTGATTGGCTAATTAATTATTCTTGAACCTCTTTTGGGGGGTCATTTGAAGTTTCCACCCCTACTACCTCCCCCACCGCTTGTTGCAATTGGCATACAAAATGTTGAAAGTTAGGAATTTCTGATTCTGTTTTATTGGCCTTCCTTATTGGCCTACTACCAAGGCAAGAAGGATATTTTGTTTTTTAGATTCATTATAGAGTTTAAGGGCCCTTGTATGCCAAGTGATTTCACTTGAGTGAATTCAATGGTTTAGTGAACGGGGAGTAATGAACTATACTCAGATTTTGTAAATTCATTGATTTAGTGAATAGGGACTAATGAACTACACTCACATTTTGTAAATTCATTGGTTTAGTGAACATGGACTAATGAATTACACACACATTTTGTAAATTCATTGGTTTAGTGAACATGGACTAATGAATTACACACACATTTTGTAAATTCATTGGTTTAATGAACGGGGACTGATGAACTACACCCACATTTTGTAGTAGTGAGGATTTTGGCCCCAAGGTATCTAATAGGTTTTTTTTTTTTTACATGAGGATTTTTGAAAAATGATAATATTTTGGCTTGTGTTGAAACTTGAGATTAGTTCTAGAGTGTTCTAATATCTTGAAGGATTCTTCTGGTTTCTTTTAGAGGTTTTTTGAAGATTATATATATATATTTGCATGGTAAAATGCTTGAGTTTCTGATAATTCTTCTTTTGCCTTAAGATACATACTTTTTAAAAAAAATGTAAATGGCAAGGCCACAATGTGACACGCCCATCATTTCAAAAGTTTTACCTGGCTGTCTGTCAGCCAGTGTTATTTGCTGTCAATTTTGTAATGTAGCCGAATTGGTGATCATCCATAGGATACAAAGATTTAGCCAAATTTGGCTTTTTTACATGAGATATCAAAATCATTTAAAAACATATTCGTCTTAATTTTTGGCTATCCACTTCAACCACAGTATAGAAATCTGGTGGTTTTTTCTCTTTTTTTTTTTTTTGAAATTTTTGAAAATAAGAATCTCAAAAAAAATCATTTTAGCATTTAAAATATAAAATTTCTTTTTTTTTGCAAAAAATTGTCCAGTTAAAGGAAGGAAGGCTGTGTGTTGTTGACCAGTCAGTCATATGGTCATGCATTTAGGTCTTGCAACTAACTTGGTTGCGGGGCTATCTTATAATGAGATCAAATGACTTAGTATGTCTCATGTAACATAGCAACAATTCTAACCACAACTTCCATTATCTATCTACAGAACTGGAACCCAATGGGAAAATGTTTTCTATTGGGTTTCCAAAAAGCTTTTAACTTCTAAGTCATGCTAGAGACTAATTTGGGTAGCCATGATATTATACTTTCTTAGCCAATCTCCGTAGTCACTAGAAGATTATCAACTTGATGATTGTAGGCATGATCTTGTAGGATCTATCTCCAAAATTGGAAAAAAAAAACTTACATCGAACTTGAACCCTCATTAAAATGCTCGTTGCTTTAAGAAAATTCATTCAAGGAACAATGCCTGAAATGTTTGAAAATGTAAAAGTCATTTCAATGTTAGAAACTTAATGTCAAGTAAGTAAATCATGATAGTAATGACAAACATTGATGAAAGCTTGTACAAAAGCAAACTAAACAACAATACCCATGTGAAGTTTGCACAATTCAAATCATTATTATGTTTGCCAAATTTCATTACATATAAATACGGCCCAAAGCTACTTCTAATGACTTTAAGAGTGACATTTACTTTTGCTTTGGTACCAAACTCAAAAAATGCATTAGTATATGGAATTAAACATTTCACAAAAAGTATATGCCTCTGTAAACTTGGTACAACAACAATTCGGTTATGATCTCATGTCCCATGCACCCAAGATGGTAAGCTTTGTGCAAACCTAATCTACAAACTTTGCCAACTACCCTGGTGCCCACCAAATATTATGACATTCTTTAGGCAAACAAGAAAAAAAAAGCTGTGCATTGCTCGATTGCTTGGTCATATAGCACACAATTATACCTTAGTGACGGCGGTTGTACAGCCGTTCCATGCAACCAACATGTTGGTAGTCTGGTCATTGAGCAAGTCATAATGTGTAGAGCAGATTTTAGGTGAGATTTGAGTACTAGTCATCAAGCAAGTGATAATGTTTAGGCCAGATTTTAGGTGAGATTTGAGTACCCATTGGCATGTTGTGGTTTGTTGTTCCACAATATGAGAGAATTATTGTTGTCAATTCCTAACTAACATGAGATGAGACCTGCCATTGGATTCTGAGAAGGTCCTCAGGCTGTCCAGAGTCATATGGAAGTGTGGATGATTCAACTCATGTATAAAATTCCAATTACCTGAACAGGTTCCAAACTGTGCAAGTTCAGCATCGGACAGAAGAGGAGGCCCAGTGCCAGAGGCCCAACAAGCTCTCTGCACCATCTCCTCATGGAACCAACCCCTTTTGGTACCTGACTTTTGGGCAAGGCCTATGAATCAAAATTATGAACTTCTTATTGTCCATACGGAGGATACTAAAACTCTTTTTCCATTGGAAAGGGTTTTCTTCTTCTTATTACAAAGAGTTGGTAGATTTGTTCTAAAAAAAAGGTGCACTTGCTATAGTTCTTTTAAAAGAAGGTCATTGATCGTATTGAGTGAGATGAAGTTGATTTTGATCTTAAGTTCTATCATAACCACTCTAGACAAAGAAACTCAAGAACATGTTGAGTTGGTTCACAAGGTCTTAACTGTAGGAACAAAACTTTTGGAATAATTTAGAGGTAATCCAAAATCATCATTTTCTTTCCTTCTTTATTTTTCTTCTCATTCATGTTCGAACCTTATTCAAGTAATTATTTTGCAACTAATAATCAATCATTCAAAAATTAGTATTTTATTAACTATTTTTTGTTCCAAGAATTCAAAATGTGTTGTGCTAATCTTGCTTTTGAAGTTGTGAATGTTGGTGGAATTGTTTGATCAAACATATTAATTTCTTGTTTGTAATTAATTATCCATAAGGTGTTCACTATTACATCTTCAAGTCAATTAGTACAAATATAAATGATGTTTTAAAATTCATATTAATTGACATGTGTCATTAATTATGTGTATAAAGTTTATTCAATTTTATACATGCTTGCCAAGTTGAAGTTCCAAAACGACCTCCGTAGGATGTCTCAAGATAGGGTCCATTGATCTACAAGATGTCCCAAATCCAAACATCCTTAATGACAATTCAATTTGAAATGTGATGTTTTAGTTCAAGGGTTGTCGTGATTAGTTTTCACCAATGGTGCTTGGACAATGTTGGGGGTGATCAAAATGGTGACAATGAAATAGTAGGGACAATGGGGATAGTTGCATGATATGACAAGGGATGACAAGGATAATTATGGGGTAGGCGGGGGATGATGGGGCCACATGGGAGGATGTTAGAGGGATGTGGGAACACCAAGATGGAATTGCAAAAAGGGTGATGGGATGAGTGCTAAAGGCTAATGAAGTAGTTGAAAATCATGTCAAATAATGATACAATTGCCATGAAAACATGCAAAAGGATGTTGGAAAGGCAATTATTATTATTATTATTATTATTTTGATGGGGAGCATGTTGGGGAATGGCGGGGTGTCAAAAAGGACACCAAGGGACCTTAGAAAAGCATTTTTAAAAAAAATGGGCCTTGGGGGGTGTTCAAAGGATGCCAAGGGATGCTCGAAAGGCAATTTTTTGGGCAATGGCAAGTGCCAAGGGACAATGTGGGTGTTGGGGAATGATGGGATAATTGGAAGGATGCAAAAGCACACTAGAGAGATTATTTATTTATTTATTTATTATTTCCCCAAGCTAATGGACACATGTGTAAATTTTGGGTGCACCCATCCAATTGATGGGTTGTTTTGAAGTCTACCCATCTACTTGTTGGGTTTCTTCTCAAAATGCAAATGTTGGGTAACTAATTTAATCATGCCTCTATATCATTTTATTTTTTGGGGTTGTCACTTGCCTTTTTGTATCACAAGGTTTCATATCATTATGAAATGTAAAAAGTAATTCATATGATTAATTTTTAAAGTGAAATTTGTTTGATAAACATGCAAGTAATTAGCTTCAATTCCTTTAAATCTTATTGAATTGAGATTATTAAAAAATTGATTTGAAAGATTATGAAAGAATTGATTAAAATAAAACGTGTCAATTTTAAAATAAATTATAATTTTAATATAAAATTTGATTATGAGATACAAGTGTTTTTAATTCATTTGATGTTATTTTAAAAACTTCAATAAGGCTTTGATGAAGATTTACTAACAAAAATCATAGTGAAATTAATTTTTAATTGATTAATTTGTTTGTATTGTTGTTTCTTTTTATGTTGTAAAAATTTATTTTTGCCCTGAGATAGTAGACATGTATGTATGAATTTTTTAGGTTTTACCAAGCATGTATGGGGCAAACACAACTAGTTGTGCAATTGGGGAGGGGAGGTGTTGGGGAAGGACATTAGGGGACATCATTAGTGCTAGGAAAGACTATGAAAAACATTGAGAAGAACAATAAGGGATATCATGGGTGACAAGAAAGACATTGAAAGATATTGAGAAGGACACCAAGGGACATGGGGAAGGACACTAGCCACATTGAAAAAGGTAAGTTTGAACCGTTGTCCGAATGAAAAAAATAAATTTGAAGAAAAAATTCAAAAAACTTAACCATTGGTAATAACACCAAGGGAACCTCTAGGACATCCCAAGCCTAGGGATATATCATTTAAAACCCTAATTTTATATCACACATGTTACAAGACTCAAAAACTTCAATTTTTTTGCAAATTAATACTATAGAACTTATCTTAAACATTGTTTAATTATACAAATACCTCTTGTTATGCATTGTAGACAATTAGAATTCAAATTCAAATTTTAACACTATATAAATATTAGCAAAATGTCAACAAATGTCATAAAAATCCTTCAATGACCCAAACTCCAAAAATCATGCTTTAAAGAGATTGCACATAGTTAAGAATTGAAGAATCACAATTCAAAATGGTCATAGTCCATACTTTGTCCATACATTTTAGGAGTGGCCAAGGTCATGAAGTGCAAATCCAAACAAGGCCAAGTTTGTAAGGAAGTTGGAGGTTTGGCACATCATATTCTTTTTTTATGTACAATTTTATCAACATCAATGACACAAAAAATTATTTTATTTTCTTCTTACTCAAAATATGTCATTTTTTCATGCAATGCCCATTTGTAAAACTATATATATATATATATATATATATATGGTAAAGCCACTATGTGAAACACACACGTTGTTGTTCTGCATGTTCTCAAGGCCTAGCCTTCAGAGACCAACATACTATATGCCCACGTCTTTTGCCCAAAAGATTCTTGTAAGGTGCATAATAGGTAGGCCAAATGGAAAGTTAACTATTCTATTTTGGGAGTGTCCCAAGTGATTTTTTTGGGTGATGGCCCAATCACCACAAAATGTTTTTTGAACCTTGGGTATCCCCCTCCCCCCCACCCCCAACACACACAACTAATTGGTCCACAAGAGCAATTCCTTAAAAAGAAAGTTTTATCAACTAAATTTATAATGGAGGATCATAAATGATTGGGTCACCTTTAGTGGCCATCATCCTCATCATGTGGGCAACTCTAGTTTACCTACTACCACCTCCTTGCTAGCCCCAGGCACCTCCTTAGTGCAATCTCCAATAGCAACAACTAACTACAAGTTCACAAAGTCCACAAGTCCATAATTTAAGAAAACTGACACTTGAAAGTAGTCTGCACTTTGGGGGCTGGCAATTGGCACACACAACACCACATCTGGATTCCAAGTCAACTAGGGCATAAGGCTGTCTGTTGTAGAAGCTGACAACATCATCAACTCAATTAGACCAACTAGCAAGTTCTAGACTCAAGTTCTAGCTGTTTTGCAACCCAATTTCTACTACATTTTTTAGTTTTTTTTTTCATAAAAAGAGTAGGCAACAGGGCTTTTTTTTTAAATTTTAAATTCCAATTTTAGTGATATCAAAAAATTGGCTAATTTTCCCAAATAATTAGAAAAAAAATTTGAATTTACTCTAGAAAATACATTTCTCCAAAAATTTCCCAATTGTTTTGTTGAAAGTGGGAAAAGATTTTTGGGGGCAACAACAACATATGCAAAGAACCACAACCTTGGATTGGCATGCAGATGGGAAAAAAATAAGTAAATAAAAAATTCCAAGCTAGTTGGGTAAACACTGAAGATGCTAAAATTATTTCCCTTTTGAGAGCAAGCTGACAAATTTCCAAAGCCCAAAAGATCTTCACATAGGCTACCCTCACCTGCTGGAATAAAGCTTGATTAACTTATTGTGATGTTAAGAAGAACTGTTCCAGAAAAGAGTTTCAAAAGGGGCCTGGGCACTGGGTTAAGGGAGCGGGCCCCAGGAGTGTAGACTCTAGAGGTTAAGCTTAGCCTTCAAGACACCCAATAAATACCAAGTGTTGTTGTTTGATTGAGGTCATTATATTATGAAAGACAACTAAACATGCAACAGTAATAAAGCTTTAAAAAAACCCCAAATAACTACCAAAGCACACTTAGCATCAATGCGTGGAATTATTGGAAGTGCACCAAATTTTCAACATTCATGAATCCTGAAAAGATTTAGCTAGCTCCTTGGTTATTAGGTCACACAACATGGACCTACATATAAGGGCAACTTGTTATATACTCTTAAAATTTGTTTACTCTCGATGCAAACAAGATTGCTTTAAAAACACAAGGTATAGGTTTAAAGCAACCTTTACAATTTCCAACCCACAATTGGGTTTGTTCTCACCCATACGTTGTCACACATGATCTTGGACGTGATTCCCAACTATTTCCAAACCCGCACTACAGACATTAACCTAGAGACAACAATGACAATCCAAACTTTGAAAAAAACAATCTGGTCTCAAATTGACCAAAGCATGCAACCGTTTGTACCTTCTTATCGTGAAATAAACAAAACTTTGTGACAGGTGAAAAAGATTATCCACAGTACCCAAATTGATCGAATGCTTTGCAACATGTTAGGACCATATAGGTCTTCTTCAATGCCAACACTATTTGTAGCAGCATCTACATGAGACCTGCAGACAAACGTGGACTTGGGGAAGAGTGATATCATTCATACCTGCAAACTCATGTTCAGCACTAATTCATTCAATAAAAGGGTCAATCAGGGAAAAGAAAAAGGAGAAAAAACTAAGAACAGCTCTACATGTATTATTCAACACCCGGTTCTACTTTACTGATTGCAAGTTTTTCGGTTTAGGCCAATGTTGTGTGGTTTTCTTAAATCTTCAAAAGGCAGTCGCACATTCAATTTTTTTGATTACTTGCATATCAAAGAACCATGACAACTTTTAAATGCTTTTAACTTTGATAGATCGTCACATCTGGCAATTAATCTAATGGGCTCTATGTGCTCCGAGATTAGCATGCCTATTACTGCCTAGCAATGCAATGGCACAAATCCAACAGGAACAGGGCAAAAACATGTTCTTCACACTTATAATATTCAACTAAAGGCTGTTTAGTAACCCTACTCAGACAGGGAAATATGACAGAAACTTTTCAACCAACTGGCCAGCAAGTTATCAAATCATACCCAAAAAAGAATTAAAAAAATTCCAGGAAATTCTCTTCATTGAGAGAGGGGATGCGGCACAGGAGGAGGTGACAAGCTGTGAGAGAGAGAGAGAGAGAGAGAGAGTTGTTTATACAGGTAGTGTTTACAAAGTGTCCTACAAAGAGTTTCACAATAATGTACAGCAGGAGATATCATGCGTAAATAGTCAAAGTGCTGCTTTTTCCACACTTGAAATGGCCAAACAAAAATTATGTGCCTGAATGATTCAGGGTCTAGCTAGCCCATGGACAAGTAAAGCAGTGGTCCTTGAGTGAATTTCTTACAACCCAAAAGCAATGCATGCTGTGTTTCAAGTCTATAATGCATCAACTCAATTAGGTGTGTCACACATCTTTATCACCTCGAGAAATGAACACCAATACAGAGGTGTGTAGGGGGGAGGGGGGGGGCAGGTGGTACCTATTTTTGGTTAATCTATGACTTACCCTACTGCTGCTATCAAGCTATCTTGTTCCTCGTTTTCAATGATTCCTCCTTTCATGGTGTAATCAAAATGGTCGGGGCTGCAACCTTGAATGTACATCTTTGCTTGTGTAAGGACAGTTGGTGAAGCCTTCCTTCCTTCCTTCCTTGCATCTGAAAATTCTGTGTAGATCTAATTTTTTTTGGGGTCATTGAATGGTCATGACATGTAAACTTGGACACTAGCCTGCTTCGGTGATCGGCAAAGAGGGCATGCATCGAGGCGTGTTTCACAGTCCTTACACAAGCAAAGATGCCGACAAGGTAAGAGGAGCATTGAAACATCATTGCAACGGCATACCCTGCATGTGCGCTGCTCACGAAGCTCTCGATTCTCTTGCAATGTTCGTGCATGTGCATCATTTCCATTGTGAGAGGAAGCTGCATCATCAGCCTCACTGTCACCACAGCCCTCTTTACTCTGCTCCCGGCTAAATGCAACTGCTTGCTCTGCCTGCTGAAGGTTTGACCTTAGAGCTGTAACTATGGCCTCATTGGTCTCAGCCTTGGCCCTCCAGTGATGTGCTGCTAGGCTAAGCCTTTTCACATGCTCTGCAAGTTCTAGGTTTTGTATCTTCATTGTCTCTATTTCCAAGTCTTTCTGTTGAAAGCGTCGTGAAATTCCTTGCTCAATTGCAGCCACCAATTCTCTAGAGTGCCGCTGCCTCTTCTCTTCCAGAAGTTGCCGAACTTGCTCCCCCTGAATGTGTTGAGAACAAGTCTATCAGCAGCAGCCAAGAACCAAGTTCAAATGAAAAAACTCAATGGAAACCCTACACCACCTCTTCAGGTCACATCCTGCAAGTCTCTCATTAAGCTGGCTGAAAACAAACTGTGAGATTAAAGATGCAGCATTTACCTGGGCTTTGAAGAGCAGTTCAATCTCTTCACTCTCCTGGTGAATTTGTGTACTCAGATCCCCTCCCATGATGGACAAAAGAGGTGAAGAACTATTTCCTCCTCTTCCACTTGCTGAAGCTGAGGATGTCGAGTTCAGTCTGTCATCCTCAAATGCAAGTCGTAACCCAGTGGAGACACTTGTAGATGGAGGCATCACCACAGACCCACCTGTCACATGGTTCTGATAGTCTGAGACATTCAGCAGCTGGTTCTGCTGCTGGTTCAGAAGTTGATGTTGTTGTTGCTGCTGCTGTCTCTGATTGACCAGCACATCTGCTTCCCTAGCCCGTTTCCTCGAACCCAGTGAGGTACTTGCAAGCTCATTGTTACCTCCTCCTTCATTGTTGTTGCTGTTGAAAAGTGTAGCCAGTGCTGGCTGTTGTACATGGCTGCTGGGTCCCCCTGCTACTACTGCAATCAAAACCAAAAAGGCTCTTCTTGTTCATCACGAGTGCAATGCTGACAAGTTACGAAAAGCTACTTACTATGAAAAACATTACTCTCAATCTCCTTATTAGTTTTCTTTGATCCTATTCAATTGAAATCCGAGATTGCTTGCTAGAGGAGAGAGAACCATGAGGGCTCTTTCTTTTTCCCCAATCCAAGGCTTCAAAGCTTAACGAGAGAGAGAGAGAGAGAGAAACCAACAAATCGTTGATCCTCGCTCTCTCGACCAAGATCAGCATACACTCGTGAACAACAAGCATCAACTCACAAGCTTTCTTTCTTTCTTTCTTTCTCCTCAATTCAAGAGTCATAAATATGATCGCTGGAAACAGTTTCTTGCGACGCAGGTTGTAGCGTACACAGCAGGCTTTTGGTGCTTCCTGCCACTTATAATTATTATTTTTCCGTTGTCCAATTCCGAGATCAGTCCACGACGAATACTCAGGCTTGGCCTAGAAGAGTTCGCGCGGCGCATTTCAGGCAATTCAACGACGCTCTTTCATCCTTTAAAGGAAAGCTTGAGCCAGAAGGCGTCACAGACTACAGTAAACAATTCTATAACGTTCAGGCAGGCCTTCTTGAACGAGACTTCTCCGACGGTGTCACTTTGTCAGGAAGCGACGGTCCTTACCGAGTCTAAGGTCTCTACTATTTCCATGACTGCCTGTTGTTGCAGTAATAAAGCATTCAAGAACGGGTTTGTTATAAGGAGGAAGGAAAAGTGAGGTGACAGAAGGGGGCTTACGTTGATTGAACATGCGCAAAGGTGTGGATCCTTCAGCAGCTGCTGCTGCAGGAGCAGGAGGAGGAGCAGGCTGCGGTTGATGTATCTGAAACTCGTCAAGAAAAGTGTTCTCGTTGAAACTCACGGGTGACAAGAAACTTCGGTTGTCGCCACCACCGAAAACTGGCCTGGACCTGTTCCAGAATCCACCACAAAACAGCGCAAATCAGAGTAATTAGTAACCTTCTCCATTCCCGCTTATCCTCACACAATGTTCACCAAGAACACCTGCAGCAGCAGCACGACAAAGCCTTTCCGAAGACCTCAACGGAGGAAAACTCTTCCACCGAAGGACAACAACAACAAACAGGAAATGATCAAACAAAATTCACTATAATTTTTCTCCGAATTTCTCCACATTGTCAATCGAATTGCCGAATATCTAACAAGGGTGAAAAGAACACAGACATGCACAGATAGAGAGAAAGGCACACAGAGACACACAGAGAGACAGAGAGAAATGAAAAAGAAGAGAAACAGAAGAAACAGTTGCGGTAGGCAACCTGCTGTTGCGATAATTGGGAAGGAGGACATTGGAAGGATATTGCGCTTGCACTGCCATTGCGACGACTGCGATTGTAAGTTGTACTCAGCAGAAGCAGCAAGTTTCCGCCAACTTATTATTCCAACTGTTGCAACTCGATGCTACGTGTTATTATATAACACTCCGTCCGTATCCAACCAACAACAAAACCGAAGCAATAATAGTCACGATAATAATAACAGCAGCTGCAACAGAAACAGCGTTATTGTTGTTGTTGTAGCAATCTGATGTAGTAGGTAGCAGCATCAAAAAGCCTGCTATGCAAACCGACCGACAACCGCCTGATTTCTTTGGAAACACAAGTTGTTCGTCCCTCTTACGATCTTCAAATCGACATGATCGTAATTGCCATTCCCCCGCCAAATGCTCACCGAAGAAGAAGAAGAAGAAGAAGAAGACAAAGCAAAACTGCGACGAGCTTCTTCTTCTTCCAAATGCTTGCCGACCGAAGAAGACGAAGAAGAAGAAGAAGGCGAAAAAGAAACAAACTGCTGCGACGAGGAGCTTGTTTCCTTTGAGGAAAGAAAGAACAAGAAAGAAGAGTGACGAAAAAAACGATGACAACTGCATTCCAAGAAGAAAGAAGAGGAACAACAACAACATTATTTTTGGATTATAAATAAATTAAATAAAATAAAAATCTTGCTTCCTTAAAACTTTTGTTTTCAAAAAAAGGTCAGGTAATCTACCTACCTACCTACCTACCAGTTTGTCGTGCGGTTCTTTGATTTTAAATAACCGGCGGTTTTGTTTCTTTCCCCATTTTCCAAATCAACAATTCCTCGGTTTCAGTTTCTGAGACGCCTCCTCCGAATCAAAGAGAAATGTTGGTTCCGGCTATTTTTTTGGACAGATCAGAGAACCGTCGGTTCCAATTATTTCAGACACATCAGAATCAGAGAACCATTGGCTTTTCATTGTTTCAAACACATCAAAGAACCAACAAACAGTTTTTTTTTTTCACAACTCTTTGATTTTGATCTCATGAGAAACACTCTAAATATTAAATAAAGAGAGAGAGAGAGAGAGATAGATTTTAGTGAATTGGTTACAAGGGTACTAGTGGTGGTGCTAGTAGTAGTTAAGGGATTCTTGATTTAATATTAATATTTAAAAAATCATTTGGCCAGGGGGTTATCAACTTATCATGGTATGTGTACACACCTTATTTATTGCTGCAAAACTGTGGAGGCTATTGCACGGCAGCAGCTGCTGCTGCCATCCAATCCCCCAAAATCTAAGTAACTCACTTCCATGTATGCAACTTAATTTATGGTCGGTCAGTGCAAACACACACACTCCCAAGTGAGTGAGTCGGAGGAGGAGGACGTGTATGTAGTTGTGTAAATGCAAAGTTAGTGAATTGTTGTTGCTGTTGTTGCAGGCTCTGGTGCAATCCCTTGAAGAAAGAAACAAACAAACAAAGAAACAAAGAGAGAGAGATGAATGATGATGATGATGGTGATGATGTGCCTGCAAACCTGCCTCCCCACAAAATGGCAGACATAGGAATAACTTCGAGCATAACTAGAAAAGGCAGGCCGATTTCCCGGAAGGAGGGGAAGAGGAGAAAACAACGGCCAATGGGTAGAGAGCTCCCACAAGGAAAACAACCGAGATGATGTTGATGATGTTGTTGTGCGACGTGCTTTTTTAAATATTAAAAAAAGGTATATACTATTATTATTATTATTATTATTATTATATGTAATTAAATATGGAATCCTTGTTGGCTCTATTTATAAGGAGACACATCAATATCCGATTCTCCTCTCTAGTGCTTGTGGATTTTGTTTTGTTGGTATTGTCAGGTTTTTTGGGGATTTTCTTTTGGCTTGTTTGCTTTTACTTGGAGCATACTGTTTCGCGTTGTTGTTGTCGTCATTGTCCCTCTTCTCCTCCTCCTCCTCCCCCCTCCTTGTTGGGTGTATAATGAAATTACGTTGGCAATTCTGTGTTTGTTTGTATTCTAGGTGTAGGAAGTCTAGCAGGATATTATTCTACTATTCCATTTGTGAGTACGTCATTTACTCCATTGCGGTGCTCGTCTGTGATGGTTGTACTAATTGACAATTTTCCTTCTCTTCAAAGGTTTTACGTTTCAAAAAGGGAAATGAGGGAAAAAAAAAAAGAAGAAGAAGGGTTTTCTAATCAAAATTTTCAAACACATTAAACAAAGTGTTTCATAGTGGATGTAAAGTAGAAAAGTATTTTGAACTAGGTTTGGGGGGGGGGGGGATGTTGTCACCCATATATTACGACTTGCAAATGCAAAATTCTATGAGCACATGGAAGAATGTTTGAGAGGTTTTGCAAGAGTGAATTTGCATATAGAATAAAGAGCTTTCACACACTTCTATCTCATAAGTTGAGGACATGATAGTCAAATAGAACATTGCTAGATGAAGGGGCACAAATGTGATAATATATCCATGTGATTCATTCATAAGCCCAATTAAAGATGAAAACTCCTACTTTAGAGGTATGAGAAGTCTATTCACGCTCTATTTTGGTGTGATTTGGAGGCTGAGTCTAACTCCCCTCTCCCCACCCTCCCAACCTTGTTATGCCAATACTGCAATGTGTAGGTTCTATAACATTCCTATGAGTTCTCCTAGCAATTCACTTGCCCTTTAACATTAGATGACTGGCCAAGTATTGTCAATTCCAGCACCTATCATACCCAAAGGCTCAGGTGAACCCATTAGGGCTTTGCTCATGGGCAGGATGGGTGCTAGAATCAATAGCACCCAACACATTATCTAGTTAAATGGGCTCACTTTGGGCATGATAGATGCCAGAATCAGCAATACTCTATACATTACCTAGTTTAAAAACCTAATGCAAAATACCCTTGAAAATGTAGCAGAATTTGCATTCCAAAATGCTAACATAAAGGCCCACACAAGGGTGGTGTACAAATGGTAGTGCACTCAAGACAGGAGGGCGAGTACCTGGGTCAATAGTCAAGAGGTCTGCACTGATGGATGAGTTGAGTGTAGGGGCCAGAGCTCTGTGTGTGTGTGTGTGTGTGTAAAGTTGGTTTGGTAGATGGATCTTACACATGCTTACACAGTTCAGCCCACAACCTTACATTGATCAAAACCATGATATTTCAGACAAAAGTACCACCAGTAGTAGTTCCCCCACTAAACCATATCAACAATTGGTTTGGCCCATATTGCTGACTAAAAAGCCAGAGCTCTCAAGCCTGCCTGAATTCGGTGCCTGAATTCATACTGAGAGAGGCTACTAGAATCACATAATGGAAGCTAAAATAATGAAACTGATGTTTAGGTAGACTCCTCGGCTAAATTGCTGCAAAAGACCTGGACGACATCAAATCTTTTTTCCAAAGCTGCAAATGGTGTTTTTTTTACATACCTAATACAACTTTACAGGCCATGGGAATGTTAAAAGCAGCTGCAGATGATACTTTGCTTTTTTGATATCAGTTTTACTGGGTTGTTAAACTCAGGCTAACTGACAAAGAGTCATGTGTTTCTGTTACGCCTCAGTTTTAGTGACAACAAATGATACTGTCGTTTGTAAGTAGCTTTGATGTCCAACAATGAATATTTTATTTGGATGAATTAGTAAGTGAGTACACACAATTTGCAGTAGTAGTACTCACCCACCACTCCACTTAATCGTTACAATTTGCTATTCGATATGTTCTTCTTGTCCCTTTGTAACTTTGAATAAAATTTTCTTCAAAAATTCATAATGTTGTTTAGACCACAGTTCTTTGAACATCAATTCTCGTCAGCCAATTTTTTTTTGTGCAAAATTTTGCATCTAGGTGACACCCTTTTTTTTAAAAAAATTATTGTTGCAAGATTCTAGAAAATGTCTACTGTCCTCTCTGACCTGTAACTGAATTTGGCTCTTTCCTCTTGTGGATGGTTGTCACTGTGGCTACATCACAAAATTGGGGAGGAAAACAAAACCCCCACTTGATTCCCATGTTTTTTAAGTAAGTTAATCCCAACACATTTACATTTAAAAGTTGCTTCTCATTGAGCACAATGTAATTCACAGATCAACTTCCAAGTAACAGCAGTGCTTTACTAAAACAGGGCTGACCATTGCCTATCAAGAGAGGAGTGGCAAGGACCATGGGGAATGGTGAGGAAGAGAGCTAAAGAACAAAGTTGGAATTCCAAACGGAGGGCAAAGTATGTCTCTTGGAAGGCAATTAAGGTTCTTTAGAACATGGTCCAAATTGAAGGTTCCATCAAGTGTTGTGCTGGTGTGTGTTAATGTGTTCTCCGTCCGAATCCCATGCATGTTTATAGTTTACATCTATAGATCGACAACAAAAACATTATTAAAAAGAGATTTTTGTTTATTTGCTTGGGGATGTAAATCTTGAGTGGGACACCACCCAACCTAATTTAATTGAATATAACAAAGACATGGGTGTCTCCAGGTGCAGTCTTTGAGTCAATGCTGATGAACCCCAATCAAGAGACGTGGGCTTCTCCCAAGGTATATAAACTTACTTGGTGGCTGGTTGTTCAACAAGCTCTCGCATGTTTGATAAATCAAAACCAAAATTTTCACTTTACACCCCCACAAAAGAAGAGCCAGATCTGCACGAAGATTCAGCATGATACTTTGTTTTTGTACTATGATAACTGGACTGATGTAACAACAATGGTTGTTGGAACAGAACAAACTATGCTTTGATACCTTGAACATGCTGGCTGGCTGAACATGGCTTACCTCTCCTCACATGTGAACTTGAAAATGGCCAGGCTAGAAGTCCACAACCACACTGGTGCATGACCCAGAAGCAGCTCGCTCAGCTTTCTAAACTCTGACTAGAGTGGACAATAGGTGCAATCACAATGGGTTCAGATTGGGGAGAGAAAGTAAAACTGTGCACTTATATTCTAGTTTGTTCTGGATTCCAATTTTGCTCCTTGGAAGATCAGCAATTTCAAGCACACAATTTATGATTTCACAGTATATATTACTTCATAAAATTCATGCTTGTGTTGGGTACCTAGCCTACTATGACTTACTAGGAACCTATGGAGTCATCGGCTAGTAGATCAACACTATTGAAAGTAACGAAGTCACACATATGAAAACCATGCACAGAACTCAATCTCAACTGAGTTCCAACCACAAAAACAATTCTTTCAGAAACCATTTTGCAGTAAAAGCCTTACATTGCCAGAGCTCCAATTTCATCGATTTCTTGTCTTAGTGAATGGGATTTGAACTAGTGTTGTCCAATTCTTTTCATTTTTAAATAACTGTTTGCTTGTCGTTGTTTAACTATTCTAAAATCAAACAACCACCAGTTCCAATTATTTTTCAAAACTTCTAAGAACCAGCTATTTTCATGAAAGAATGGGGCCTTTGATGATGGATACCTGTAGCTTTCTATTGGGACCCCAGATTGTGTGCATTTGCACTCTTGGCTGCTGACCCTTTCTTGGACATCGATCCTCCCTTCTTGTTCCTCCCTTTTCCCTGGGGGATGGGTGCCTTTTATTTTGTAAAGTTTGGCAAGGTTTCATCATTTGTAATTTTTTGAAGGATCGATTGCTTGCCACCTTGTAATTAATATGTCAAGACTAGGTTTTGTCTTGAAAAAGTTCACTCCAGGTGCAATGCATTCCAAGTAGGCACCTCTTCATCATCCCTTCAAATCTACTATAATGGAAGTTGTCTTCCATTCAAACAATTACTCTCCTTTTCACCAAAGAAACTCTACTCACTACCATTCAGGCCTACCCAACTACCAACTTAGCATGTTCCCCTCATGAGCACCTCATGAATGAATCATGCTCCGCACTCAGCTACTTACATAGCCCTTTAGCCCACCGACTTTATATACGTATCTCTTTGGCCAGGGGAGTATTCCTGCAGGGAGTTTGGCCTCACATCTGTTTCTAGCATATGCGAGCCGTTATGACCCCCAATTAACAGACCAAGAAAGGTGTTTTTAATAACCAAAAATGTCAAATAATAAATTATGTTCGTGGAGCCATGGACCAAGGAGGAGGGGAGGTCAAGTTCCCACAAACTGAATGCTTAACTTAATTGCAACAAGGACTCTACGCTGTGCAGCCCTCCCTAGGTGTAGTGAATCCAATCCAACCTAATCAAACCCTAAATCCCTTGATGACATTTTTTTTCAGTGAATTTAAAGTCATTTGTTTGGAGAAATAATTGATTGCATGATCCATCCACCATGTGTGCCTCTCCCCCTTAGTTGCCCAAAAAGAACAATCAACATGTGGCCACCATGAAAGCTATGGATTCCCTCCCACTCTCCTATCCTCTCCTCCTCATATGGTGGCTCGTCAAATTAGGACCTTTATGCAGGACAAAACTTGCAACATGCAACTTAAATGAAGAATGCTAGGACACCACGCAAGGACTATTAGCTACCATATTCAAAACCAACAATCCCAAGAAGCAATGAAAAAACAACTTGCCAAATAAGATCCCCCCCCCCCCCCCCCAACGGAGGGACCCCCCCCCCATTTCCAACACAACAAAACCATGGGGGGGGACGAAAAGG
>Ga0116231_10004455_pt1 | contig 28334 bp, 21 predicted proteins | sample S1TSphgellanicum_2_FD_89695 | JGI IMG/M metagenome (GOLD analysis project Ga0116231, IMG submission 89695) | Host-associated microbial communities from peat moss isolated from Minnesota, USA - S1T2_Fd - Sphagnum magellanicum MG | ecosystem: Host-associated > Plants > Peat moss > Unclassified...
CTTTGAAACCCCCCCCCCCCCCCCCCCCCCCAATTTTACCCTATTTCAAATCCCAAAAGAACCCTATTTCCCCCCACCCCCAAATTTATTCAACGTAAATTTTTAAAACAGGTAGCCCGAGTTACTTAAATCATTTAGGGACCTAATGTTAGATTGATAGAAAATGTAACATTCAATGGTTTTTTTGGGGGAAAGATATGACATTTGGCTATTAGTTTAGGCCTTTTGTTGCTAGGCTAGCGACTAGTTGGAATGAGTTGGAGCCCAACATGTCATAATTTTCTTTCGTAATGGATTTTCTAGCTAGAAATTAAAAGGGAATGGAGTTTCATTAGGCGATTTGATTTTTTTAAAGGTGGCTAGTTTTGGTTATAAATGTTAGATTGTTGTAAGAGTTTTGGCTATTGTCAATTCTTAGAAGGAGAAATTTAAGCTACCTTCTATTAAATCATAAATAATCATATTCTAATTAGTAATCATTTGTGAGGGGATTGAACCCTTAAATTACCCACAATAGCACAAGTGGCTTGCTTACAAAAACAAATAAATTAATTCAATACATCAACTTTCAAGTTTGAATAGAAGAACTTGGAAATGGAAGGTTGGATAAGAAGTGGTATGCATTTGGGATCACCATTACCCAAAAAACTAGAAACTATCCAGATTCTAAATTCCAAAGACTCCAAAGCCTTAAATTTAAACTCTCACACCATGTTGAAGGCATTTTATTCGCCATTCATAATATGTAGTAGCATACAAAAAATTATGCAAATTATAAAACTTTTGTGACCATTAAATCCGAGTTAGTAGTGAATTGGTTGCACAATTTAGATTTGCAAAATGTTAAAAAGTTAAAACATCATTCATCTTCTATGCTACCAAGCACTTGCACCATTGTAATCTTAGCCAACTTGAAATACTCTAAAAAAGAACAAGTAAGCACTTTGGATGTTGAAAGAATGTGCTAGAGCTACATCAAAGGATTCACATCAAGTGGTTTAATCATGGACTACATGCATTTGATTTCATGGTTAGCTTGAACAAAGATTGTTGAATGTCAAGGGATGTTATTGATAGAACCTCAAGCACCTAAGTATCATTACTACCCAGCTTCTTGGGGGGGGCAAAAAATTATTTTGATCACATCCAAGTGCTTTCAAAAATTCTCTTCTGCATCAAACTATAACTAGTACTATGGGTATACCACACCTACACTATCCATGACGCCATGAGCAAAAAAATCCCTTACAATTCTACAACAAGGCAATCAATAACCTTTACAACCCCCAATGCCCATAACAAATTTCCAAATCCAATTTAGTTTATGATAATGCAACAAAACAAACTCCAAAATCTAAAGTATTTAATGGAAAAAATTAAGACAAACTTGAAATAAAAGGGCAATTACTTTACCTTTACATTTTGCCTCCACTTGTGTGATGATTATAGCATAAACCTCCCTTGTGACACAAGACATCGCTAGACTTTTGCAAATTCAAATAAGTAGCCCAAATGTGTTGTTAGTTTGCATCAAATGCCATTTGTTCCATGCCTATGTTCAAATATGCCATCTAATGCATGATTATGGAATCATGTTTAGCAGCCAGCAAAACATTATAACCTTCAAATGCATCAGATTTGAGCCTTGTGTTCAAATTTGTGTACAATTCATAGATCTCCCCTTCATATACTTTTGTTGCAACATAGACAAAGACATTTCGTAGTTAAGTAAACTTAATCAAATTATGGAATAGCAATGGGAAAATGGTAACAAGCCCCAACAAAATCTACACATCACAAAGAAGGTCAAAATTTGCTTTTGCTTTATCATTAGTAGGAGCATCAAAGGCCATCTTCATCAACAAAGTTTTGTACTCTACCATAACACATTGGGCAAGTGACAACATAAAAATTCAACATTATTAACACTTGATCTAGTCACCACATGTTCCAAGGATAAAATAATTAGTATTTTCAACCAATTTTGAACCACATAATCATCAACTAACAATCAACTTTGGTTGTCAATTGTACTTATTTCATTACAATCAAGTGACAAGTATTTGGGTTTTTTTAATAAAATATTTTATTGCCTCCAAAATAATGCCATGGGTATGTTGAACCATAATCCAAGCAAAGTTGTTTGTCCAATGCATTTTGGGATTTTCTTCAAAATTCAAAAAATCAAACAAGTCCTTGTGAACCTCATATTCAAATGTTGGCTTGCCATGCTTCAATGTGTGAAACGATGTAGCAAATTGAACTAATTTCTTATGTCTTTCATGAACTAATCCATTAGTCACTTGATATAGAATAGATTTTCTCCCTTTAGAAGCATAAGCAATTTGATTTTTTCTATGTTCACAATTGTTGTTAATATACCATTCCCCTTTTTTCATCCCTTTCATAGGTTTGTTAGTTTTCCTTTGATTGTTGTGTTTTTGTAATGGATCCCATTTTGTAGCTAGAATTTTGTCTTTTTGTTCAACTTCTAAACAAATTTTTCATTTCACAGTGTGCACAAGACCATTAGACCCCACATGCAACTCACCCAAGGTAACTTGGTTGCCCAAGAAACTTGAAACCTTTGTTTTGATTCATAAGCCCGAGTTTTGTTAATTCTTTGCGGTGACAAGTTTTGATCCAAAGCTTCCACCACTTGTTTTATTGAATCAACATTGGGGAGTGAATGTAAAGTATGGTGGTTCATTTTTGGAGTTACAATAATAATTTTTACAACGTGCTTTATGTTTAAATGCTTATTGTTGCAACCTTAGCCTTGGGTTTGTGATTAAGGCAAGGGCTTGCAAAGGTGTGGGCCAAGAGTGAAACCTAGGAGTCACATTTCATGTTCCTAGGAGTGTAGGAAAGTGTGAGGGAATGAACCAACACACTCCTAAGTGAATTCACACTTTGGGAGTTGGAGTTTCGATGGACTTTTGAATTTTTAGAGGGTGATTGCAGGGGTCAAAATTCATTAGATTGAAGAGTTATTTATATCATTGGAAAACTTTTAGAACTTACATGTCTAAAATGGGTTTGCATGACTCATTTGGGTATTTAATATATAAGTTATGACCAAAAGAAGGGTCGGAAGTCAAATTGCTAATTTGACTCCTGACCACTAAAAGTTAAGAATCGCTTTGATTTACTTATGTGTAAGTGGCATGCCACAAATTATTGAAATTTTTTCAATGAGGGTTACAACTTTGATTCAAACCTTGCTTCAATTGGAGGTCTACAAAAGAAGTCATGGGCCTCCAAAATCGTGGGAATCCTAATTTCGAGAATTTTAGGACTCCCAACTTGAGAGTCTCAAAACAAAATGACATTTGAGTGTAGGCCCCGTGTCCAGGCATAAGGAATACTATAAGAGGAAAGGTGGTGGTTTCCCCCACGTCTGGGTTGTGGTGATTCTTATAAGTTTATGTTTGCCCATGGTTCGTTCATGCATCAAAAATATTCCAACTACATACTAACCAACTTGTTGTTTGGTTTGTGTAAGTCCGTGTGAATAATTGACCTATTTGTCATTCATTTTAGTCCCATCCCAGAACTCCAACATGCCTCTTTTCCCCCAAAATGCTCAGAGTCAAAAAGCGTACCCTAATTCTTTATCCTTTCGTTGTTTTCACCTTTGGACACGCAATTGAGTCTATCAAGGAGTTTGGGTGTGTGTCACTTATGATGAATAAATTAATTTTAAATACATTAAATGATGATTCATTCTACATTAACAACTTGATTATGAAAACATTTGTACAATTATTTATTAAAAATAATGCATTCATTATGAATAATGAACTTTTGAAGTTAAATACATGGACTAATTAATTGATTAGATTATTAAGAAATTCAAAAATTCATATTAAATTCTACTCCAAATTATTTTTAGTGACTGAACATGGGTTGATATTATGAAGATAAATGTGAATTTTGTTTTTTGAAACCTTAACCAAATGGTAATTATGAAAATTTTAAGGGTCAAAATTGGACCTTGTTTTCAAAAGTTTTTTTTAAATGAATTTTTTTTCATTTGTCAAATTTTTTGTGCCCAATGGGTATATAATTGAAATATTTAAATGGGCTTTTATTTTTATGAACTTTATGGGTTTTTCTTTTAGGATTTAAAAAGTGATTTCATCATACCAACTAATAACAACATTTTCCAATATGGGTTTTGACCTAATTTTAAAAGGTTTCATAAAGGATTGAAACTTTAGTATTCAAAGATTACACTAATGAAATCTTAAAATTTAAAACCATATCCATATGGATCATTTATAAAAACTTGTTTAATATGATTCTTGTGAATGTTATATCTTTTTTAAATGAGCCATTAGATATTGCATACACCTTGAGAAACATTGTAAACTTTGTAGGCAAATATGAAAGAGGTAAAAAATCAAAAGTATTGTAGTGGCAAATTATTTACCTTTCAAGGTGGCAAGGTCATGCATAAATTGAACTTGACTACTAGAAGCCAAGTTAGACACAACAAGTGGAACACCATTGCCATGGCTTTGTGAGTTGTAGAAATATTTAAATTTGACATCAAGGGGTGGTTTAAACGATGGCATCTTCACAAAAAATTGCATTGCAAAGATTCACAACCCTCCACCACAACCATAACATCATGTGAAACTTTGGATACACAAAACAAAAGACAACCAAAGTTGTTTGCAAACTACCACCAAAACCTGCCAACATTTCAAACCCACAAAACCAAAGAAAAAAACATTGAGTGCATCCTGAAGTAGGTTGCAACTTGCAAGACCTTTACACCATATCTAGATTCCAAAGATTAGAGTGATGAAGGATAATTTCACATACCTAGAGGGCTAAGGTTGGAGAATTGAAACTCGAGATTGGGTTGGATTGAAAAACCTTTACACTATGAGTTTGTGATGGAGGTTGAAAGCTTATAGCCATAAGTCATGATCAATCATTGATGATGAGTCACAATGTCAACAATTGGAATTGATCTGATTTGGAGCTCCATCCTCTAAGTTCCAATATGTGCACCTGTCAAATCTCAACTCCCAAGTTCCAATTTGTAGTTTGCAACGTGTAGATCCATCATCCATGATCAATTGTATTTTGCACCCACAACATTTTCCATTCCCCATTATTCAATGGCCAAACAATATCATTGCATTTTGTAAATTCTAGAGTTTGGACTTCAAAGTCTATTTTTTCAATACTACAATGATACAACTTTAGGACTCAAGCCTTAAACATTGAAAGCCTATGTGGCAAAAAAATCACATAGAATCTTGATGAATCACAAATAGGGTTTAATTTGAGTTCTAGCCTCAGTCATAAGTTCTTAACCTCTAAGTTCTCCTATTGTATACTAGAGTTGGTTGAAACATTCTTGCAAATGAAAGGAAGAATGGAAAAAGTTTTTCTGAGGGAGGAGAAGGGTTTGTGAATGGTTTGGATGAAAGGGAAAAAGGTGGTAATGATCAAATGGTTGAAATAAATAAGTAAGAGAATTAAAGTTCATTGAAAACGTAGTTTGGGGACATGTTGGTGTGTTTTTATCATAGGACAAGTGAAAGGCTTCCATTGCAATGAGGTTTTTAAGTGACCTTTTAGGGTGTCATGTTGTATTTAGGCAAAAGTAGCCAAATTTCACCCTTGAAATTTAAGCTTGTAGGTGTTTGGCCTTGATTTTGTTTCATTGATGTGTATGTATTACATATTTGCACAAAATGATGTGGTTGTAGAAAACCTAATTGCCCTCTTTCACATTGAAATACAATTTTACCAAAAATATCATCAATGTACGCAACTTTTACACATAAATAATATAGATATTTGAGTAACATAAAATATACAAATACAATGAAAGAAGATCACACACTTGGTGATCACCAAGTTCTCATTTTATAAATTTTAAATTAGTATAGAAAAATACAATTCACTTGGATATTTGAGTAATGTGATAGAATATCAATAAGAGAAATGGAGGAGATAGCCAAAAACATAGTTGTTTGCCAAAAGGTCGTAAAGTTTTTCAACTTTAATGTAACAAATCATTATATGATTTATATGTAAAATTTATATATGAATACAATGATCTATTGGTGATATAATTGGTGGTCACCAAGTCTTAGGTTTAAAAAACCTTCAATAAATCAAATCATATTGGTAAGAAAACATTGTTTAAAAGATTATGAATTACTTGAAAGTGGGAATTAGTCGAAAAAAAATGTAAATTAGTAAATTGAAATCATTAATGTGACATATTATGGGATCAATATATTGAATCTTAAGATTCATCTGCTTTTTGGCCAACAAAAATAATAATCTCATACAAAAAATAATGCTCAATCAAAGAACCAATTGTGTGCATAAGGCTCACAATGTGTATTTTTTTGCAAAAGCATTTCTCTTGCAATACAATAGTGTTGGTCTTGCTTTTGTGAATGGACAAGCTCATGGAGATAACGAAGTGCTTTGAGGAGCATGTGTGAGGAGCATGTGTGAGGAGCATGTATCAGAGTTGTTCCTTCAAATTTTTGGAGTTCAACATGGATGCTATGTAGTTTGGAAACTGACATAATATGCTTGGTGCCTTTAGAATTGACTCCATAGAACCAAAACTGTTTCCAAAATCGATTTGCCTGAAATTTCCAATATTTTGAAACATTTGTGAAATGTTCCTCGTAATGTTCAAAATAAAAGTGCACCAAAAACCCTCTTAGGTTTTCCTCCATTTGAGATGTTTTAAAAAAAAATCCCTAGATGTCCTAAATAAGTCCCTTTAGATGTTCATCTCCAATCCATATGCATGTTTCCACAGTTTTTCTCTCACAAGAGGAGTTGGTGGTGTTTTTGCAAATGGCCAAATGACATGTAAGTGTTTGAATATGCCAAAATAGATCATGAAAATTTGTGGGTCCACTAACTTACCATACAAAATACAATACACTTTTCTTGGGAATTCTATCTGACATCCTAAACCCTAAACCACTTATATTCTACATTGAAATGGATGAAAGCACATAGTTTTCCTGACACAAGGGACATGACCCAAAACCAGATTCTGTTCTCATGGTCCTACCTTGTGGTAGTTTTGAATATATGATGCTAAACAATAAAGGCCACAATGAACCAGCACCCACTAGTGCATCATCCACTGGATGCCTATTATTACTCAGTTGTGGATGAAATCTCAACTGAGTTAGTATGCAGTTTCACCTTGGTAACCAATTCTATAAGAAATAGGTCTCAAATATAGGTAAACAAGTTAGGATAATAGATAATTACTAGATAAGTAGATGGTTTATACATAAGAAAGGGCTGTTTTTACTACCTACCTACCTACTAACAACCTACCTTGTGGGTTGTTAGTAGGTAGGTAGTTAAAAAAAGCAACAGAGCTAACTACCATGGTTAGCTAAAGATCTGAAACCCAACAGAAAACTGTTTCCTGATCACTTATCATTCATCCTTCATGGTACGCTGGTGGGTGCTGGTTCATTGTGGCCTAAACATCCCTCTATGTTCTTTGTGGGTGTCAGTGCCAACCCAGCATTCTGCTCACATGGTTGTTTTGCAGGGGTTGCTGCACTGCCGACATGAAGGAACTAAATAAACATAAAACTCAAAGAAGCTTTACCAGAAAAAACTAAATAAACATAAACTAAAAAGAAGCTTTACAGAGGAAAGCATACACATAAACTAGAAGAAGCATTACCAAAAGCAGCTTGAATTAGGCTGCTGTTAGTTTGATTCATACTTTAGCTTATGTGATCATGTGTTCAAAACTGCCTGGAAAGAGCACAACATGCAAATTTTAATAACAATTTGTTTTCGGTCCTGCACATCCTGCACCAACTCCACTACTACAAACTGTGCAAGACTGCCCTTGTAAACTTTTGTAGGGCTGTTGTTGAACATCCTCCAATTTTTGACCTGGTAGACCAAACCATTGAATGCAACAAAAAGACAAAGTGGGTCTGAGAAATATGCAGACAGAACAGAAGTACCTTGAAAGGCTCTCTCTCTCTCTCTCTCTCTCTCTACTGCCATTGAGGGATTTCTACCATATTTAATGGCATAGAATTGGCAGCAATCTATATGATGCAACACTGCAAACAAGTGGGTAAAACTTCTATTGAAAGTTTGAGTGATTGCAGGACTCCCCTCTTGGTGGTTCTACTTGATGGAACTTGTAGTGTTGATATTCATGATGGATGCTTAAGATATTAAACATGGTAGAACACTTAGAGCATCTCCAACGGTGCTCAGTGTGTGACACTGACCAAGAAAATTGGATGAAGAAAATCTAAAATTTGCGGGTTTGGCTCAGGAAAATAGTTTTGGCTCAGTATAATTATACAGTTTGCAGTGGCTGGTAAACTTGGCAACAGCACTGTGCACCGGCAGAAAAGAGTGTCATTAATATGATATAACTGATGCTCAGTGTCTGCAATTGGCCCATCATAATGATTGGTCCAAGTGGTTTGCTATTAGTAGTCCCCGACCTATTTGCTGTCCCTGTTTCAGTTTTATGGGTGGTGTTGCAAGACAATAAATAACCAAACTTGGATTTCGAAAAATATTTTTGTAGGGTCACATACTGAGCACCACTGGAGATGCGTGTAGGCTTTGTTATATAGTTCAGAGACAATTAGAAGTGAAAAACTTGTGGTGGGTTTCCCACTTTGCCAACCATTATTTGGGAGCAACAATCTTTTGGTTCATGGAAATTTCTTACAACTACTATGGGTTTGTTGGTGACTCCTTTACCATTGTCAAGGGGGTCAAGAGGGTAAGTACTTACCATTTTTTAAAAACCTTCTAACACATAAAAAGTGCAACACTCCATGTATAACTTTCACAACAACTGAAAATTACAAATTTAAATCCATGTTGATACTTTTGAATGCGAGAAATCCTTTTTTTGGGCATTGTGGTTGAGAAGATTTCTTTTTTATATGCCAATAACATTACAATTATTACAAGGTTTTGGGCATATCATAATTGAGGTACTTTTGTAGGAATTTTATTTACCTATTGTGCTTTTTTACTATGTCCCCTCAAGAATGCTAGAGATTTTCCTTTCGGAACATTGTATTACAATTATTGTAAAACACTACAATTTGTGGTAGTGTTAGTGGAAGGTGCATTATCGACTAGAATCCATAAGCGAGCATTTTGAAACCAAAATGTTTGCATAACTTTTTTTTCATTTTTTATTGTTATACCTAAGGGCACCTGTTGTGTATCATGACCAAAAAATTTAAACAAAACTAATCCATGGATAAAATGTGAAATATGGTTCCACAATTTCAACCTTTCAAATTTAGTGTTGTTTCCTAGGTGCCTCTGTGGCATTCCTTTGGCATTAGAAAAATGCCTTAACCATCTTGTTTCTTCAAGAAAATGCAAAGACTAATTTTCATTGAATATCCTCACTATTATCTGTTGCACTTAAGTTTCATTTAAGAGTGAATAAATATTTACCAAGTCAATTGAAAGAGAAATGCAAGTTCCAAAAAAAAAATCATAAAAAATAGAAGTTACAGAAATCATGAGAAACACAACCTAGAAACAAAATTTATTAGTCTAACCTCGAATAGGTTGGTGCCATTGTACATTGCAAGGTCCACCCAAACTAAATGAATATAAAAACTAATGGAGAAAATACATAGATGACATACATAATTGGATATATCTGATATATAACACCACAATATGTTATGTATTGAATGCCTTCCTCAAACAAACCCTAGAAAATTGACATGCATGATGAGGATGTTTTATTTGATATTCTATTTTAAACTACGATATTGCTTCCTTTTCATTGGTAGGTTGTATGCGAGTTCTTGCCAATGAATGGTTTATGGATTCCTTTTCTTTGGAAGCTGGGTTTATCCTTCTTGGCATCACGTTGGAAGGTGGGCTCTACATGGCTTGATAGAAGAAGAAACTCTAGTGTTTTGGAAAGCCACTTATCCAAAGACTATTTTCAACACTACTCAATGTAAAAGCACTTCGCAGAAATTTCTTGGTGTAAATTTGTAGTGCACCTTTCAGCAATGGATTTCCCTCCTAGAAAAGATGAGCGATCTCACACCTACCTACCTACCTACTCCTTAAGAGCGTGAGGGATCTTCCTACACCTACTATCAGTACACTCACACATTTTTCCTAACACAATGCTTCTTATTCTAGTAACACACTTTCCCCAGGGCATTACCTTCCAGTAGCCAATGAAGGCCGATCATGCCACATGGTATCTAATGGCATATAGAGAAAATGGGTCATCAAGAAGACCCGTCTATAAATTCATCATGAGTCACAACTCAATGAGCAGACTCGATGACTTCACATCATTTGTTCTATTAAGTTGGATTCCAGCAAGCACTGCAGCAGCCAGCCAGAGCGCACAAATTGCATCTTGGTCATGATCATGAGGTTGAACTCTGGTGTTGTTTGTTTCAATTTTCTGATGTATATAACCCAAACTGGCAATCATCCATATTATGCGCAGATGATTCAGCTAAACTTGTTGGTTTAAAAATGAATGAGATTAAATAAATGAGAACTCGAACTAAACAACATCCTTCTATACTAGTAATTAACTACCTAGTGAAACTATCTAATAGAGAAATCTGGTGCTTATTATTATTATTATTAGTAAATTTATTTCTAAATCTGAATTAAAAAATGCCCAGAAAAATCGTGTTTAGAATAAATGCATTCTCTATTTCTAAATTCACCAACTGGTGAAAAAATTTGGCTGGGGAAAACAAACATTGATGACCAACACACACACACCCACCCGTACCCACTTGCACCAACACACAGAAAGTAATTAGTTTGGTGCATGATCAGGGAGGACTCATTGCAGCTTGTAAGACCATATATACCGACAGGCAGCTTGTAAGCTGTTTACACACTCCATGTACCATCTGTAAACAATCGAGCACATTACAAATACTCATGTTATATACGGCGGTTTCTGTTGTGTAAGTAATGTCCTTTGCCATCTCTTTGGAGTTGGAAGGCAAGGGGTTTGCCTACAGTTTTGCAGCATCTATCACTCAAGCAGATTCAGCACAATTCCAGAGTAGAAAATTGTATGGGTAAAAAATATGCCAGTGTTGTGAGAGGGTATCTGATTTCTAGAGTTAAATATTAAATTTTATTAGTTGTTGAAAATCTATACTTATATAAACCGTGATTTTAATTTGATATAAAACTTTCTATCTATAGCCAAAATGCATTACCATTTTAGATATCTTCCTTTCAAGACCTTTTCAACAATATAAAAAAACATTTGATTTGGACAATGTTTTGTGTCTTGAACTTTCTTCTCAAACATTCAAAAACTTGCTTTTAAAATTATTTAATCTCTTTTTTTTTTTGTCAAGGAAAGTTGTTCCCTAGGACAACTTAATCCCTTTTTCCCAAGGGGAAGTTGCTCCCATGGCAATTTAATTCCTTTTCTTGTCGAGGAAAGTTGCTCCCTATGATAATTTAGTTCTTTTCTCCTCGAGGAAAGTTGTTTCCCTTTGCAATTTCATCTTTTTCTCCCAAGGGGAAGTTGATTCTCCAGAGAGCTTAATCCACTTTCCTTTAAGAAGTTGTTTCCTTTTCTTTGGGGCTACTATTTTGTCTCCGCTTGGGGGATTTTTTTTTTTTCCAGGGTATCTAATTTGAAAAAGCTATTCAATTTTTTTTAAAAATAATTTGTTTCATTCATGAAATTTCTTTTTTTTTGAAAGAAAATGATTGAATTTTGAATCTTTTAGTTGAAAAGGGAGATTCTAACCAAGTTTAGATTGCTTTTTTTTTTTTTGAAAAAAAGTGTGAAAAAACTAATTAAAATGTTAAGTACAATTAAAAAACCTTCAATTTTTTTTCTTTGGTCAAGCATTGTCTTGTAATTGTATCAAGATTGGTGTCACATTTAATTCGTTGCTCTTATTTAGTGTTTGCCCAAACCCACACCCAAAAAACCTTCAATTTTTTTTTTAAAGAATCAAAACCATGACAAGAGAATCTCTTAAATAGAAGAACCACCCAACATGGGTATATCGGTATATATACCAATCTTGTGCGATTCTTTAATTTTTTAAAAAAAATTATTTATTCTAATTCTTTAAAAACTTCCAAAAAAAAAAAACCACCAATTCTTGTAAATTAGCAAAACCAGGTGCTCTTATTTTACTTAGAAACTGGTGGCCCGGGCCTTGAGAACCGAGTATCCTCTATGCCAAAACCCGGGTTCTTTGATTTTTTTTTCACCACCCTGCCCGGCAGGCAAGCGAATATATATATATATATGTGTGTGTGTGTGTGTGTGTGCCCAGGATAATAACCGGCGGGTATCTTCAGCGGATGATGTTGATACCCTGAAAAGACGGGTATATATATACACCCACAATACGTACATCGGAAGTGTACGTATGTGTATGTATTACGTAGCATGAATGTACGTACATACATGCGCTTCGCTGACGATCTACCCACCCCGCGTGCGCGCGACAACAGTTTGCGTAAAAAACGCGTCGCAATTGATTGAAGGAAGCATCTTTGAATTCGTGGAGCTACTGCCACTCAAATCCCCCCCACTCGCACAGATGCTGCTGCGGGATCCTACTTCTGCTCACATGATCAATAAAGAAAACAAGAAGAAATGGAAGTACTTCCGCGTATAGATTGACCAGCTACATTTATAGGTCCTGTTGCAAGGAGCTCATGAATGTCAGTTGGCTCTTCTGAATCTCACTCGACATGTATGGAAATCAGTTTCTTCTTCTTCTTTCTCACAACACTTGCAGCAACAGTTACTGCAGCTAGCTCACATCCTTCTTCGAAATATTTTCTCGGAAAGGGAGCTGCATTTTCTTTTTTCCTTCAATCATATTGTTGGAGAGCAGTAATCGTTTGTGGGAAGTAGCTAGATAGCCTGGAGCTGGGTCCAGCTAGCGAGTCTTTCTTTTGAACTTTCGATTTCGAAGGAACAGGAAGTTACTTCCTCAGGTTGTTGTGATTATTCAAGGCGCAGCTGCATACGATTCCGCGTATAACTAGTCTTAAAACGGTTTCTGCAATTAAGCAGGGTAGTTCATATATGAATATATTAATTGGCCGATTGCAGCAACACAGCGTCATTTGCTTTTAGCTCGGGAGAGACAGCTCGGAGAGATCTAGAGTTTCTAGCAAACTGTGTTCAATAGCAAAAAGAGGTAGGTGTCGAAGCATTGATCCTTTTCATCCTCGCGCGCCAAGTTTTGTGGAGCATCATCGACACTTGCACGGGTCGGCAGAAGAAGCTGGTTGCAGAGGCCGAGGATCACCGCCCGGCCGGATAGATAGGACAATATTATCATGGGGTCCTTACTTAGAGGAGCACTAGTTCTGATAGCTGTATTGGTAGCTGTGGGCTGCACGGATTTGCTGCAGACTGCACAGTGTATGGGAGATGCCGCTGGAGGTGAAATCCTTTCAAGACGGAGCCTTGCAGCGGCTCACGCGGGCTCATCTATGTACAGTAGTAATGTGGCAAGGAAGCTTGCAGGTCGGCATGAGTCGAAATCCACCAAAAATCAGCAGGTATGTTGTACACATTGAAACCTGATCTGGTGCTCGGAGGAGATTCTGATCGGAAGCTAGAAAAAGTTGTAGCAGCAGCTTGTGGGAACAAAGCATGGACTTGGATTGCATAGTATTACTCCAGCAATCTTTTATGTTTCACTGCTGCAAGGATCGAAAATCATGACCCAAAGTACTGATGGTATTTGAGATAGATCATCGCTCAACTTGTGTTGACTCAAATGGATGGATCGATCGAGAGCCTGCTGCCTGAGCTCACGATTGTGTCTTTTTCCGCCCGCAGGTGTTGAGAACACGGTTGCTACACAGAGACCACCCAGATTCGCCACTGTCACGCAGCAGCACTTCAAACACAAAATTGTCGCACAGAGAAAGGATGGCAGCAGCTGTGAAAAGGAGCTGGGCTCGCCGGGACTACATCTCGAGTCGCGGTCGACTCTCAAGGGAAGCTGGAGATTTCGAGAGCCAAGTGACACCGGACATCGGCGAGTACACAATGGCATTGTCCGTCGGCACACCTCCGCAGAGATTTGTTGCAGTGATGGATACGGGAAGCGACCTGGTGTGGCTGAATTGCTTGCCTTGTATCCAGTGCATCAACCAGCCTCATGGTCCCCCGTTTGATCCCAGCTTATCGTCCTCATACTCACCCGCCTCCTGCGTCGACAACGCTTGCACGGTACGCAAATCACACTAGCGCCTCCACAAATTCCTTCCACAGTCAGAGGACGTCTTTCCATTAGGCTGTTGTGATCACAGATTCTATCCACATCCTTCCATACTTAGGAGGACATCTTTCCATTAGGCTGTTGTGATCACAGATTCTATGCACATCCTTCCATACCTAGGAAGACATGTTTCCATTAGGCTGCAGCAGTGATCACAGATTCTATGCACATCTTTCCATTAGGCTGCAGCTGTGATCACAGATTCTATGATCACAACAGCTTTCCTTTATGTTTTTTCAACTGGCTGCGCTCACAGTCATCTCATAGCTCTACCACATTGACCAAATTTTACAGGAGCTGTGTGTGAGAGCTGTGCGTCGTCAAACTGTGACTTACCATACTTGTAGTGACATGTGTCCTTTTCTCCATGAGAACATATGTTCCCAGAGTTTTTAACATGATTGATTAATTACATATTTTCAATGCACTTGCAGCTCTCCGATGGAAAGCTAGTACTGTACCGGGAGCAAGAAACAACTTGGCCCTCCGTCAGTGGCTTTTTTTCCCATTGGGCTGCTCTGGTCACAGCATGATATGTGTGATTGCGATCACAGCAGCCTAATGGAAAGAGATCCAAGTTAGCCATGACTCATCATGATCATAAGTCTGCGCAACGTCTTCGCATTGATGGCGAGCTTTTCTCGAATGTCTGTCACAGAAGCTGTTACAGCAGCTTGTGGACCATAAGAAGGCGGTCTGATCTTTGGTGCTTTTGTTTTCCAGGATTTTCCGAACGGCCAGAGCAGCTGTGCAGGAACGTCGAGCTGTGAATACTACTACGCCTACGGAGACGGGAGCAGCACCACAGGGGACGTTGCATATGAGACGATCACGGTGTCCAACTTAGACGGAAGCGCGACGCCCATCTCGCATGTCACCTTCGGATGTGGGCACAACCAAACTGGCGACAGCTTCAACGGCGCAGACGGGCTTGTGGGTCTGGGACAAGGGAGCTTCTCGCTACCTAGCCAGTTACAAAACATCTATTCCGACATCTTCTCTTACTGCTTGGTGGGCGCCGCTACGAGTACCGCCAGCACCTTCTTGTTCGGAAGTCCGGAAGGTGTCATCCAGGGTTTGGTCTACACCCCGATCCTCACCAACAGCTTGATCCCCACTTTCTATTACGTGGGTATGACGGGAATCACCGTCGGTGGTACACAATTAGATCTCCCGATCGGCACTTTCGACATCTACCTCGACGGCTCTGGTGGCGTCATCATGGATTCCGGCACCACTCTCACTTACCTCAACAATGATGCCTACACCGCCGTCGTCCAGGTAACCCTAAACCCTAACCCTAAACCGTGATGTATGGACCACATGGTGAGCTTGCTGTGATATGTGTGTGTGTGTGTGTGTACCAGTGTTGGGTGTTTCTTGAGTTTTATGGTTCTGGTTCTAAAAAATTAAATTAGAGCAGTTTGGGGTTGGCTCTTTAGAAAAAAACCCGAAATCCTGGTTCTGTTCTGGGTCTGGTTTATAAAAAAACAGAATCCCAGTTTTGATTCTGGTTCTAAAAACCAACCAGGATCCTGATTTTGGTAATGCTCCAGTTCTTTGAAAAAAACCCAAAACTCTGATTCCGTTTCCAAGAATCAGTCAGACCCAGTTCTGGTTTGGCTCCTAAACCCTAAACCCTAAATCGGAACATGCGGTTCTACAACCCTTGAAACTGACTGGGTACTTGCCCAAGACTGAGTGTGTACCTGACAACGTGTGATGATTTTGCAGGAAGTGCAGAGCTTGGTGAATTATCCAGAAGTGGATGGGAGTTCGATCCAGATGGGTTTGTGCTACGACCTGACTGGCATCACGAATCCTTCATTTCCATCCATGGCATTCCAGTTTGAAGATGCAAATGGTGCCACTATCGACTTCCAGCTCACACCTGAGAATCTGTTGATCGAGTTCCAGGCATCACTAGTGTGTCTGAGCATACTGCCCACAGATCAAGTCACAAGCATCATTGGTAATATAGCACAGCAGGATCATCACATGGTTTTTGACCGAGTTTCCAACCAAGTTGGTTGGGTCTCCACAACTTGCAGCTGAATCATCAAAGCTCGGAAAGATTGGAGTGTACTTTTTTAGAATCTCTCTGACAAACAACAACTTAGCTCAGACAAATCTTTAGCTCTAGCTCTGCAGTGAACATCATGCCTTGAAGCTCAACATCTTTTAGCTCTAGCTCTGCAGCTAACATCATATCTTGAAGCTCAAAAATCTTTAGTTCCTGCAGCTCTGCAGTGATCACAGATCATGCCTTGTTGAAGCCTCAAAATCCTTGGCTAGCAACTTGAAGATCATTCCTGAAAGCTCAAATTCTTTAGCTGGCAATTGAGAAGATCATGTGCCTTAATCTGCTTCATCATCATGTGATCAATTTGTGGGAGTGGCCGGACATAGCAAGTTTGCATTTGTAATTAGACTTCATAATCGATGGATCTCAAGGCCAATTTCTGAGGTTGTTAATGAAATCATGCTGTTGCCTGGTCAGCTGAACATTCCAAATTGAATTCACATCAGATCTCATATTGTGAGCTCAAGCTTAATAGACTGTATCTCTGCATTTGAGCTCTGATCATCAATGACCCCAGCAGGGTTTCAGTTTTAGCGGTTAGGCTCCAGCAGTTCATCAGTGAACTGAATCAATTGTCCGAGTTAAATTCCAGATGGTACACATGAATTTCTTTTGTGTGAGTAATTTCTTGGACACTGCTGCAGCTGTATAGCTCAACTGGCAAGGCCTGTGATCACTTCTACGGGAACTGCAATCTCCAACTAGGGTTTGATAATCACAGAGATCTAAGTTCTAGAATTTAGAATACATTATAATTTCTCCATGTCTGTACTTAGTAAATTCTGCCAATTCATGAAAAGATTTCAGATAGGTTGCACTGAATGTCAACAATTCATTGATGTACAGACCTCCAGTTTTGAATTAATTTTTGTGCATAAAAACTATAATTTCTTGAATTTTGTGGATTTTTTGTGTGACCAAGTGGTGGGTAGCTTACTATTGATTTTGGAGTCTGGACAACTCTGGTGCGGCTCTGAGCAGCAGCTTCCTGATGTAATCCAGTACTACCAGTTAATCAGTGTTGTTCACTCAATTGCGTTTTGTAATTCTTAATGGTTGGCTAGGATGGGGCAGAGGTTTTTGGTAGCCTCTTTCTGGACTTCTGATTTTGTTGACACCAACAGACATTGAGCTTTCTAGTCATCATCATAAGATATTTTAAGGCCTGCTGAAAATAAGATACTTCTTAAATCTTCTCTCTACAACATCCAAACCATCACTTGATTTAGGGTTCCCAGATTTTGAAATGTTAGAATCAAAGAACCATTGCGACTGGTGCTTCGGGGGAAGAGAAAATTTGGAATTAGAACAGGAGTCTGGTTTCAGTTACTTCAAAAACTCAAGAACATGCAGTTTTTGTGAAAGAAATTGGAAAGAATTGTGGGTTTCTGGGTAGTTTTTTTCATTGGTTTTCTTGTGGGGGTGTTGAAGGAGGAGAATGATGGTTATGTATCAGAACTGGTTCTCTAATTTTCTGAGAACACTGGCTATGAGATCAAAGAATTGCCCTGATAACTGACGATGGGTTAGTGCCATTTCTGATACCCACACAACATTGGTTAGCACATGAGGACAAACAGATGTGAAACATAACCTTTGTTCCACTAGGGAAATCAACTAAGGAAAGTAGTTAATGCCAAATTACTCACATTTCATCAAGCATGACATCATGGAAACATATAGTCTAATGTTCTGAGTGTCATCTCCATAGGTTCAATGTTTGCAATTACACTTTTGAAGGCTTTTGGAGGTCTTTACAAGATGACATCTATTGTTGCACTGATCTGATGTTTTACAGTAGCAACATTGACAACAGCAGTATTCAAAGAAGAATTCACTATCAAGTAATGACACTTTTGCATGAGGTTGTGAAATGAGTTAAGACATGGAAATTGTTGCATAGAATTCCAGTTTGCAAATAACCCCTTCAGATCTTGGCTTGTAACTTCAATAATATGCTTTTGTTTGTAATTGGGCAACCACCAAAATCAAGGGCTACCCACACAATTTTGGGGTTGGTTACTTAAATGCTGATAGTTGTACACCACAAGAATTCTTCACTTGCATTAGTCACAACCAGTGTGTTAGCTGGTTCTCGGTTCCCAGATGGGTCTGGGTTGGTTGATTCCGGGTTCTTGGATGGGTCTGATTAAAACCTGGCCTGGTGGTTCTATATGGGAGAAGACGCACCATAAGATCCACTCCAGGTCAAGCAGGTATCCCTATGACCCAGATCCAGATCACGAAAAGACAAGGTCAGCTAGATTCACCTTGAACCCAGAACTGATGAGTCTTATAAACATGGAACCATCAAACTTGGCCCAAAACCAATGGGTTTTACTTTCTAAGAATATTAACTATACCCAGAACTGGAGGATCTTCCTTCTTACAAAATTACTAAACCCAAACTTGATGGTTCCTTTAAAAACCAAAGAACCAGCCAACTTTAGTCTCAACAAACAAGGCAAGGCAAAATTGAGTACATATCGCATAATGATACTGGCTTCTCAAGGCCAGGTCTACTGCCATGACATGCCCGTTGTTAATCAACCACTACCAACCTGGATGCATGGTGTAACCAAAAAAGAGAGGAGGGTGGTTTTATCCCCCTCTGATCCATCCAACACTCAATCAGCCTTCTCTGTTCAGACTCATATTCTACTGGGGTTTGCAAATGGTATATGGCTCACCATACTTCAATCCAAAGCAGACAACAGAAGTTCAACCCCTTCCCATGCATCCTCACTTGGGTGGCAGACTACAAACCTATACTCAATCCTCTTACCAACAGACATATGTTACTCACACGACTAGGTGATGCACTTTCATGACAAACAAACTCATATTCCTAGAATCAGACAGTCATCCACCACTGACAACAGGCACTTGATTCACAACCATACACACCCATGTGAATCAGGGCAGACACCATGCTCATGCAGCAGAAATTTTTGCATTAGATGTCTCAAACCCTCACACAGTCACATGTCATGATCCAAACTGTTCTCACTAGAACCGAATACAGCACCTTCCCCTTTGCACACAACAATAAAAGCAACACAGACAGGGCTGTAGTCTCTTCTTGCTCCACCATGCATCAAATCAAGGTCCCTCAATCTGCTGCCTCAGATCTGCATTGCAAAAGTCAGTTAATAAAAAATCTCATCCTGCTACTCATCATTGCACTGCTCATCAAACCCACTGCATTTCCACTCAATACTCAAACAAACACTTATCAACATGCATGATGCTCCCACTCAAAACAATGAAACAATGTTCAAACAACAGATGCACCAAATCTCTCTCACAGCCAAAGGGTGTTGGTTCCACTTATTATAATCTTCATACAATCCTCATACCAAAATCTACATGTCTTTTGATCATCTATTTGACCACAAGTAGCTCCCATAAATTTAGCTGATCCTCCATATCCTGATCTCTACTCATGTGCAATCCCTATCAGTCCAAATCACCAGTCTGACTTCCATCCAACCCCACTTTGCAGTTACACTGGATCCTTGGACAAGAGCAAGGAAATCATATGATTATCATAATCTGCCCACAGATGCAACAACTGTAAGCATAACTAATGAACTAAATCACGGATCTTGTTGAGGACAACAGGTCAAAGTGACCACCCACAAAACTCAACTTGAGAAGCCCTACCAAAAGCACTGCTTCTGGAAGAATTGGGTTTTAGGATTGAACCAAAATCCTCTTGAAACCACTGGCAAAATGAAAGTTGTATTGAGGAAAATCATGGTAGGTAGGAATCTGAGCAGCTAGCTATCTATCAAAATTGGTTAATGGTTGCAGGAAACTAAAGAAAACCCTAACTAAGGTTTAGGGTTTTTGGTGGTGCAGGTGGGTTGCTATTACTAGTCTTGCACCTTTTGCAGTCCCAGTTTCTGCGAGGTTGGGAAAAATATGGGGCCATTCAAGCTCATACCCAACTGGAAAACCACAAAATTGGTGGGCCAGTTCTATGCTCAAGAATTGCAGTCCTGCTATGCACCTGCCTCATGCCATGCACATGGGTACTCATTATGCAATACATATTGATTGGGTGGTGGTTGGATCCAATCAGCTTCACAAAGCTACATGCATGCCATGCCATGCCCAAGGATTACCCGAAGTAAACATAAAATCAAAAGGATGTTCTATTTTACTTGATTTTTTTTCTGACCTCCACCTTCTTCAAAGAATTTCTTTCATGTGGAAAAATGACCCAAATTAAATGAGAAAATGGCACAATTTTGCTGGATTTTGAAATACAACTCACCAGATTTCTTTAATGGGTTCCACTAGGTAGCCAATAATAGAGAAGGATGCTAAATATTTGTCCTTTTTTCCCTTTCAATAGTTTGTGATTCCCATTGCCGAAAAGCACACAAGGTGAAGCTAGGTAATCAAAGAATCTCTTTTAAATGATGGGTGACATTTAGGGTATCTCATCAAAGTGAAGAAAACAGCAATAAAAACAAGTCATAAATTTATACAAGTGTTTCAAAAGAAAGAGTAACAACAAGGGGTCATAAAAGGTTGCAACCCAATAATGTGAACTCAACACGAGAGCCCCAGTTGTTTATGTTGAGAAATAAACATCAAAATTAATGTTGTGTGTTTTATCTCGAATGTATGTGTGCATCATGAAATCCAATAAGAACCTTAAGACAAATTGAAGAAATTCTCTGAAATTTCTGTTTACACATTCAAACACTACTGAATCAAAATCCAACCTGCTCACTTCTATTTTTGAAATCGCCTTCTCTTGCTCAAACTTAGTAGCTAATGAAAATGTTGATTTCAAAGTGTCAAATAACAACTAATAACTTCACCTTCGATTGATAACACAATGTGCACTTGATACACAATGGACATGGTGCAAGAAATTGTAAAAATAAAAATCCATGTTTTGACATCTAGCATGTGATTTTGTAACTCTATTTCAAGTTGCCAATTGAAGCATAAATGAATGGCTTGTGCGTATCACAAAGCTTCCTAAACATTCGTAATGTCATGCATTATTTTTCAACAATAGTACCAATTGTTGAATGAATGAAAGTTATTTGCTATATATAAATAACAAAAAAAACTTTCCAACACAAAAACCTACTTTGAACAAGTTTACAACAAAATTTCATACCAAGACTTCAAACATCTAGGATGCTAGGTTTATCGAAAGTGCTAAATTGTGAAAACAAAGAGTCAAAGCTCATTAGTCTCAAGTCTTGATAATGCACAAACTTGATAGGTGGCCCAACACATTCAAATGGAAAAATGAGATTGGAAGCAAAATTTGGAATTCCACCATTGATTTTTTTTCACATGTCCTATTTGTTTCAAGATTAAGACCAAATTTCATGTGCTCACAAAATTGTAGACACAAGAAAAATATGGAGGAATACAAACTCTAACCAATAATTAATCTTCAAGTTTTCTATTTTTTACTAAAAAAAAAGGAGATAAAATTAAAAAATATTTGATGAAAATAAAATTATTTGCCCAAAAAAAAAAAAACAAACCCTAGGAACACAACTTTGGGTTTCACTAAGGACAACAATTCAAATGCAGGATGGGATTGTGCCAAAAGGAAATAATAAGGAAAAAAACTGAAATTTCTTCTTAACCTAAGGTGATTTGAGTTTTTTCTTGTCTTTTTTGTTTTACTTCTATATGCATTTATTTAGGGACTTAACTATGCTACACCTTACCTAAGGGAAGACTTAGGGGATTATCCCATAGGTAGTTAGATAAGTAAATAGTCCATAGATAAGTACGTAGCATCTAAGTAGATAGGGAAGTACATTGGGATTTATTTTGAATTTTCAGCAACAGAAATCACTTAAAAATCAATATCTCCCACATTCTGAATCCAAATCTTACCAAATAAATTCCATAAAAATCCTGCTGAACAAGATCTTTCCCTCAACACCAAAGGCACATTCCAATTCCTCCGAAATTTTAAGCTACAATTTAGCGAAAAAATAATCCGATATTCAAGAACTTTTGCACCACCAGTCCACACAAGTCCAAACATCATGGAACCAAGCCCATGCACCCGTCCTTGTCAAAAGCTTTCCAAAGACACCAAGAACATGATGTGAAGTATCCTGGTTTCGTGAATCTCATAACTACAAAACAAAACAAACTACCTTCCTTCATAGACAGATGTAGTGTGCAATTTGATGATGGCAGACAACTCCTCCTGAGTCAACCAAAAAAGAAGTGGCCTAACCTAACCTGACCCCTCCCTCTTCTTTCACTCAGTGCTGCAGAACTGCAGTACAGAGACTCCACAAATTATGTGACACTAAAAAAGTTACATGCAACTTTGGAAGTCAGCCTCCCTCCCTCATGAAAGAAGCAGCCATCATGATAATTACATAATTATAATCACTTGTTTTTCTCCTCCCCTTCAAGGATCCATGTGATGAAACCCTAGCAAACACCCTAAAACAAAGCACCCAACAAAGCCAAAAAAAAAAGAAAAAAAACAAAACAAAGAGAGAGGACCCAAGTTCAAGTTCAAGCCCAGAATGACAAAACCCCAAAGTGGGTCACTAAAGGTGCGTTCACACTTGGTGTTAGGGACTCTAATGTTGAGTTCCTTTAATGCCATACTAGTCATTTAAGACTTAAACTTACTTATTGTGAAGATTTTATGTTAAACTAACATTCACTAGCTATCACCCATTTGACATTTGATGCCACCTAGGATGCCACCTAGATTTTCAATTAACATTGATTTGACATCAAGTGTGAATGCACCATAAGGAGCAAAGGAACAAATCATTTTCCAAAGCTCCCCCCCGCCCCCCAATGGGAACATGTGCTTTTAGTTTAAGCCAAAATATACTTAACTAGGGTTGGGTCCCATGATCAATCTCTAGACTCTCGTGCTTCTCTCTCCTCACTCCTCACCAGCCCATTTTTTTCCATTTTGGTGATGGAGCACTAGTGGCCGGTGTTTTTTTTCCGTTGAATTTTTGCCAAATTTGGACCTGAAAAATACGGTTTCCACCTACACAAAGGATTTTTCATGGGAAAAAAAAGGGGGCTCAAATTCGGCAGATTTCAAATTAAAAAAATTCCAAATCACCAGAGTCCTATGATAACTTCCAGAAGGTAGCCAAGAATATAGAAAGATGTTAATTTTATTTTCCTACCTTTATATCTATTATGTAGCCAAATTATTATTTGGCTAAATATTTTCTGCATGATCGTCACTTTGGCTACATCACAAAATCCTTTAAAAAAAACCCTGCTAGTGACAATGAGGAGTATAAATCCTTTTTGGGTTTAAGGTTTAAAGTTTAGGGTTTAGGATTTAACATTGATGATGACAAGTTATGGGTTTAGGGTTTAAAGTTTAGGGTTTAAGATTTAACATTGATGATGACAAGTTAGTGAAAAAACTCTCAAAACCGTAAAACAATTTGGGTTGTGATAAAATTTGAGAACATATTTTCAAGAATCTGTGAAAGAATAGTCACCTTTTAACTTTTTTTGAGTTTAGGGTTTTGCCAGGGAAAAAGAAAGGCTGCTCCTCACCCACTCACAAGCGCCTCATCATTGCACAATGGCTATGGCAAGTTCAAACCAACAACAACAACAACAGTTAGAAATTGAAAATGTTTCATGGAGTTCCCAAAAACTGAACTCAACCGTTCACCAATGTGGGTTTCCCTACCATACCATACCATATGCTCTCGAGCTAGTAAAAGTAGTCCATTCATGGATGTATGAATTACCATCGACCTTTAATCTATGACATTTCTGTACCAAAAAATAATGTTGGAACTGGTATCATTCCATTGAAAAATCACTGAAAATTTTGCAGTGTTAAAAAGCTTTGTAGTCCTTGAAGATGATTAAGTCATGTAGGTAGGTGGTGGAATTGATTTGCTTGTACGGTGTATATAACTTGTCTCCCCTTACCATGTGTAAACTCAAGGAGAATAAATATTAAAAATATGGTGTGTTCTTAAACCACATTCAAGAATGCTGATCTTCTTGGCCACTCATGAATGTTCTTTTTACGAAGCATTCATTCGAATTCATTCGACTACGGTGTGAAGTTGACATGGCATGTGTACCAAACCCTAAGAAAAGGTCCTAAACCTTTGCAAAATTTGGTGTGCACAAAAGAAGCCTTCCCACATTAAGTAGCACAAATAAATAGAGTTGATGTATGTAGTAGTTTCATCCCGTAACATCATACTAGTCTTTGGAATAGATGGATGATATAGAAAAAACATCGCCTTTGAACTTTTTTTGTGGATGTAATCCTCTAAAAACGCTTCATGCAATTGGGATTGGAAATCAATTTGGACTGAAAGAAAAGTGACAAGAAAGAAAGAAAGAAAATCACCCCTTTAAAAGAAGGTTGAATTCTATGGCTATTAGACACGAGAGAAAATTTTCATAATTTTTCTTAAGTATTTATTATCTACCTAGTATATATTAAGGAAAATAATTTGTTTGTTTGTTTGTTTGTTTGTCACATTGAGATCTCTCAAACCACAATGCCTCCCACTATGCTCTTGGCAAGTTTGAAAGCCCTCAATGTGTAGGGGTGCATTGAGGGAGTTTTCTAATGTTTAGACCTATGATGATGCGAGATTTATTGAATATTGAATTATTTTGTCATTTGAAAGTTCAATAAAATCTAAAATAAAATAAAATAAAATAAGAAAAATAAAGGTATGCTCTTTGTATTGCTGGAAAGTGCTCAATGAGTAGCAAGCATCGTTGAGTAGCATTCTCTGAAGGAAGGTGGTGGTTTCATAATTTATTGAAATTATTGAATTGATATTGAAAATTTGAAAATTTGAAAATTATTGAATTGATATTAAAAATTTGAAGGAGATATTGAAAATTCAATAAAAATTTCAAATTTCAAAAAACTTTAGTTGGGTAACTAATTCACACTTGGACCAAATGGCACAGGCGACAAGGGCTAGTTATCATTATGATTTCAAAAAAAGCTTACAAAGAAGAAAATAAGAACCCTCAAAACACACAAAAAAAAGGTGAATAAAACTCTGTTCATGCTAAACAAGGTTTGTTGTACTGAAGTAGATTCTAACAAACAAAAAGAAACAACTACAGAAAATAAAATCTCCTGCAAAAGAAAACTGACACAAAAATAAGATACAAAAAGAAAGAAAAACTAAAGTACCTAGTAAGAGGTGTCAATGCAATGCCACCACAAAATGCTTTCAAAGTTGCTGTTGAAGTTTTCAAAGAAAAAAGGGGAGAGAGAGAGAGAGAGGAGAAGAACCTTGCAAACAAGGTTCATTGGACTCAACCACTCATGTTGTGCAGAGTCAGCTTCACCCTTTCCTTTCCTGCCATCACCTTTACTCTTGAATGATATTCGGTGCCACTGTCCACAGAAAAGCATTAAAATATGAACTCCGGGAAGCAGCAATAAATTGTTCTCGACATCAATCCTAGACTAGTAATTGCACCCTAGAATTGAACACTAGAATCCATCTTACACAATCCCCTTTTTTCACAATTGTTTTTATGGTCTATGAGTTTAGGGTTTAAGGTTTTAGGGTTTTTGTGAACTTGTCTTTAGAATCATTTCATAAGGATTACGGTTTAGTATTCCAGGAGTATTACTGGGGATGCATTGTCTTTGATACCTTCCAAGTCCTGTTGAGGTTTGATTTGTGGGTTTCATGGGCATTGTACCAATAATGTCTCTTGGACCTTAAAGTCTAAGTTTTTGGGGTTTGATGATGAGGCCCATTACTCCAAATGCTTTTTATGTCTTGGGTCTTAAGATTTCAGGGGTTAATAGGATCCGCACCCCAAATTCTTTGAGAGTTTAGGCTTTTGGATGTTGAGATTTTGTTGGAACTATTCTCCTACACCCTTGAGGTTTGGGATTTAATAGCTTCCATCTCCCAAGTCAAACTTCAACAGCTTTGGAGTTAAGGTTTCAAGGGAAACTTTTAATCCTTGGACGTTTAGGGTTTAAGTTTCTAGGGTATAATGGGAACCCATTTCCACAATCCTCTTTTGAGAGCCTTGGGGTCAAGATTTTAAAGGTCTAATTTGAACCCATCTCCACACTCGTGGTTGAGAGCTTTGGGGTCAAAGAGTTTTGCATTTTATGGGTTCACCATTGTCCCAACAACATGGGACTTTTAGGGTTTAAGATTACAAGGCTAAAATGGGACACTTACGGGGTTTAATGGGACCCATTATCTGAGCCAGATACGGGTTTTAGGGTGTAAGATTTCAAGCCTTAAAATCTCCATCTTAAACATGGTCCATTTTCTGAATCCTGTTAGGGTTTAATGGGATCCACTTTGCCCCCATCCTTTGGTTCTTTAGAGAACGATGTTGTCACATACATAGGTATTCACGAGGCGTTTAGGGTTTTAGGGTTTACTACTGAATGTACGTATAAAAATACGTATAGTATGTATCTACACGCGGCCTCGACTAACCGTAGTGGGACTGGTACTGTACGCAGTGTGTCCGCTGCAGCAGCTTCCTTCCTCGTCTCGCAGTGCTGTCGCGCTCGAAGAGCAGCTCGCTCGCTTTCCCTCCCCAGGATCCACACAATCAAGCTTGCAATCGTGAGCGCCGCAGACCAGCACCGCCATGAATTGATCGGAGCTTTGATTTGAGACTGAAAGGTCATGTGCAGGATCATTCAGGACCAGTTGCATTCTTGAGTTTAGCTTGAACGTAGGCCGGACTCCGGAGGAGGCTGTTCCTGCGCCGGAGAGTACCCAAATGGGCTCGACTTCGTTAGCAGTGTTTTTGGTAGTAGTAGTTGTGGTTTTGAATTTGATGACGACTGGGTGTTGTATCGGTGAACCAATTCCTTTGAGACGGAGCCTTGAAGCACAGCTGCATGCAGTGGTTTCATCTAGTCATGTGCAGAGCGTTGCCGAGTCTCTAGTGCCAGCTGCTGCAGAGGATCATGAGGCCACGTCCCGGAGCAAGCAAGAAGAAGTATCTGAAAAGGTACTACTTACTACACATTGCCACAATCTCTGCAGCTCAATCTTGGAATGGCTTTTGGAAGAAAGAATCTATCTGAATGCAAAGCTGGATTCACAATCACATTATAGAAAAATGAATTGTTGCAGGAAGAGTACTTGTCGTCGACAGAGATCCAACCTAATCACATGAATGTCATGCTTCTCCGCTTTCTTGTGCAGGTCTTGAGAGCACAGTTGATACACAGAGACCATCCAAAGTCACCATTGTCTACAGCAACAAGCTCGACGCATTCTTCCGAAAGGGTAGCGGCGGCAGTGAGAAGGAGCTTGGCTCGTCACGAGTACCTCTCTGATGCTGATAATGCTGCTGCACGTCGTCGTCGAGGACTGATTTCCACTACTGTGGATTTCCAGAGCCCGGTGACGAAGGACTTGGGCGAGTACACCATGACACTGTCCGTCGGCACACCTCCCCAGCAATACAGCTTCATCGTGGACACAGGAAGCGACTTGGTGTGGCTGAATTGCGCGCCGTGCGCACCATGCATCAACCAGTCTAATGGCTACCCATTTGATCCCAGCTCCTCGTCTTCCTTCTCCGATGCATTGTGCACAGACGCCGCCTGTCTGGTACACAATCCCGGATGCTGATTATCCTACTAGTTGAAGATATGTAATATGTGCCGTTACCTAGTGTCAAATTACAACTGTTCTGTACTATCCGCCACAAGAAACATCACATATTGTACATGCAACGTTTGTCTTTGGGTGTGCGCCGCGATCTTCCTCAGTCTGGAATCATTGTTGTGGAGATTGTGCTAGGTCGCGAGTTGCAAGTGTTTGATGGGGTTTTCTTTGGGGGGGGGGGGGGGGGGGGGGGTACCTGTTTGCCGGGGCCCTCGGGAGAAAGGGGGGGGGCTGGGGGGGCCGGGGGGGGGGACCCCACAACGGGCGGGGGGGGGGGGGGGA
>Ga0116231_10004456_pt1 | contig 28329 bp, 18 predicted proteins | sample S1TSphgellanicum_2_FD_89695 | JGI IMG/M metagenome (GOLD analysis project Ga0116231, IMG submission 89695) | Host-associated microbial communities from peat moss isolated from Minnesota, USA - S1T2_Fd - Sphagnum magellanicum MG | ecosystem: Host-associated > Plants > Peat moss > Unclassified...
AAAAAGGAATAAAATCATCTTTAAATTTGGGGTTTTTTTTATTGGGGGGTAGTTATTTTAAAAAATAAAAAATTTTTTTATGAAAAAAAAAAACAAGAACAAAAAAAAAAAAAAAAAAAAAGGTGAAACAAAGAAATTATGAACCCCCCAAATGGTTAAGCATAATAAGTTGGTAGTTTTGGGACTTTTGTTTGAAAGTCTTCATGAAAAATGTTGTAACCCACATAAGAAATTGCAAAGTATAATGTTGAGAGGAAACTAACAACGAATCTTCTTAAATTTGTGATGCACTCTAGATTTGTCAAGTGGTATCAAAAACAAGAAATCTTGTTTGTGCACCATTTTTATTTCAAACTACATTAATTATTTTCTCTTCTTAATGTGTGTTATTTAACATGATTGTGAATTTAATTTAGGAATTCATCCTAGTCTCACCTTGAAGCTCCTACACATTCTTTCATTGTGGAAGTTAAGAAACACACCTTAAGCTTATGATCAATTACAAAACGAAGAATTAATCAAGGGTTTTTTTTTGTTATGAATGCTACTTGACAAATCTAGGCATGTGTCACTTTGCCCATTATCATTTCACATGTTTATATTGCTTTAAATGCATATTATGCACGATATTATCTGGTATTCAACATGACTACCTAGTCCATCTCTTCAAGGTAACCCCACATTAATATCCAAGGGAATGACATGACCACCAATTTAAGCAAATCTAGATGTCTACAACCACACATACAACTTGATGAGAATTTCATATACATATACCATCCTTTCTTGTATTACATACAAAATGACAAATTTCGTAAACGCCTTATACAAAATACACACACACACACACACCATTCCCTTAATTACATTCCCCAAATCATCCATGAATTCTCCTTACAATACCCCCACTATAAAAATAGTTCAACAACTTAACCCTTGATTTTTTAAAAAAACTATCCAATTACTTTTGAACCCACCTAACAATCTCAATAGCATAAATAACATAAGTACTTTGTTTTTGAAATGCCCAATACATGGGCAATTGTTGGAAACAATTAGAGCTTACCCTTTTTCCATCCTTGAATTACAAATTTTGTGGATACTTGAATACACCTTTATGCTCTTGTAATTAGCATTCAATGATCCATTGTTCATACATAGATTGACATATCAAAACCCTAAGGCACATTCAAAAACTCCTCCACACCCATCACTAGCATTGCAATATTTGAAAATGTTTTGTTACTAATTCTACTTTAGGTAATTTTTTAAAGAATGCCCACTATGCCCCTTTGGCTACTTTCATGTTTTTGTTCCCACTCGGAAGGTTTTTGGTTGTATTAAATTAGAACTACAATATCCTACTACTAAATTGCCTTATCATACATTTCCCCTTTATTATTATTAGCCCCATTCCTTCACTTCACATCCAATTCATCAATTCACATATTGTCATGACCAATTCTCGAAAGTTGCTATGACTTGAAAACTTTAAAAAAATTATGATATTCTTTTGAACACCATCTTACTCACTCAAATCAATGATTATTTTACCCACTCTTGTTCCCTAATTGTTGATCAAAGAGGAGCAATATGCTTGCACATCATGCTCTCCTCTTTACAATAAAAAGATTTTGCACCACACCTTCTTCCCACATCAAAAATTTACAAATCCACTTCCAACTAAAATCAATCCAATTGTTAGAAATTGTTAGAATGGGTAGGGTGGGTTAAACCCTAAAAGCCTTACCACAACTAAACAATTTTTAAAAATTATTTTGTTGACAATTTGGCCTCACATAAGCATTGATTTTATTTTTTTTGTGACAAATTTTCACCAAATTCCAACATTAAATTTTTTTGAGAATATTTTTTCACAATAAAATACATAATTCAACGAATTCTAGAAGAAAAAAAAAATTGGTGAAAAAATTTCACCCCCATGTGTCATGTGGAGTCTGGACACACGGTGACAATTGAAAGTTTTGGGGCCGATTTTTTTTTTTTTTTGGGGCAATTTTTCACGAATATGACATCAATAAGGCTAAATGATGCTAATTACATCAATTTACTCAGACAAACAAATGAACGAAAGAGTAGGGTAGTGCTCAGGAACGAGGCGTTCCCAAAATAAGCACCTGCCCAAGGTGTACCCGACGGAACACTTATTTTGGTAATAATAAGCCTCGGTTAGGAAGGCCTACTCCCGGAGCAAAACAGCAGCAAAAAAATTTCTTAAATTTGTTTTTAAGAAAAAAAATTGTTCTTTGAGACCGAAATTGAAAACACCGATCCCTTTTGCTGAGGGAAAACATTCTGCTTATAAAAATGTGACCTCCAAATACACTAGAAATTTTTGTGGCGGTGATTTATGAAAGAAAGAAGGCACGGAGGCAGGCCCGACAAGCATGCCCACCTTGCCCCCTCTCACTCCGAACAAAAATTGCAGGCACCTGAAATAAGAACTTCAGTCTTGTCTGTGTTGGGGGGGTGGGGGACTTCACTTGTCATCAAATTATTGCTTTTCTCAGGTTCTATATTCTCTGCAAAAAAAAACTTTAGGGAGGTGTGCGTTGGGGGGGGGAACTGGAATTTATTCTTTTCATGCTCCCAAGAATAAAGGAAAAGAAATTTAAAAAGGAGGTCGGTGGGAGGGGTAGGCGCCGGATGCATGTCCGCTGCTCACTTCCCTTCTGTTTATACTCTTTTCCCGATCTCGGGTAAATAATCATATGGTACCTATGACTCATGTTTGACAAAGATTTTAAGTTCAAAATCCTAATTTGTTTTAATTCTCACTCATCATCAAACACTAAACTCCTTACACCACGCACCCCATATTTTTCGCATTCTTTTATCAAATTTCGCAAATTTGCGATGTTAAAAGTGCTATCAAATTGAGCATTTTCCTGTAAGAGCATCTCCACCGGTGCTCAGTATGTCACTCTGGATAATTAAATTAAATGTCTACGACTAGCCCTTTTTTTTTTTTTGGTGGCAACCTCACCAATAAAACTGTAACTAGAACTGCGTATACGTGGGAACTACTAATAGCAAACCACCTGGACCAATCATTATGATCGACCAATCAGAAATACTGAGCCGCAGTCAGGTCCAATTTTTTACACTCTTTTTCGAAGGTGCACAACTGTGTTGGGCATTTCACCAGCCACGGCAAGCTGCTGAGAGCAAAACTTGAATGGTGCCCAAATGGTGCCACTGAGGAAGTAGGCCCGAATACTTATTACCGGAGGGTCACAGGATTGTTCCTGAGCTTAAAGTAGAAAAGGTTCTTTAGTTGAATGGTACAAGGTCTGCATGTGAATGGCAGAAGGTCTTTTCGATGGATGAATGTGTCTTCCATGGGGAGAAGTACTTTCACATAGCAAGAAATGGATGAAAATGGGCATGACAAGCAATTTCCTCCTTGCTTTCAGCATAAAGCCTCTCCATTAAAAGAAAAGGGGAAGGGTAAGGTGGGAGGGAAGAAAGGAAGCCTAGTGAATAAACAAAATTTAATATGTGCAAAACAAAACTTCAAATGAAGATTGACAATGAAGTATATACATCAAATTGGATGAATCATTGTTCATTGATTGAATTTATTAAAAGAAAAAGAAATTGCATGTAGATGGATAAAATGTAATCACATCAATGAAGCAATATTTTAGATGAAAGTCTCAACACAAATGAATTGGAGTAAATATATGGATGGGATTATGTTCACAAATGATACTTAACATAGACACAATCAACCATATTTATAAAATTTTATAATGGATGAATTTTTCAATATGAATGAAATTGAAAAAATGATGAAATTCTATCAATGGATTACAATGACAATCAATTACATGGGTGAATTTCATCCAAATGATCAAGAAAATCTATGTGATCAATTTGTCCATGCAAAAGATTTTTCAATGTGAACAAAGTTTCATCCTTCATCCATATGATCAATTATTTATATCATCAATTTCACCAATGTAATTTGTTTCATTAATGGACATAATCATGTTTCTCCCATGTCATTAATGTTTTTTTTCTTTCATCCATGTTTTCAAGTTTCATCTAGATGTTTCAATCTTCACCATGTTTTATTATCATTTTGTTCTTAATTTCATCCTTGCAATTCATTTTCATACAAAATCATGGCCAAGGTTAAAGTTTATGACATGTAATACATTCCATGACAAGATGAATGAGACATATACATAAAAAACATTGTATACCAAGAAGTGCTATGCTAATATATTTGGAACTATTTTGATTTGTATGAAATTGTCTCAAAGGTAGTTCATAGCACCTAAATGTAATGTTGCCAATCATTTTAACTTGTGAGATGGTAACAAATCTTTTCAATCCAATATAAAATTCAATGCCAAAAAACACATGGAATACTAAGAGTTCAAATAATTGTTGTAGAACACAATTAATCACAAATTTTACAAAAACATGTAAACTATACTTTGGATGATGTACAAGCTTCAAATAGTGGGTTTGGACCAATGTTGCATTTATTTGATTTTTTTCAAAATCACAATATCTTAGAACCCATATATTGGATGAACTTGAAATCTCAAAAAAACTTATTTTGATTATTTCGAAAAACATGTTTCATTCCATTTTTTCAAATTTCAATCTCGAAGGTTTTTTTATAGGACTAGTTATTTCCTAACCAAAATTCAATTATTTATATGTGGTGGTTCTTTAATCTTAAGAACTTTGACATGTAACATACTTGTGGTGGTTACCAATTGGTTTTTTTGAATTAACAAGCAATGTGTAAAGTGTTTGCATTGTCAAATTACAATGTAATGTCTTTATCCATACACCATTATATTCGTTCACTCACAGAAGGATTTACAATGTAATGACATCATTATTCTTGGCACTATCGTAGCCTAGGGTCAATTTCCACATTGACAAAACAAATAATTACTCATTTTCAAAAATTGAATTCATTTTTTAATTTTTTAATTATATATTTTTCCATCATCCACTATAATATTGTGATATGACTAATGAAATTATTCAAAGTGTAGCCTATGATAATTATGATGATTTTCAACATGTCAACTTCATATTTTCACGAGATTTGAATTCACTATTTTGAGGACTATTTAATGGTGAAATTGACTTTAGGGTGAGGTATTGCAATAGTTAGTGCCCAACATCATTGCCAAACATTTGTAATGCTTCTACACAATTGTTAAATGCTAATTTTAACCAAGTTATAATCTTTGACATGCTTGCAAAGTTTTGAACATAAAAACCAAATCCTTGTAATGCACTTATGAACTCTCCCAACTATATTCAACCTTCTTTCATTGAGATAATATATTTTGTAAATTGACATTTGGGACATATAGAAATGTAGCCTACCATGGATTTTTTGGACCATTTCAATGAAGGGAATCAAATAAAGATAATGAACGACATGGCATGGAAGAGGGCTTGCTACTTACCTCATCAACCTTGGAAACCATATGAGCATTGTTGATGTTCTTATATTTGAAAACACCATTTTCTTGCTATGTAAAGACATTTGGGATAGTTTCTACCATTTGTATGTTGTCAATATTTCAAACTAAGCATGTAAGATAACAAAGATCACAAATGGTGATGCACATGAATGCCCATGTATCCTTTCATATTATTTATATACAGCAAACGATGATCCTTTACATTTTTTTGGTAAGAACAAACAATAATATGAAGTCACTAGACAATATTTTTTCGAACTAGTTGTCTTTAATTATCACTTAAATTTGTATTTTGTTCATGCATTACCTATAATGCCCATGATCAGTGAGATGGACAATTAAGTTAAAAAACAACTTGTGAATCATATATACAAGATAATAGAAAATATCCTCCAATTCACATGATTCTAAATGGGAAACAAAAGTTTCAAGGTGTGATAAACTACAATTATTTTATCATATAGATAATGTGATGGTCTTTACATGAAAAAACAATCCTTGGGTATGTGTGTTGGGCTCTAATTAACCTAACTTAGTTTTGGTTAAACATAGATAAATGTTGATGGTGTGTCAGGTATGAGTAGGAGCTTGGTTGGAGTAGATTATCAATAGTTAGGGACTAAAGACTCCAATGTAAATATCTTTTCCTTTTGATATGTGAAGCTTTGATTTGAGAAATTATTGTTCCAATTAATGCATGTTGTGTGTGTTTTCTTAGTTGTAATTCACTAGTTTAAGGTTACAATTAGTTATAACATGAGTAAGAGGACAAGGTTGTGAATAGGAAAAGGAGTTGTTGTTTTGATCATACAAGGCAAGATGGAATGAATACCTACATAGAGATAGAGTGTTCATTACTTAATTATGACACCTCTTGGATGTCCTCCAAAAGACAAGGGGAAATGGTTCAGAACAAGTTGTTAGGTCGAACTAATTTTGTGCCTAACAATGTGTCAAGATTTTAGTATCCAATATGTCATTTAATTTACGCAATTCATTGACTTGTGACTTTCCATTTACAAAGTTATATCAAGTTCCTTCATTACCATGGTTCGTTCAATGTTTCCATTTAGATTCCTTCCAAATTTGATTATTTAGTTTTTTCATATTTGATAAATAATATGGGGATATATTTGAGTATAAACCATCAAGGTATGTTTTTGTTTCTAATAAATGCCCAACATTGGTTTGGACTTAATGAATAAAGATGATCACAAGGCTTGGAAAAAAAAAATGACTGCTCATGATTGGTTGACCATATTGATTGGTTTCAATGGTAGCCTTTAAATAGTTTTTTAGCATTTAATTTTTCCAATTTAGTAAAAGAGGAGCTAGTGAAACAATTCACATTCCATGATGATTAATGTCATGTGTGCCATTGGCCCAAGTGTAAATTGGTTACCCAACTAATTTTCTTTTCCAAAGCCATTTTTTGTAATTGGATTGAATTTCCAATGATGAAAACTACCAGAATTCAATACCTCCTACACCTTAGGTCTAAAAATTTCCAACTCGCCTTCATTAAATACTATTCACTAAAAGCTTTCCAATGATACTAAGAGCACATTCAAGTTCTCCTATAATTTTTAGTCCTGATTTAAATTAATTTTGAATGAAAATATTGTTTAATAGTCAATAAATTTTCCATTGTAGGTCAAAACATTATGAAACCAATTCAATGCACTATTACTCATTGAAAACTTTCCAAAGCATGGCAAGAAGCGTTGTGGAAATTTCAACATAAGAAACAAAATAAACAAATAAATTACATTCTTTCACAAATAGATTTGATGAACACTTGGAGAGGACCAAATAAGGGGGTTTGGGTGAACCTCTATTAAGCATTCAAGTCTAATCCTACACAGTAAAATGCTTTAAAATCATGTCATATAAGCAAGTTGGCAAATATACTCACACACAAAATCAGCACATCAAATACTCCTTAACAAGCTATGTTTGAGCATCAGTGCATTGCCTTGCACGGAGCCATGTGGATTTGTTGTAAGGTTTATTGATGTTGGCCTAGTTCTAAGGTAATCAAAGCAAAACATTAATTTTACTCAATGCTTAGAAGTAGGTTAATGATAAAAATCCTCACTCTCTCGTGAGAGGTGGTGGGTTAGAAATTGATGTGGAATAGCATAACATGCAAAACCAAAAAATAAATAAAATCTTAAATTATTATTTTTTTGACAAAACAAGCAAAATTTTGAATGGCCTAAAATTGTGCAAACCCACACAAAGTGCAAAAACACAAACCTAGATAGAGCTCAGTAAGGGATGTTTAGCATCCTTGCACACAAAAGATACCCTAGTTTTCTGTTGGGTTCCAGTTCTCTAGCTAACCATGGTGGTTAGCTCAATTGCTTTTTTTCCTTTTTTTTTGAACCTACCTATTTACAACCCACAAGTAGGTTGTTAGTAAGTAGGCATTAAAAAGAGTCCTTACATATGTATAATCCATCTACTGACCTAGTAGTTACCTATTTTCCTACCTATCTACCTACATATGAGACCTATTTCTCACATAATTGGTTACCAAGGTAAAACCAAATGTTAATTAAGTTAAGGTTCATTCACAACAACTGAGTAACAACAGGCATCCAATGGATGGTGTGCTGGTGGGTGCTGGTTCACTCTTTTCACTCTTTTTAGAAAAAATAATTTCTGATTTAGCAAAATTAGCAAGCATCTCAAGAAAGATTTAACATTAAGTGACAACAAGTTTCTAAAAACTTGTGAAAACAATTATTTTTTTCAAACCAAGAACATTAGAATTATCCGAAAAGTCAGGCGAATATGGGGAGAGAACGACTAGTTTCAGCATAGTAGGGCATCAAACTCGTAAGAGGGAAACGAAATAACTTGGGACTCAAACTAGTTTTTTCACCGATTTTGGTGATAAACTGAGTTTCATCCTGCCTTTCCTTTATCCTGAGCGCCTCCACTGCTGCTACATATATTTTCACTGCTCCTACCTGTGCAACCACTATTGTTAGTCTCAGAACCTTGTGCATTAAATGCTGAGTTTTTAATAAAATTTCCTTACTTTGCAGATACCACTGAAAGAGTGGATAGGGGGGTGAAAGCAGGCCCAAAGACATGTTAAAGACCGGGTGAATTTACGTATATCTCTACTACCCCCAATTCTTTTTTCAAACTCAAATCAAAATCTGGCAAAAAAATTTCCAAAAACTTTTTTCTCAAAAATATGACAAAAATTTTCTTAAGAAATAGAGAATTTGTAACAGAATATTCATGTTTCAATCTGTGAGGTTGCAAGGATGTGATAATTCACCATGAAAAGAGAGACTAGTACTAGCATGGATTTAAAGCTTATACGAAGAAATGCACAATAATCTCACCATTTTCCCACTTTAAAAAAAATAAAAATTTAAATTCCCCTGTTGTTGAAAAGAATGCATAAATTAAGTCTCAAATGATGTACTTAACACTAATAGTAAGTAATCGTTTTGTCATGTGTTTTTTCCCACAAGCATTACAAGCGGCCATGTGAAATATTGCACAAATATAAAATCTTGCATTGTTGTTTCTTCCTCCTTTGGGCGTGTTGTTAGTGTGTTTTGGGGCTCTAAACATATCCTTGTTGGTGGTGTTTCATCACTCTTTCTCTTCTCTATGGATGTTTGCAGTTTAGGATCTTCTAAGGAAGAATTGGTTTGAACATGGTGCAAACACCAAAATCAGAAAATAACAAATAAATAAATAAATAGTTAATTAATTGCAACCCCCTCATTGCATGTTTAATGACATCTATTTGTGGTCACCTTGGTTGTTAGGCTTGAAAAAAAAAATCAATTTTCTTGTTAGACCAATTTTATGATGAAAATAAACCATTAGTATATGGTGCTAATGAAAACTTTCTATCAAGGTAGTTTAAGAAGAAAAAAATTTCTAAAATGTGGGTGGGTCAACTTCAATTCAATTTAAACCTAATTTTAAGGTTTATATTCATCTTTGGCAAAAGGATTTTCAAGATAAATACACTTCATATCTTTGGATTTTGAATTCACATTTGTATATTCGAATTTGGTTCCCAAAACTATGGAATTTCATTCCACCGAGAACACCCTTTGCTAACATACAAAACTCATATTCATGTGTTCAAATCATAGCCTAGGTAACTCAACAAAAAATTTCCCCAAAAAAATGGACATGAAAGAATAATTGAAGTAATAAAATAGTTGTACTAGGTTTTGAATTTGAAATCTTCTCATCAAATTAACTTAATTTGGAACCATTTAATGGCAAGAATAAACTCTAGCATGGCAACTTCAACCCCAATTCATCTATTTTTATGATGTAGGAGGCATTGAGTTGAAATTGTAAATGTCATAAACCAACTAACTCTTTTAGCACATAAAATTGGTTTCAAGTTTCAACATAATCTTTTGTTTCATTCATGTCATTTGCTATTTGAACAATAATTCTAAGCAATTAATTAAGTCTTCATATTGGGGTCCTAGGATCACTAATAAACTCCTAGATTTTAATTTGTGTTTAGAATGTTGCAAGTTACATTTGTGGACCATGTAGCTTTGTATTCTCATGGGTTGTTTGGCATGGGTTTATGACAATAAATTGTCGGGCTAATTAGTTCACCCCACCAAGAAGAGTTCATGAATCCTTAATGATGGGAAGCAAATAGGTAAAGAGGATGATGGATTATGTGCCACCAATTTCGTATGTACAAATTGAAAGTTTGGGTAATGGGTGGGGATGTTTCCAAGCCAAGTCTTGAAGTAATTAATGAAAATATATCATACATCCAATGTTCATATGTCATCGATTGTGTGCAAATTTATTTATTTATTTATTTTTGTTTCAAGTGGACAGATCTAAGGTAAAAATACCTAAATGTATTGGAAATTGAAAATGTGTGGGGCACACACTCCATTATAGCATGTTATCCTCAAACACAAATAATGTTCTTTTGAATTTCATTCCAAAAATATTAAAGTTACTTGAAAAAGAAGGAAAATGCATACACAAGCAATGTAGGTAGTCTGGGTAAAATATAGGATAAAAGTAAAATTATTATTTAGAAAAATAGATTGATCTTGAATGAGATGTGAAACTAAGTTTACCTCATTGTTGATGGTAAAACTAATTTCATTCTAAGTTTGTGCAATTTCATTGCTATTGTTATAACAAAATCTAAAATTTTGAAGAATTGTATGCAATAAATGAAGATTGTCAATATTTGACACTTAGTATAAATTTTTCTCCTTAAGCAAATGAGAACACTTGAGGTTTCAAGAAGGGTTGAGAGCTGAAAAAGGGCACAAAGGTAAGATGCTTTTAAGGATAACTTTTTAAAGCCTTTTGACCATAAATGTATTGAAATTGAAAATTTTCAAAAATCTTTTTTAAGAATAGTGAATCCAAACCAAGAAAATAAAAATGCATAACACCAACCATGTGTAATCCTTTATGGGGAATTGGTACTTTCAATATTTTGTTTCAAATGAATCACAATTAACACCAATGGAAGGTTTACATTGTTTCACCTAGGCAAAATTTTAATAACTAGAATCATGTTATATTTCTCACCCTCAAACCAAAATATGTGTGGTGGGTATTTTACATTGTGAAATGTAAAAGAAAATTAAGGTTGTACAAGTTGGGTTGTGGTTCCTCACAACTAAACCCTAAACCCACAACTAAATTCCACATAGATACTAATGTGGAAAAAGCTCATGATTCAAGATTTCTACATTTCTCTAGAAGAAAAATAATCACTAGGCTAGTTCAAAGGAAAGATCCAAATTTTTAATATAAGTGTAGGTATTAAACACATCATCTCCTTCCCTCTCCTTCAACTTACATTTGGAGCCTTCAAAACAAAGATGTTGATCAAATGTTTGTTGCCATATGGCCCCATGTTAATTTTTGTTGAAATGTACAACAAAACAATGATTTTCATGAATTCCTTTAAATTCATTTTCCCTTATTCACTCAACACACATGTACCATATGTACATTGTGTATACTTGCAAGTTGCTTAACCCCAATGCCATTGGTAAATGACCATAGGTACAAGCTCCAACAACAAGTTTCAATGATGTTCAAAATGTGTTAAAATCACACCCATCACTTCCTCAAAGTACCCAACAAGTACCTAGTAGCTCTTCAATGGTCTCTCTTCATGGAGTGTCATTTTTACCTTATAGCCCTCAAAGTACCTTATAGTAGCTCTATTTTTTTTTAATATAAATAATGTCCTACCTAGTAGGTAGGTAAAATGATTTTGATGTCCCAGCTTTGAATAATTTGTACTGGGGAGATAAATATTTGTTTTGTAGTAGCCTAGGACAATATGGTACCAACATTCTTTTTTGGTGCAAAATTCCACACTGTATAAAAATATTTGGGCATTTTCAGTTGCAAAAATCATTGAGTTTTTTGGGGGAAAAAAAATACCAAATTTTGAAGAAAAAAATTCTAAAAAATCCAATTAATTACCAGACTTCTATACATGGTTCAAGTAGGTAGCCAACAATATATCAGGACATTTAAAAAAGAATTCCCCACATATTTTGTTAATAGCCAAATTTGGCTAAATCAAGGCATGGATGATTGCCACCTTGGCTACGTCACAAAATTGAGATAAATAAAAATATTAAAAATCATAGCACAGAAATTTTTTAAATGAACTTTGTAAACATCATGACAATAGGCTATATGCCTTATTTTTTTACACCCAAAAATGTTGTCCATTGCCTTGGCCATATGAAGGGACAGGTTCTATACTAATTTGGTAACTAATTCTTGAAAGCCAGAGTGAACAAACAGCCACCAGCACACCAAGAGAGATCAACTATGGGTAGAGGAGGAACCATTTTCTATTGGATTTCAGTTCACTAACTAACCATAGTGGTTAGCTCTGTTTCTTTTACTACCAACTTACTACCAACCCACTAGTCCTTATCTATGTGTGAATTACGCACATCTAGTTACTTAGCCTTAACCACCTATCATGCTTCCTAATTTCCAATACAAACCCTTTAGGCTTTAGGGGATAGTTTATCAAGGTGTAATCGAGGTCAACTCAATTGGCCTTCATCCACAATAGAAACATAACTCATAACAAGTATTTAGATGGATGATGGCATTGATGGGTGTTTGTTCACTTTGGCCATTCTTGAAGGGGGTTCTATGTGATATTGGATGTGATTTTCTTCCTTCCATTTATGAAGGATAAATGGAACAAGCTATAAGTGAGGGTATGGATGTAGGGTTAGAGTTGTAACAATAGCTTTTACAACATGCATTGCTGATGTGAAGGTGTTGTGGATAGGTTTCCGTTTTTCAATTTAGTGATATCAAGAATTTGGCAATTTTTCTTCTTAAAAAAATGGTAATTTTATTTTAATTTTCACCAGAAACCAGAATTTTCCTAATTTATTTGTTTCTAAATGACAAAAATTGTCCCCCCAAAAAATCATTGGTTGTGTATGTCAAGATTATTTGGGATTATTATGGACTATTCTTAACATCTACAACCAAAACTAATTGGGATTATTATGGATTAAATTTTTTTAATTGTTTAAAATAGTTAGTTAGTGTGAACAAAGTTTGAATTATTTTGAGTTAAACGCAAGGTGCATGAGACTTATCTTTTCTCAAGTTGAATCTCTTTCAATTTATATCATGTTCATGTTATTTTGAAAATTTCAAAAGTTTGATCCAAATTCTTAAGTTTCAATTTTGCAAGTTTTTGTAGAAGATTTGATGTAAGGCATGGATCCTCACTTGACTAAGTGAGTTATAATTGTGTGTGTATTCCTCATAAGTATTGTTATTATATGTTTATAGTTGTGAACTTTGATGGATGGAAGCGCCTTGATATGATAGTTCATAGCACACAATATGGAACTTGAAATATATATGATAATAATAGAGATATCTGTAAAGTCCTGCGATTAGGGGCCGAAAACACCCAATTTCGAGATAACAGGGCATCAAACATGTCACTAAGAATAAAAATTTTACAAAGCGAAATAACTGGGGCCCAAACTAGTTAATCCATCAATTTCGGTGGTAAACTGAGTTTCATCCCCTCTTTCCTTTTTCCTGAGCGCCTCTACTGCCACATATATTTTCACTGCTCGTACCAGTACAACTACTATAATTACTCTCGAACCTTGTGCATTAAATGTTGAGTTTCAGCATTTGATACGGTACTGAGATTTAATAAAAATTTCCTTACTTTGCAGATACCAGTGAAAGAAAGAGGGAATAGGGGGGTGAAAGCAGGCCCAAAGACAGGGTGAAGACAGAGTGACTTTACAGACAACTATAATAGATGATTTTTCATTTCTAGATAACATTTGGAATGATATATGAAGAAAACATCTCCACCCATAACAGTAAAAAACAACATATTTTTCTATGAAGGAAGGCCCACTTTAGATGGGTGGTCTAGGGTCCAAATTTGTAGGTGGACATTGGAGATGCATGTGACATAACAAGCAATAAAATGCCTTCAAGACAAAATAACATGTATTCTCATTGCATTTAGGATGGGACATAATAAAAAAAATTCCCATTTATTATTACATATACTTTGTTTGTTGAATCAATGCAGTTTATTCTGTCCTTCAATTTCAAATTCTTAAATAACTAAATGCTTTAAAGAATGATGAGATATAGTACCATTTATTGGTTAGTTGGAAAGAAGAAGTACCAAATGCATGAAAAAAATAGAGTGTGATTTGGATAGCTTGAATGAAGGTCCTACCCAACAACAAGTAATGTCACAACTAGTGATAACAAGTGAAGTAAAAATGTTATTACCTGGGCAAGTTCAACATTAAATTATATTATTTTCAGAAATGTTGACATTTTTTTTAAAAATAGGGTTTTAAAAAAAATTCAGGAAAAAATTTCTGAAGATTTTTTAATAATTAATATGATGAGAAATTTGAGAATATACCATTTATCAAAATTGAATCCTCAAAAGAAATAAATAAATAAATTATTCAACAAAAATGTGTGGAAGTGACCAAGGTACTACAATATTGGATTAGCCAACTAAAGGCCAAAAATTGAAGCTAAAGAAGAGTTCTATAGTAAAACAATATATTGGATTAGCCAATCAAAGGGCCAAAAAAGGAAGCCAAAGAAGACTTCTTCTATGATACCCAACAACTCTTCTTGTCTTGCTTCCTAAATAATTTGTCACACAAGGCTTGACAAAGCAAAATTAGGGTTTGGAGCACATAAGACTCAAGAGAGAGGTAATAAGGTTCACTTGTTGCCATGATTGTTGCAAGTTAAGATTGTGCCTAGTTTCTAGTTCATAGTACCTTTACTTAGGGTAGCCTTTTAATGGGCCTTAAAGACCTTTGCTAGTACATTAACACAAGTTGGCATATTAGTGCACATAGTTTCTAACCTTTGAGCACCAATAGCCATTTAATGAGCTTCCATATAACCTTTGAGCACCAATAGCCATTTAATGAGCTTTCATATTATGTTATGGCCTAGATGTTGCCATGTACATATAGGGGAAGGGCTTTTCTAGAGGGCCTCTCCTAATTTAAGGGTCGGAGTCCTTAGGGCATAGGCCCAGCCCCAAAAAGTAGAGGAGGCCTATTGGAGTACGGAATGTGACCCCGAAGACCAACTCCCCCCCCACGCCCCCAAATACACCTCCACAAACGTCTCCTTCTGCACCGGCTAAGTCCTTCACTCTTTCGGTTTCCGTCACCATCTCTCTTTCCGTATCCTTTTCAATGCATTTTGTCACTTGTACCATGTTTTTGTGTTTACATGCCTCTTCTATGTTGTCGTAACATGCTCTTCAAGCGTGTGTTTCATGAAGTTCCGTCAAAGGAATGGTTTTCCGAAGTTATGAATTGCACGATTATGAACTCAAAGTGACTCCGCTCTTGTCGTTGAGCCCCTTTTTTTTTTTTTGGTGCAAAATTTTGCAATGTTGCAAAAAAAATTTGAAACAAATTCCATAATTTCAACGATTTTTTGGATTAAAATAAAGCCAAATTTTGAATTTTCAAAAAAAAATCTTTAAAAAATTGTCAGATTTCTATACATGGATAGAATGTGGATAAAGTCCCAAAAACATATAAGAATATATATATTTTTTTAATCTTTCATTTTTAATAGCCAAATTTGGCTAAATTATCTTATAGATGATCCGTACCTTGGCTACATCACAAAAAAAGAGAGGAAAAAAAAAATCTGGTTTTTTTTACCCTCAATTTTTGGTTAAATTATTGCTACCGAAATCTCAAAAAAAAAACTTGATTTTAGAACTTTCAATTTTTTATACAGTTTTTTGGCTATATATAAACCCAGCTAAAAAAGCTGCTCTTTAAAAAAAATTTAAATTAGGATAATGTCTTTCAAATATTTTCAAATCTCGAATGAAATATATCAAAATTCTTAAAAGTGAAAATCCTCTCAATAAAAGAAAATACATAATTTCATATTTTAAAATATCTTAATTCATTCACCTTGAACGACAAAATTAAAACCCTGTAAAAGAGAAATGCCAAAATTGATTTTTTTTCTCTTATTCTTGTTCTTATTATAAAAATAACCCATAAATTAGAAAGTTAATTATTATTTTACTTTGAAGATTCCATATTGAAAAATAGATTTTTGGGGGAATATCCTGAAAGATTCTCTAGTTTCCTTTTTTTTAATTGTTCTTTCTAAAAAAGGCTTTTTTTAAAAGAAAATTTCAATATTTCTCTAGGCCCCCCATTTTACAATGTCCCCCGGCCCCCCTGCCCCTGTACCTTCCTCTGTCCTCATCGAAAAATTATTAATGTGGATTGAAGGCAAGGAGGATGAAAAAACGAGAAAGGTAACCCTAGTTCATCCAAATTACAGTACGCTACCAGAACTCCTTCTTCTTCTTCTTCTTCTTCTTTTTCTCGTCTTCTTCGTCATTTTGTAGATGCTCCCCCTCCGCCTCATCTGGCCTCATCCAATATTATTAATTGACATAGTAGGTAAGGAGGATGAAAAGGAGACTAAGATAACCCTAATTCGTCCAAAGCACGCTACCAACACTCGCTCTTCTTACTCGTCTCCTTCGTCGTCGTCGTCGACATCTTCTTCGTCGCCTTTATCGCCTTCCTCGTCATGTCTTCGTCGTCTTCATCGTCGTCGTCTTCTTCGTCATCTTCTTCTTATTGCGAGCTTTGCTGTTGTTTTTCCAACGCTGTCGAGTCGCGTCGCGGACTCGTCGCTCGCGATTTCTCGAAGTTCCGATCGTATGACGCACATATGAGCTCGTTTTCAATCTCGGAGAAATCATTTTCCTGTCATATCGATGTATCTTTCTCGCTCATGCATTTAGTTCTCATTTGAATTTCGACGTTTTTTGTCTTTTCTTTATTTTCGCCCTGTTTTTTCTCCTGCACCTTGTTGTGCGCAGTGCTACGCTTTGTGAAACTGTTTCTCTTTTCTGCGTTTGCTGTGTTCTTTTGCAGCTTGCTGCTTTTTGCTTTGCTTTTTTTTCTTCCTCCCTTGTTTTTTTTTCTTAGTTTTCTCCTTTGTGCTTGTGCGTGTACTGTTTGTTCCGTGTTCTGTTCTGTGTGTTTTGTTTTCTTGTGAACACTTTGGCTTTGTTGTGACAAAAACGAGCATGGATCCAGCTATATGGAGTAAACTGCCTCAAGAGATACTAGAGATGCACGTCTTGGCGCTACTGGATTACGAGACGCTTCCAGTGATGCGTTGTGTGTGCAAGAGATGGACAGGTCTGTTCAGCTCTTGTCACCAATTCACTCCTCGATGCGGAAGTTGTCATCGCCATCGCTCCCAGAAGAAGCCGTTTTTGATGACAACGGATGGAGAGGAAGGCATCTGCAGAGCTTTCAACGTGTGCAATCCCGTAACAGGAGAATGGCGACGATTCTCCATGTCTTTCCTCGCTCCGGTTTTCGAGAGCCGAGCTTTCGTTGCATCTGGCGGAGGTTTGTTGTGTTTGCGCGGTGTTGTTGCTCAGAAAGACGACAGCATCAGCAGCACTGGTGGTTCAGAACCAGTTTCAGATGTTAAGTTTCTCCTCTGCAATCCTCTCACAAAGAGTTGGAGACTTCTTCCCGATCCGCCTTGTGGAACCGACTGGGACTACTCTGTGAAAGTGCTTGCGTTTGACGAAGCGTCGAACAGCTTCAAGATAGTCTTGGCGAACGTCGTCGTCGATGTCTCGGAATGCTTCAACAGCAAAACAGAGATCTCGATCGAATGCGATGAAAGACGCGAGAAGCAATTGCTCGCACAGATCTACGACTCCGATACCGATGCTTGGACGACAGTTTCCGACACGATCTACGATGAAAGCATCTGCCAAGGAGTTGCAGTCGGCGGATCGATCCATTTCAAAGCTTACAGCACCTTCCACACATGGAATCAGCCTCGTCCGCGTCTGGTGATGGAAGGCGTCTCCATGGATCTGCAAACCAAGAGCTTCGCGAAATTTCCACTTCCTGCAGCTTTCGATATTACGATGCTGTTCGAAGGGTTTCCTTCTGAATCCGTCGATGAAATGACGGTCATGGATTTTCAAGGATGCTTGTCGATTGCGGATCCCGTGAATGCGCGTGTGCTGAAGATGAACGAGAAAGGGGCTTGGACACGGGCCATGAAATTGCCTTTCAAACAAAACAAGGACTGGAGGAAGATGTGTCTGGGTAACGGGGACTTCCTCTTCTTCCCTTGTAAAGAGAATTTTGGACTCATTTGCTACAATGCCTCAAAGAAGAGTTGGATTCGGGTTGATGGAGCTAACATCAGAGAATCCAAGAAGGGATGGGTGTGGCAGAACTTCTCTCTTTTCCATCCCTCTTTGCATCAGGTCTAAGAAGTTCCGGTGGCAAGCTCACCCACCACAATCAACAAGGTTGTTTCAGGTACCTACAACACCCACAACAATTACCCTACTAATGCAGCTTCTTCGAAGCTTTCAAAACCCAACTTGTGTATTTTTGTTCAAGGATGACGATGTGTGATGCATTCCTGCCTCACTTGCAGCATGTGTGGGACATGGGTGCACTTGCATAAAGATGGGTTTCTTCTGTGGTTTGCATTGTACACCTAACTATGCACAAACACTTGGCTGTGAACAACATCCACAGGATTTTCTTTCTTACAATGCAGTACCCTGGACTTGGTGTTCTAGAACTCATGAATAGCGATCTTTGTGAATGGCACTCCTGCCACTGCATTAAGAGGGGTGTAGTTTTCCATATTGTTGAAATTTGCAGGTGATTGGTGCTTGGGTGGTTGTATGGAGGAAATTGGTTACAGGTGCTTGGTGGTTGTATGGAGGAAACATGTAGCGAATGGAGGTACAGTGACATAGAGAGAAATACAAAGTAGCAGGTGCTTTTTGGTGCTTGTTTGGAGTTTTGAACCTGTAGCAAATGGAGGTGACAGCTACAGTAGAAAAATACAAATGGAAGGTCCAAGTGATGCAGGCCAATCTGAAGGACTAGAGACTGTGTTTTCCTGGCAACAACAATCCTCCAGGAAAATGTGAGCTGTCAGCTCAACTCTCAGTTCTAAGCAAGTGGTGGGTTGTGCTTGCTTTTTGGAATTGTCTGCTGCTGTTTGTTGTCAGGTTAGTATGTAAAGGACGGAGTCTGACTTATCTGACTTGAGGATTAAGCCGTAGAAGCAATGCAGCCCAAATGTTCAATGTTGTTAGAGGAGAGTCCAAGGCTTACTTTCTTACAAGCTTGTGACGGACAGAGTTGGTGACAGAAATTGCAGGTTATGAATCTTTGCAATTTAAGTGTGTGTTGTCAATCAACCGGTTCAAATGATCACGGTTGTTAATAATAGGAGACTGTTGAGGTTACAGCTCTTTGACCATGTAGTTTGTAGGAGGAATATTTTGTGCTAAATGCTTCTCTAGAGAGACACTGAATGTTGTTATATCTGTATAGAGATGGACCTTGCAGATTTGATTTGGTTGCATTTTGAATACCTGACTATTGCCTTTTCTGCACCAAATGTCAGCTTCTGATTTTGCAGCAGATCACCAATATGCAAAGCGTTTAAAACCAACATAGAAAAATTTTGTTTGCCTAAAATCTAAAGGATACAATCTCATGGGAAAACATTGGGGAAAAGCAATTCTTCTGAGGATGTGTTGGGAGGTTTGTGAGCTTAGAAAATGCTTAGAATTTTGTACATTGTAATGAGAGCAGGTGGTAATAGCATAATCACAAAAGATCCACCACTCTTAAGACATGAACAAACCCATGGGTTGAACTCTGAGAGCGGGAAGAAAGGCAAACTAAGAAGTGATAAAAGGGCACAAACACATGGGGTGGAACTTGAGAGCAGAAGAAATGCAAATTAACAAGTGATAAAAGGGAACAAACCCATGGGGTTGAACTCGAGCAAAGTAGGCAAATAAAGAAGTGATGAAGGGTTCCTGTGTAGGATAGAACTATGCAAATATGACTTCATTTTACTATGATCAGAAACTTGGTGAAGGAAAATGCTAAACAAAAGAAATATATGTTTGTTACACTCACTCCTTCGCAACTCTTCCTTGATTTAGCTTTGAAAAGGCAAGTTTAGTTAGGACATTTGATCAGAAACTTGACCAAAAAAAACGTTAAGTAAAAGAACTATATATTTGTTGTGCTCACTCCTTTGCAACCCTTCCTCGAATTAGTTTAGAAAAAGAAGCAAGCTCGCCTTTGACTAGGATGTTAAATGCTTGATTGTAGCACTACTCCCTCTTTTTAGCTCCAAACCATAGCATTGACACGAGTGCACACTGGGTGAAGAAGGTAAGGGACTTAGACTTGGGGAAAGCTTGAATGCTGAATTGAAATTTTGCAGACATTTTGGTTGGACGGTATTAATTAAAACCCAAAAGTTGAAAATAGTTTTTCACAAACACTCAATTTGCAGTGTTGTTGAATTTGATTGTCTGGCAAATGTTGTACACTGTTTGCTTCTTTTGCAACAAGTTCTATTCACCATTTTTACTCGCATGATAGTGAAGAAGAAGAAGAAGAGAAGAAGGTTCAAATTGGTCGTGCACGTCTGAAAAGCTTCACATATGAAAGGAAACAAACTAAAATATCTGACTATATGTATTAAACAAACTAGCTAGTGATCATTCGCTCCGTAATAGTCTAGATGGTTAGGATACCCGGCTTTCACCCGGGCGACCCGGGTTCGAGTCCCGGTTACGGAACTTTTTGTTTTGTGTAACCAACTTTTTCTTTCTCTTTTGCACTTTTGGAACGCATTCCAACTCTATACAAGTAGGGCTAATTACACACACAAATGTGTACTACTTTAGGATCCCTACTAGCAGTCCTAAGTCACGGACATCTGACTTGTAAGAGTTCAACTTGGATTTTAGGTCTTGGACTTAGAGCATCTCCAGCAGTGCTCGGTATGTGATCTTGCATAGTAAAATTGGATGAAGAAAATCGAACATTTGCCGGTTTGGCTCAGGAAATTGGTTTTGCTCATCACGATTGCGCTGGTTGCTGTGGCTGGTAAAAGGCACCTGCAAAAAACAGTGTAATAAATATGATCTAACTTCTGCTCAGTTTTTCTGATTGCTCCAGGTGGTTTGCTATTAGTAGTCCCCCCGCCCCAACCTATTTGCTGTCCCAGTTTCAGTTTTATTGGTGGGGTTGCAAAAGAGTACATAACTAAACTTGGATGTGAAAAACATTTTCAAATGGTCACATACTGAGCACTGCTGGAGATGATCTTAAGTCCTCTCTTCCAAAAGAGAGAGGGTTTCAACCACTGTTGGGCGGTTCTTTCAGCAGAACCGGTTCTTTTCCGGTTATTAGACCAGTTATCTAGGTGTATAACCAGCGGTTCCCATTTTCCGAAACCCCCACACCCCCGGAACTGACCCAGCCAAAAATATTTTTGTGATACCCACCCTCAGAACCAAGTCAGCAGAAACTTGAAAAGTCCAAGAACTGGGAAAACCCCCCAGAAAGAATCACAATTGTTTATTGAAAACTGACGGTTCTTTAAGGGTTTTGAAAAAATACTCAAAACCAACGGTTCTTTGCTTTTGCTGTTTTTGAAGTAAGGGGAACTGACCAGTTTTATAGAAACATTTTTTAGGAGAGAATTTCAACACATTTTGACATATCTTTGGTTTTGGCACAGTTTTTTCACCAGTCTTCTGGAGTTCAGACACTCCACATTTTAAAAATGAAAAAAAACAAAGCATTGTTCAGAACCGTTGAGAATATGCATAAGTGAAAACCAAACTTCTGAAGAGTATTTTGTGATGCATACACACTACACATGTATTTGCGGCACCCATGAAAGAAGAACTAATAATCTCATCTCAAGCACCTAAAAAGTTTGTCGTTGAATGGGAATTTAATCCCCATTTAATCCTCATAATCCTCATAGAATTCACAACACAAGAATGGCATTGAATCAAATAAATGCTTCATTTGTTGGCAAACTCAAATGCAACAATCAAAATCAAATAAAACCGCTCAAGTGTTAACAAACTCAAATGCCACACAAATAATGTCAAATAAACCCTTGAATTTTGTAACAAATTCAAATGCCACAAAGAACAAAGGTTTTGTCAATTTTGATGAATGATCTTAACAAGTGAAATATTTATGCCTGTGATGAGGATCAATTTCAATATAGTTCACAACAAAGACTATCTTCTGCAAAAGCATGCAAAATGATCCACAAGCAAGTGATACTAACCTGAGCCATGCAAATACAGCATTTAGATTTGAGGACAATTGTCGGTGACCAACTTTAATGCTTCATATTGCAAAAAGTACAAGTGCTGCATAAATGTCCTCTTTTTTAGTTTTCTCTCAGGGTTTGTGTGGAAAACAAAAAAATGCAAGCAATACGAACAATAAAATCAAACAAGGGTGGCATCTTTCATCGATTCAAACGTTAACCATTGTTAACCATCTCTACACTCTCCAAAGCTTTCACTCACCTAGTAAAGAGCTTCAATCACCAGTTCCTTAGAGCTTTTCCCTCAGGCTTGACATCTGCTTTTCTCCTGGTATTTTCATCTCCCTTCCATCGAGCAATCATCCATCCTCCTCCATATACACCAACCATCTTGTCAGCTGGACTCACAAAATATTCCAACCTTTCTGGCCTGGTGTTGTTGCTCCAATTCATGTAAATGAGAGACTGTAGCAGAGGTCATTATAGAGAGAGACAGCTACATGGCATCCAAGGACTGCATGATGTCATGAAATATGTCTTCAGAATCTTCAATCCCACAGCTGAACCGGACGAGATTGTCCTTAATGCCCAGCTTTGCTCTCTCCTCTGGTGTTTGATCCCTGTTACAGGCATACACATGACATCATTATTGCCACCAAGTCCATGTCTGCTAAAGTAGTCCCTTCAAAGTAAAATCAAAGCCTGGATCAGACAGGTCTATATTGTGCAAAAGACCCCAACAGATGACAAAACTCACCAGTAAGAGATAATTGTGGGTTGCTCCACCAGGCTTTCACAGCCACCAAGGGAAGGTGCAATGTAAGGGATTCTAAGCCCATCAATAAACCTGGAAGTGGTCTCCAGGTCTCCAACAATCTGTGACATGGATTTCAGAGAGACAAGACAATATATGTCACTGGCAATCATTCCTGTTAAATAGGCCTAGCCTGTCTCGTCTCATAAAAACCAACTCACTGTTAGGAAAACCCTAAAGCACTGCCTGACATGGAAGATCAGCAGCAGATTGCAATATCCTATCTTTTCAATCAGATGGGAATGCTTCAAACCTCAGGCAGCAGTGAGTTACAGATTTAGATGCACACCTCAAAACTGACAACACCACCAAAGCCACTCATCTGGAGCTTGGCAATATTGTGCTCTGGATGACTCTCCAGGCCTGGATAATGTACACGTGCCACCTGCCACACTTCCACAACGACCTGTCAAGAGACATCATAGAACCCTGAATTCACCACTTGCAAATACAAAACTGGTGTGAATTGAGCTCTTGGAGACCAGAGTAATCCTAAACTCACACTATCTAGAATGCAAAAAATAGGAGATACAAAAGCAAGAAGCACATTCATGCTTCAAAGGCTGGAATGCAAAGTCAACCTTAGGGTGGGCCTCCAATGTTCGTGCAAGCTTGAGAGCAGTTGCATTCTGCTGCCTGACACGAATGCTAAGAGTCTTCAATCCTCGCAGAATAAGGTATGCGGCATTCTGCTCCAAGCCCGTATGCATGTCACTTCAGTAAGCACAGAACTTTTGTACACATAAGCTTTGTTCAGGAAGTGGCAACTTTGTGCCACCATATTTTATCCAGAACACACTACATCCCACTGGTCCCTGGTACTTTCTTTTCAGAAGTATGGAGTTTAGTCCTAGGTTCCAAAGCCAATAAGGGTAGATCAAGAAGATCAGGAGGTGGACACAGACCGGGTCAAGAACACCTCCCAAGATATTGTGCAGGGCTCTTACAGGAGTAAGGCACTTCTTGGACCCACTGAGGCTGCCTGCCAAGACCTGTTTTTCCAACAGTCAAACATATCTATGAGATTCCAAAGAAAAAACCATGAGAACACTTTGAAGGGAACATAAAGATGGGTGCGGCTATAGACTTATGAGTGTTGCTCACAAAGTGTCAGACCATCACCTTCATCACAACTAGCAGTGAGAAGCAGTCATGTCTTGCAACTGACTTAGAAAAGATAGATTGACTGCATAAAACTAACTTAGAAATAGATTCTCTCACCCTTCAACCTATATGTCACAGCAATGCAGAAGCTCCAAATGCTCTGCCCTGACAAAATTTCAGTCTCCAGAAAAGCATCATTAATCATGAAATCATTTTACTCAAAGTGGCACACAAAAATGTATCAAATAGAGTGGTACTGTTTTAAGGCCTGTTCACTCACATCATTGTGACCAGCCAGGTATTTGGTTGCAGAGTTGAGAACAAGATCAGCCCCCAAGGCAAGTGCCTGCTGGTTCACAGGGGTTGCAAATGTCCCATCTATGCAAACCAGCACTCCGTGGGTATGGCATAGCTTTGAAACCAATTCCACATCAATACACCGCAAATAGGGATTGGTAGGTGACTCAGAGAAGAATAATGATACCTGGACCAGCAACAAACACATTTGAATTGTAAGCACTTGGAAAAGGTTAAAGTGCTACAGATAGACACCATCCATGAGGACACAAGAGCACCTTTCAACATAGAATCCACAATACCACCTAACCAAGCAAGAGAATTTTAACCCAAAATCAAAATTTGGAGATATGGAATGGAAACCTCCATGCTAGTCTCCAGCACTGTGCAAAAGGAAAGAAGATAGGAGACCAACATTTTTTGTCTCTAGTGCATGCTGAAGAGCACTAATGTCTGCAGGGTCAATCACTGTTGTCTGCAAAACAGGAGAACCATCCATGAACTTATTGAACACACAAAATCATTAACTGTTCTTCAAGCTTAACTCAAGCATAAACCATTCCTGTCCCAGAAAACTTTATCATATTTTTGACTCAGACAATGAAAAGTTTAATTCCTACTCAAAAGCCAGGAAAAGTTCAAGGAAGTACTGTGATGCCCATTTTTGGGAGGACTGTCTGAATAAATTGACGGGTCCTGCGATAACAATCTGTGGTGGTCACAATGTGACCACCTGCTGGAACCAGTGCAAGAAGCATGGTGGTAGTCACACACATTCCTGATGCTGACAACAGTGTTGTCTCTGCACCTTCAAGGGCACTGCACCAGCAGACACATCCAGTGAGTCAACTGCTAACACTAACATGATATGCTACAAACAGAGGTATACAGAAGTCCCTGATCAGAAGATGTGGCTCCAGGAGTCCATGCTCCTGTTCTGTAGAAGAGTCAGTCAAAAATCCAGCAGATCCACCTAATATGCACTTTCTTTGGATTAGAGAATTGACAAATGGACCACACTGAAAGAGATATCAAGATTTTGAGTAAAGCACTTTGTTCAAGTCAGAAATACAGTTTCAATGTGCAGCCAACCTGATCTTCTCTTCAGCAGCATTTGTGGTTGGATTCCCATACCGGCCATACTCAAAGCTGGTGTGTGTTCCTTCCTGGCAAAGATGACCGTGAGAAAAACATTAGCAGCAATACTGTGAGATGAAGGAAGTCTCTTAGATCACATGCACGCAGATTGTTGACTCACCCACACAGAAACTTCACCTAGAAATAGATGGCAACATTTTACCTACAGCTAAAACACAGGTATCCAGAATCACCCTCACTGGATTTTATAGCCTTATTTGCAACACCAGCTTAAAGGAATTACCTGAAAAGCAATCAATTCTGCTGTATCCTTAAAAAAATAGGTGGATGTCTGACAAATCGGAGTTATCAGGGCATCTCGTACATCTCGGCGTCCAGTTCTCTCACCTATGAACAAAGACAGCAAAGCACAAGCAGCACAAGTACAAACTGGTTTTATGAATTGTTCAGATGCACACAATAAATTAAAATCCACTTACAAAGCAAAGCATGAGAACAATGGCATCCAACAAGATCCTCAATCACAATTCCATAAACAGACCCCCACAGTACAAGCAAATTCAATTCCACAATTTGGAACATTGCAGAGGGGGATGACTGAGAAGCTGCATTGTACATTGTTTTGGAGCTGGAGTCTCCCTGACTATCATTGACAGCTAAAGATGACTACTGGACAACTTGGCAAGCAGGCCAGATTCAAGGAAACATTAGCTTCACACTGAATGGGCTCAGTCACATGATCATCCTGAATTTTACTTCTGAATATCATGCCAGAATAATTTTTTTAAAACATTCCAGCTGATATCTGGCTTCAGAATTCATCATCTGATATCATACCAGAGTATTTTTTTCTCAACATTCCAGCTGATCTCTGGGTTCAGAATCCATCATCTGAGATCATACCAGAGTCATTTTTTCAACATTCCAGCTGACATCTGACTTCAGAATTTATCATCTGAACAGACAATTCAGCTGCATAAATAACCCTAGTATACAGTATTAGGATCTTTCCTCAATGCCATAGAAAGAAGATGGCAGACCAAGCGAGTTGCATAATCTCAAATTCCACTGATCTAGACAGACACATCTCCTCGTTGCCAAGAACGTGTCCACTGTTCCTCTCTTCTATCATAGACAACACAAATGAGGAGTCCTTGGAAAGCATGGAAAACGATTCAAGACTATTTCTCTGGACTTTTTCTGGCAAACAAAACTAGCACGGCGGAAATTTGACTTCGGTACGACAGAGAGAGAAAGAGAGAAAACGCACCGCCATGGACCGCAAGCGTGCCTCTCGTCATCGGCTTCGATTTCTCCACAGGTAGAGAGCCGTTGTTACAAGAAGGGGTTGTTGTTGTTGCTGCGATGGCCTGTGACAGCAGCGTGGAGTCGATGACAAAAGTACTAGTGGCTGCTGCTCCTCCATCTGCCGCGTGTGCAGACGACCCTAACTGTTGCTGAGCTTCGAGAACAACTGCTGACTGCGGTAAGGTGGAGATAGCAGCATCCAAAGATGGACGATCCGTGGCCGAAGCCGCCACTACCTGTGCAACACCGATGTTGCTGCAATTACGACGTGCCTTGATACTCAACTGACGCACAATGTTGGGAGGGAGTCGAGGGATGCGGGGAGGACGCAAGAAACCATTTGATGACAAGTCAAAACCGGATGATCTCTTCCCGCCGCCACCAAAACCACCAGAAGATGGAGGAGGATTAGTCTTGGTGGAAGATGCTCCAGAAGCATCAGGCCTACAATCATGGCATCCCCCTACTCCTAATCCTACTCCGGGCAGCATTGATGTCGCTGCTGCTCCTGCCTGCAGTATACAAACCGTGGCCATTGCAGAAAAGATTTGTTGTTTTCTCCTGTGCTTTCTCTTTCTTCTCGCCAACTTCCGCCGGTTTTCCAACTAAAAACTTGCCGTTCTTCCGTCTTCTTCTTCAAATCGAAAGCAACCACGGAGAGAAGAGCCGCAGTTTGTAAACTACCGCAACAGGAACAAAACTCCAAACCCTCGCAGCGACGTCAGTGGCGCCCGTGCAATATCCTCCGGCAAACTGCAACAGTCACAAAGCTCCTCGCGCGCAGGTAGGCAGGAAGCAGGCGCTCTCTGCAAACACGCCCACCGGTGAGCGCCGCTCTCGGTGATCACATTATCGTGCAAAAACTATCCCTTCGTGATTGATAAACGTCGTCAGGGATGCTGATGATGATGATGATGATGAGGCGACGGGCCGCCCCTGGCGGTGAACAGATTATCCTGCCTAAACTCTCCCTTTATGGATGATAAATGTCGTCAGGGATGCTGATGATGATGATGATGATGAGGCGACGGGCCGCCCCTGGCAGTGAACGGATTATCGTGCCGAAACTCTCCCTTTATGGATGATAAATGTTGTTAACGAGGATGATGGTACGACGAAGAAGATGCGAGCGTCGACGCGGTCATCAGATTATCGTTCAAAAACTCTCCCTTTCTGGATGATAAATGTCGTCAACCAGGATGGATGATACTTCGGAAGATGATGAAGAGGCGAGCGCCCCTCAGATTGATTATCGTGTAAAAACTCTTCCTTTATGGATGATAAATGTCGTCAAGGATGATGGATGATACTTCTGAAGACGATGAAGATGAAGAAGCAACCGCGAGTCCCACTGAAGTTTGATCAGATTATTATGCCAAAACTCTTCTTTTATGGATGATAAAAGTCGACACGGATGGTTGCACTTTTGAAGATGAAGAAAATGATGAGGGCGGGGGGGGGGGGCAAGGGACGCCCCCGGTGCTCAGCTTTACCGGGCAA
>Ga0116231_10004457_pt1 | contig 28319 bp, 20 predicted proteins | sample S1TSphgellanicum_2_FD_89695 | JGI IMG/M metagenome (GOLD analysis project Ga0116231, IMG submission 89695) | Host-associated microbial communities from peat moss isolated from Minnesota, USA - S1T2_Fd - Sphagnum magellanicum MG | ecosystem: Host-associated > Plants > Peat moss > Unclassified...
CTCCCCCCCCCAACTCACAAGAGAGAAAGGGTGGCCCTTACACACAATGACACCTCTTCTCTTTGGTTGCATGGAAATTCTATTCATAAAATTGGCTGCCACTATTTTTGGCCTGGACTAATAGCACTTCCTAAGAACACCCTACCTATTCAATCATTTTGGAAAATGGTAGAATCCCCATCCACTTCAAAATTTAAGGAAAAACTCATGGTTAGCTCAGTTTTTATCCCATTTACTCTTGTTTCGTTAATATTAAATATAAACATTTATGCCCCTTCAAATATAACCAATGTAACCATGTTCCAAATATGGGTTTGAACTTTGAACCCATCCCAGTTCAATTGTGCACCAACTAGACACCAAGTTATTTTGCAACCATTACACTGTTCACCTTTCAAGTTTCTTACCCTGATTTTATGCAAGTTTGACATAGTCCACATCTATGATGGTCTAAATATGGATTGTGACAATTGAAGTTGTTCATGGCTAGGAGTACCCTCTTGTAACTCAAACATGGGCTTCTTCTTCACCTCAAACGTAAAGTACTCCAAGGTTTTTTCCTTTGTACTTGAAAACACCTCCCAGCACGAAAGACATACCTATTTGTCACTGAACCTTCCGCCAGTCTGCTGCAAACCTTCCACCATCCAGGTTAAAACTTAGAACGCTTTTATAGTTTAAGATGGGAAAGGCCTGCTTGCTCAAGTTGGCCATCCTTAATTTTGGGCCTACGCCCTCAGTCTATTCCTCTGGGGGGCCTTCCCTCTATCTAAAGCATCCCCAATGACATTCTCCTTTATTAATTTAGGTTGCCTTACAAGGCAGAATTTCCAATGTAGATGGTCAAATGTTAGCTGCTTAATAGGAATCCTCAAGCCATCTAGTGCAGGTTTCCCCTAATTGAATGGTTTCTCACTAATACAATTTTAGAACAAGTTTTGTCCCCATTACTAAAACCCTCAAGTATAATGTAGTGCATTGAAGTGCAGACTTCAAAATCCATAACATAGTAAATTGCTAATTGCTTTCTAATAATAGCAGTTGACAAGGGGATGGTGCATCAAAGAGAGCTTGGCTTTGCACCAACTACACATCTGCCTAACAATGGCAACTGTGCAAATGCAAATGCATCCAAACGTCTGCTCTGGGCCATGTTAGGACAAGTGTTGTGCAATTCTTTGAATTTGTTTAAGAGCCATGGTTACATACTTGAACCAATTCTTTGATGTTTTGACAGTCACATTTGGGTCTTAAGAACTCCGTGATGACTGCCAGAATCTGTTCTTGATTCCTATTTCTAATAACTGCCCAACACTTGTTAGGACTTAGGACAAGTATTGTCCAGTTCTAGTTTTTAATGAGAACCTCCAATCCCAACTCGTGGTTTTTTTTTTAATTTTAGAAAACATTTGGTTTCAGTCCTATCAAAAAAACTGTAGTTTGACCGAACCTGTGCTTTGGTTTCAAACCTGGTCATCAACATGTGCTTTGGTTTCGGACCTGGTTCTTCAGATTCTTAAAGATCCAGTTTCAAATTCTTCCACAAAAAATCCAGACCAGGTCCCGTTCAGGAACCCGGTTCCACCTGTTTGGCCTTGCGTTAACCAGCACGCACAGTTGCTACCACGGTTGAAACCCCAATGTCCATTTAAATTGTTTCTAAATACTACAAAACTTCCATGCTTAGACTAAATCAGGGTTAATCTAACCCTTTTTGGGCTTAACATGGCTACTAAGAGGCCTCACTCAAAAAGGTGAAGGTACCAACATGGTTGCCGGTTCACCCTGGCCCACTTGTCTACATTAAGAGCCTGACAATGAAAATATTGTAGATAACAACTAGCATCATTCAACCAATGAAAATTGGCCACCAGAATAAGTACACTTAACATGCAACCTTGCAAAAAAACCCATATCTGCCTAGGGAAAAAAAAGTACAACCAAAAACTTTTGTCATTTTTTTACCAAAAGCTTTGGAAATTATATTGATTTCTTTTCCTAGTGTAAAATTGACTATTTTTTCTATTTTGAAAAACTCCAATTTTTTGACATAAAATTTTTCTTCTAAAAAACCCTAACCATAATGTATATAAAAAAGGTTTGGAGACCAATTCTGGTTTCTCCAGAATTTAGAACTTATGGTCCCCATAACCATACATGGTTGTCAGGAGGCATGGCAACATGCCAATGGACAACCACACACAAGTTAAAACTCATAATTCGTGTGTGCGGAGACATGTGAAGCGCCCTGATACGCCATTGGTCTGTCATCATAACTTGTGCCATAGACAACCGGTTATGTCCAGTAACACACAGCCTCTCGCCGGTTACCTAGTCCATAAATTAACCTAAGAATTGGACGGGAACCCTAACACTAATTATTACCCAATGCCCTCACATTGTAGTTTGTGTGATGAAATGATTCCACTTTAGTACTGCAATACACATTAGTACAACTCTGAATGTTGAGAATTGTTGGGAAATCTCCTTAGCACTACCTCTTTGGTTTACAATTAGCAGAGTAATTGTCTTGAATATTTCAAACCATTATGTCCAGTGATTTTTCCCCAAACAAATTGACACATCTTTTGGGGGAGACAACTGGGAAAAATCTGGAGAAATGTGTTTTTCTAGTGTAAATTAGACTATATATTGAAATTTGGTTGAGAAATAATAGACTAACAGGATGTTGTGTATTTCTTTCCAGAGTTACTATGGTCACATTCTAACTGGAAAGCACCATATAACCATTCTTACTCTAGGCTGCAAAGAACCAATTTACTAGAGAATGACCTCTGTTGTGCAGATTCTGTGAAGTAAAGCCTGCGCATCTCGACCAACCCTAAAACAGATGCACCTTGAAGAGGTCTGTTCTGAGGTGAAGTGGCAAAATCAGCCAGGCCTCGGAATTTTGTAGGGGTAAGTAGCAGAGTTTTTTTAACTGGTGAAATTTCGCCAAGGAGTGAAATTTTAAATTTTAAAATTTTAAAAAGAAGTGATTTTGAAGGTTTTCAGTTGCTAGAAGTGAGAGAAAATTGCCAGATTTGGATATTGGGTTTTCATTGTGCAGCCAGAAATATAGAAAAATGACTAAAGACTTGTAGTTTATTTCTGATATATAGCCAGATTTGGCTAAATCTTCTTATGGATGGTCACCATTTTTTCTACATTCTCCTATGGACAATTGCCACTTTAGCTACAAACAAAAAATGTCAATAAAAAAAGCACTTATAACTTGGTAAGTAGTCCAGTGTGTCTAGTCCAAAAAAACCCTCTAAAATGGCAAACTAAGAGACAAAGGATTCTATGTTACAAGAGAACAGGCCTTAATTTTGAAGGTCTCATCTGCCCTTCTCCATTGAAAGACCCCAGAAATTTGTTCTTCGAAAAAAAAACAAAAGAAGTATGATCTTGTTCAGGAAAAACATTGAAGGCCTATGAATCAATCACTACACATCTTCTAAGCCCTTTGGGTACACATGAAAACCTCCATATCTTTCAAAAGAAGCATATGTTTCAAGCATGAAATATGCTTACCATGGGTTGCATATCTTCAAGGACCTTCCTGTCTTTTGCATCTTTCCATGTATACTTGCTCCCAGTCCAGAAATGCTCGTACAGGCTCAACCAGTGATGTGTGCATTAAATCATTCAGTGTATGAGTCTCAAAGAATATCGCCTGATAATTTTTATCACATTCTGAATACTGAAATCCCTCTCCTGTGGTACTCCACTCAATAAAGGAATAACTAAGATTGCTTGCAATAATCAGATGAGATGGAAATAACTTATATTGTTGGTCTGGTACAGTGTTGGGTGGGTATCCAAATTACACTTGGGTATCACTCAGGTATCCCAATATGAACTCTAAAAGTGATACCCTCACTGAAACCCTGATCACCGGTTCTCACTAATGTGTGAACTGGATGCTCAAAAAAATCCAAATGTTGAAACCTGGTTGAACTAAAATCTCTTACCCAGGTCAATGATAACCGGTTCTCACTTGTGTGAACTGGATGCTCAAAAAAAATTCAAATGTTGAAACCCGAGTCAAATAAACCTCTTACCTGGGTCAATGACCATTGGTTCTCACTTGTGTCAGAACTAGACGCTCAAAAAAAATTCAAATTTTGAAACCCGGGTGAAATAAAACCTTGGACCTGGGTGGAGTTCTCAAGTTCATGTACCTATCTAACACTGGTCAAAATTAGGTTTAGGTTGAGATTAGGAAGGGGGTGTCACTTTCCAATAGCTCCCTTCTCTTCCTAAACCTTACATACTTCTTGTGAATAGAAAGGGACTAGAGACCTTGAGTTTTTCTTCTTACACTCTTTTGTTTGACATGTAAGTTTCACTGTTTGTTGTTTGTTTTATGTGTTGCAAAGATTCAAGTTATTTGACATTTGTGTTTTCCCTTATTTTCCTCTTCCTTCTTTCTTTAGTGTTTTTTTTTTCTTCTTGTTCCCTCTCATTTTCTTTTCCTTTTCTTTTTGCTTCATTCCTTTCTCTTTTTCTTTCCTATTGCTACTTTTGCCTTCTTTTGCCATCGCCATTGCATTCCTGTCACTTCGTCTTGCTATTTCACCTCGTGTCTTGATGTCTCACCTTGATATTTCACTTTGTGCCTTACTATGTTGTTTTGCCATGATGTTTCACTTCTTACCTTGGTGCTTTGCCCTAATGTTTTGTCACACCTTGCTCCTTTGCTTCATGCCTTGATTTTCCATCGCACCTTGCTGCTTTGCCCTGCACCTTATTGCTTTGCCTCACCTTGTTATTTCGCATCACACCTCACCTTGCTCCTTCACCTTGCCCTATTACTTCATTTCATACTACACCCTTGTATTTCCCTTCCCACCTTATTGTTACCTTTTGCCCTATTGCTTCGCTTCACCTCACCTTGTTATTTCACCCCGCCATGTTACTCCCCCTAGCACTACTACTTCACCTCACCTTGCTACCTCACGTTTTTAAAATACCTGCTACCACTCTCTCCCCCTTGTTGTTTCACCTTGTTGTTTCACCTTGTTGTTTTGCTTCATGCCTCAACCTATTACTTGACTTATGTCAACTTGTACTCTACCCCCCCCCCAAATTTTCTTGATTATAGGTGAAGGAACTTGGAACATCCCTAAACCTTTCAACTTGGTAAGTCCTACCTTTTTCTTTATTTTTTAGTTTGTTATTTTTATTTTATAAAAAAAAAATTCTTCTATTTTTTTCATTTCTATTATTTATTTATTTTTCTTCTTCTTCTTTTTCTTTTGTCTTTTCTTAATTTTTAAAAAACTTTTCTCCTATGTGTTTTAATTATTTCGTTTTGTTTGTTTATGTGTAATGTTTTAATTTTTACAAGACTAATTTTAATTAAACAATAAATTTCCGTTCATTTTTTTGTTAATCATGATGAGAGAAAATAGTGAAAATTTCCCTTTGTTTGTAAATGTTTAGTTTTTTTGACTAATTTTTTTAACCTTAAACTTCGTATCTTAAACCTTTAACCCTTTGTTTGTAAATGTTCTGCTTTAATCATCTAGTTTGTAATTTCCCAACTACTAATTTTGGAACAAAAAAGTTTTTTTTTCTCCATTAACTTTAAATATATCCTTGGAGAAAGACATCCTTCAAAAAAAAAGGAGTAAATATCATTGGAGGGTCAATTTCAAAAACAAATACTATGAAGGATTTTTTCCCAAAAAAAATGTGACATAGAAAAAATTTCTTGAGGATCAAGTGGTCTTTTGATTGTAAAAAATAAATTACTAATTCAATTTGTGGAAAGTATGTGACTAAAACAGTTAATACGTTCATGTCTAGAACTAAATTTCCCTTCCAAAAGAAAGTTTTCATAGAAATATTACCAAGGCTAATGGAGAAAACAAAACAATTACATGTTCTTCCTACATTGGTAGAATGTCATTTTGCAATAGCTAGCTTTGATTTGTGGATGTCCAAAGGAGCTTATGAAGTGTTTGCCTTAGTTATTAACTTTTTGGAGAAGGATTGGCAACGAAAGCATATAATTATTAACTTGTTCAAAGCTATAAAAATTAAAGGGTAAACCTTGGCTAAAAGTTTGACAAATTTACGAGATAATAATGACCGATTAATGAAAACTACCAAATGATGATTAGTTGTTCTCAAATTTATGAGACTCAACATTTTGAGAATCAATTAAAATTGTTTTGTAAAAATATGGATACTTTGACCATGTGCATAGTTTTTTTAAAAAAAATTAAAGAGAGAAAATTGAAACCTTTTGTAATATTATTGTGAAAACCAAATCTACTGGGTATTAAAAAAAATTGATACCTGCCCAGCACTAGTCTAGTATCAACTTTTGAATAGACTAGCCCAATCTTGTTACAAAGGGATGATTGTCATTTTTTTCTACCTCTTCCTTTTGACATTGACAAAGGGATGATCACCACTTTGGTTGCAAACAGTAATTCATCAAAAAAACACCTTTAGGTAGATTTTCAAAATCTTCAGACCAACATGGTCCTAGTATGAGTTCGTTTTGACACTCTCATATTAACCCCTTGATATATTAGGTCCAAGACCATTTTCTTGATTGGTGTGAGGCAAATATATACCAAGTATTGAGTTTGATATTAAAGTGGTATAAGGCTAGTATTACCTCATTTGCTACCAAGGTGATATCCATACAAGATTGGTATTGCCTCAAGTCATACCAATATGGTAAGGTCTTTGGACCAATCTTATACCATGCTCAGGCTTATCTAACAAATCAAGATTAGTAAAAACCTATCATCCCTTTTGGAGCTTTTAGGATGATTATAAACTAACCACTATGCTTCAACCATAGAATATATCTCAAAATTTAGAACCTAATTCTTATGTAACATGCCCTCCACTTACACTTTAAAAAAATTTGACCAAGCCCTTCACAAAATTCTCTTAATTTTATAGTTTGAACACTCCTCCAACCACTATTGAGTATGTCTTTCCTTGTGTATCTTATCCTTTAAAAAGGGTTGAATTGAATAATTTTGTTGAGTCGAAAACTAGAAGATCAAAAAATAGATTGTGAAAATAATTTTGTGAATCTTATTTCTTAGTAATTCCACAAGTTCCCTCCATTTTAACTTAGATTAGGAAAAAGTTGTCCTCCACATGCAAAAGGTCCCATAACTTTTTGCCTTTCAATAGAAGGACTAAATGCCATTGAAGGGCATTGAAGGCTTCAAAATTAAAGCTTGTGCACCCTAAGCTGCATTCTACCTCCTAGTTAGCCCAAAAGGTGTTTTTCTTTGTGTAATGGATTCTAGTTGTCATGTATGTTTTTCTAAGTGTAAAAACAAGAAGGAAAATCCCTTAAGTTATTTTGATTCATGGCAAGTGATGAGCAATGTTTTTTTTTATGAAATTTTGTCAAATTTTGACTTGAAAAATATGATTACAACCTATGCAAAGGATTTTCCATGGAAAAAATGGCCCAACTTAATCAGATTTCAAAAAAAAAAGTTTTCAAATCCCCAAATTTTTATTGTTCCAATAGGTATCCAAAAATATAGAAGGATTATGATTTTTCTTTACTTTCATATCTAGTTTGTAATTAAACTTGGCTAAATCATCTTATGGATGATCACCACTTCAACTACATCACAAAATTGAAAAAATAAAAAAATAAAAAAAACCCAATGGTGATACATAAGCTCCTTGACCCATGAATAACCAAGTGGTAGTCCAAATTTAAAAGTTAACAATCACATAGATAATATTTACATTATTACCCATTATTATTGAATATATTAAAGTATGTGTTAATACTAATGTTGGGTGGGCCCAATTTTCGAATCAATTCTTAGTCTGATTTTCAAACTTAAAACTGACAAATATCAAATTTAATAATATTCAGTTTGAAAATTGATCCTCCAATTCTCACCAATGTGAAAAATGATATTGAGAACTAATATTTATTCACTAAAATAAAAAAATTTAAAAATCGGCTAGATTTTCTCATAAAACCAAAATCTAGTTCTCATGCTCTTAATAATGTAACCATTAATTTAATATTAGTTCAGGCCGTTAGATTTAAGTTAGTGATTAGATTAATGCCATTAACCTAATCACTAACTTAAATGGGTGTGGCACCTCCCGAAAGATAAATGCACCTCCTGTAAAAAAAATATGAAAAGTTTCAGAGCTCATTAGTGCCTCACAATTTACATTTTTTTTATTTGAAAAATTAGTGGTTGATTGTAGATTGAATGTGTTTAGAGTGTTGCTTTAAGACTAGTTGTTTGTTGTTTGTTTCAAGTCATGGTTGATATCATTACTACTGCTTCATGGTCATGGTCACCATCAATATTGCTTCATGGTTGTGATCATCATTATTGTTGTTATTTTGTGGTTGTGATTACCATCAGTACTATTTCATGGTCATGGTTGCCATCATTGTTGTTACTTCATGGTCATGGTCGCCATCGATACTATTACTTCTTAATCATGGTCACCATCATTACTGTTACTTCCTGGTCATGGTCACCATCGTTGCTATTACTTCTTGGTCATGGTCACCATCATTGTTATTGTTTCATGGTCGTGGTCGCTTGCTGCCATCATTGCTACTACTTCTTTTGTTGAAGCAAGGTACTTTTCCCTATCCTATTTTGTGCAGGTGTGGGGTGTCAAATGTGGAGCATGAAGTGGCCTTAGCTTCAACCACATTCACTTAAGTAAGTTTTTGTTCAATGTTGATTTATTCTTTGTGTTTTTTTTTGGTTCTTGAATGTGTCTTTTTGCTTTTGGTATTTCCTTTTGCTTTTGGAAATTGAATACGTTTTTGTTTTTTAGATGCAAGGTTTTTTTAATAATTTTTTCATTAAAAAAAATTAAAATATTTTTTTTATTGTATATTTTTCACATTCATTTCTTTGCTTGTATGTTTTGCATTGAACATAGGGCATAGTTTGTGATTAATTTTTACTACCCTTACTACCTTCCATAGAGGTAGAATATCAATTATTTGGTTATTTTCCTCCACGTTCAACAAAATTGTGTTGTGAAACTAAACATGGAGCAATCATCTCAAAATTAAAATAATAATTTGAAAGGGGTCCAAGCACGATAAAGCATGCCAAAAAAGTAGTCAAAAATTTTTATTTCAAAAACAGTGTCTTTTCAACATTAAAATTTTAAAAGATATTAAAAACCTATTTGAATTACATTTTAAAACCATAGAACATTCATTGAGTTCATTGTAAGTTGTACATAAAGTTTGACATTTTCTATATAAGAAAAATGGATGAAAAATATGTTCTAAATTAGTTGGTTGTTCAAATTTTCCAAAATACGTTTACATTGAAACTTTGATAGATTATGACTAGAATATGAAAAGTTGAAACTATATCCATACACACTAGGCCTTCATCAACTTGAAAGTATGATAATTCTAATTGATGATTCACTTTCATGTACTTGTCACTCAATTTTGCAAAACCATGACATGTACTTTCTGTACTTGCATTTCAAAAAAATGTATTTTAATGCATATTAAAACATGTGTTTCTTCAATATTATGCAATGAAGTCAAAACATTTATAATTGTTGATTTTTCACTTAAATAATATTCATGGATTCAATACATTAAAATATATTTTATGGATACTTTCCAAAAAAAATAGCAAGTGTCTCCAATTGGCACACTTTACCATGTTTATGTCCAAAGATGTGAAAGAATCATGGATGTTGTAATGGGAAAAAAAAAAGAATAATAGATCCATTTAAATACCATGATAGTTCACAAATAGAAGTAAGTATAAATTCAAAAAGAAAAAATGAATTAATGAAATAAAATCTGAAAAATTTGCATCTTCAAAGAAATAAATGGAAAGGTCATAATAGAAATGCAACATGTTGGGCATTTTATTATGTAAATGATAACAAAAAAATGGATGTAAAATTCCTTCAAACTATGAGATGTATTATTTGCTATACTAGTCTAGTGTTGATGTCCAATCTAAAAATTCAAGCAAGGAAAGGTTTAATTCTATACAATAGAGCAAATGGAATAATTTTTTAAAAAAAACATGTGTTTTTAGATCAATTAAAAATTACAAAACTTTTGAAGAGAAGGTGAACAATCCAATAATAAAAAAAAATTAGAAAGACAACCTACTAAATAGAGATTTATTCTATCTAGTGTTGCAATTTTTAATCTTTTTGCTACAAAAGATCCTTTCAAAAAGGATGATGTGCAATAGAAATAGTTTGTGGAAGATTTAGTTTTTTTAATTGTCAAAAATCATTTGTCTATGCATTTTGATGAAAGTCCATGGTTGAAACATTTTAGTTTACATTTATACCCAAGAGTTGAATTTTGCCTTCGTTCAGACCACCCGGTGAACTACCAGGTTTTGAAAAGAATAAAATAAAAGAATAGAAAATAAAATCTTTTTACTCTCCTTAGATAAGCAAAAGGTTTAAACACAAAAGGGACTAGCAAAACTTAATAAGGCAGTCACATAAACTTTTTACAGAAACAAACCTAAAGCAAATACAAGGAAGAAGACCTTGTAATATACAAACAACAAAATACTCACAACATATTAAAAAAAGAATAACTCATAGAAGTTCTACATATAAAAGTATGACAGAAAAAAGTTAATTCACTCCCAAAAATATTCCCCATGTATAGTCTTCAAAGGTACAAAGCCTTAAGTACCTTCAAGAAGGAAAACAAAAAAATGATGGAACAAATAGCTAGCCTTATCCCAAATCGGTCCATAAATAACTAAGTATAATTTGGAAGTAAAACTAATTTTGATAAATAAAAATTGGTAACATGTTTTTTGGTAAGGAAAATCTGGTAACTAGTTTTGGTAAAGAAAATCCAATACTTAGTTTCGATAAAGAAAATGGTAAGGAATTTTTGGTAAAATTCTACCTTCAACATTATCCCCCTTTCTAATTGGGATTATGTCCGTGTAATTACAATCTATAACTATCCAAGAAATTATGTTATTTTTCCATGACAATAACCTTTGTTACATCTATAGCTTCTATCCTAACATCCAATCCTACGTTTTTTAGTGTAGTGGAAGTACTTGGTGCAATAATAATAAGGTTGATAGTTGTTTTCGATCATATCAAAGTCAAATCCCATGTATCCATATTGTTCCAACCATAAGAACTTTACTATCATCTTTGACTGTTGCATCGAAAATCATTGGGGCAATCGAATCATTGATAGGTGCACTACCTCTTGCATAGACAAGGTCTTGAACAATTTTGGATCCCCTTTAATACCGAAAAGGTTTACAATACCAGAAATGTTTCCAATACCAAAAGTCACTTCCAATTTAGCATGGTGTGATTCTGGTCCAACAACCAAATCCACCTCCATCTATCCATTTTCATTCTACTTATCATTTCCATGTGTGTCGGATTCGGTTGCAAATCTAGAGTGTGTTTGTGCCTTGCTAAAATCAAAAGGAGGCATCAATAAGTGAGGCATTACCTTTCGGTAAGCCTCTACGCATAGCTAGTATAGTTCTTCTTCTTTATGGTAAATCTCAAATGTTTCCTAGATGATCTCGCCAATTTGCTCCTTGTGCAATTCCCACTACTCTGCTTGGCTATTTTTCCTCTTTTGTTGGTAAATCAAGAGTTATGCCTTCATAAAGCATATTCCATCTTTAGATTATTAAACTCCTCCATTCGGTTGTGGTAAAGATTGGCAAGTTTGGCCCTCTATCTCAACATGGTCTTCTCCCTTTGTAAGGCCTCCAAGTCCTTTAGAACCATGCCCGAGTTTTGCTTCACATCCTTTAGCTCCTATTGTAAAAACCAGATTTTTTTGGTTACTTATTACATCTCCACCTAGTGCTTTTGTGTTTTTTTGGTAAGCACTTCATTCTAACTTTTAAACCTTTCCAACCCGACCTTTACGACTAAAAACTATTTATTGGTCATGCCTAAAAACAACACCATGGTCTTCCAGTTCACCTGTTCCTACTCTAAGGTCTTCAAAAGAACAGCCCATTGTGAGTTGATTGAACCCAATGTTTTACCAATTTCAATAATTCATTTCAGTAGTTAAAGTTTTTGGTTTCCAACTCCTACACCCTCTTTTGTGCACCTTCCAAGGTCTACAACCATTACTACATATGTTGGATGGTAAGAGCATCCTACTAGTTTGTAGTCTACAACTGCTACATCGGCCTTTCAAATCAACCACCTCCTATAGGCTTTTTTATAATACCTCCTCCACTACTTCCTTTTTAGTCGTGGCCAACTAAAAAGCCTTTGAAATGTTGCCCATTGTTTAGGAAAAATCCCTAGAACATAACAAATGATTATCCAAGGATTTTAATGAAGAAATAACCAAAAGGACCATTGTTGCTTCAGTTTTGGTAGGTGGAAGAAAAAGCTCGTTACATACCCAAAACAAAGTATCAAAAGGACTAGAAATTTTGGCTGCCTTTCTTGAATTGTGTGGAAGAATTCCACCAAAAAAATAATCCAATGGAGTATCCATTTCCGAGGTGATAACACATTATGAGTGGGCCCATTTTCACCAAAAAAGGTGATGTATAACTAGTATCATAGTACACAGTAAGTTTAAATTTTGATGGCATCATTTAACAATCCTATACATAAGTAAAAAACCTTAGAATGTGCATAACATTTTGGAATTCAATTTTCACTTTAAATGAAAATTAATTTTGATCCAATGATTAGATGAAGAGGATTGAATAAAATCAAGGTACACAACATATATAATGTGCAGGTTTTTGTCAGCCATAGGGCTTCATGTTCGTGGTTCATAATACATTGTTAAACAAAAGAAATATGAAAAATAATGCAATGCCCAACTATAAAATCTCTTTCTCTTTCATTTTGTATTGGTTTTTTCTTTAAATACATAAAATATTTTGTTATTGAAAAAAATGAAAAAATACATTTTTTAATGAATTTTCAACCAAAAAATTTAAACTTCCAAATGGCCCTAATTCCATTTAATGTATATCAATAATAGAAACCACAAAAAAATTCATGAAAAAATTCCACCCACAACCCTAGTTTTGAAATATGTATGGGTTCAAATTCTTTAAGGTGTACCAAAATCTTGTCAGAATGTCACCCTTTTCTGTCTTTTTTACTTAATCTTTTTTTACCATGTAAAGACACATTTGTGGATGATTATGATGGAATCTAGAATTGTGATGGTTTAAAATATAATCCTTTTGAAATTAATTTTTGACTCATTATTTTTTATGGGAATCAAAATATATGGTAAAAAAGGACTACATTAAAGACTAGGCCCTTTTTGTCCTATGTGATACACCTTAAAGGATTTTCACTCATACAAAAATTTTCATACCTTGTGACGAGTATTATTTCCTCACAAATATACTTCATATGTTGAAATTCACCAATGTTTGTTGGAATTATTTTTTTAAATGATTGTTTTAAATTTAAATCCAATCCAATATACTTCAAACAAATAAAAAAATAAAAAATGTGATATCTATATTTACATTAAAAAACCAAATGTAGAAATGCAATATTTGTGACTACAATTTTTGGGGAGCATAATGTGTTTTTATCCTTCAGTATTTTTGCTATTAAAAATTTCCTCTCTCTTTATATGATGATGAAATTTACAAAAGAGAGTTATAGGGGTTTTGGTACCTTTTGGCATGGAATTTAACTTCAAGGGAGGCCTTGCACCGAATGTTTATGTAGGCCGAACTAAACTTGGACTCCACATTCTCCCTTTCTTTTTTGAGTTTAACACTTCTGAAGATCAGTCTATTAGGGTAGATGCAAACTATGGTGGCTCAATATCAGCAAAAATTACACTCCCTATAAATCCTTACAAGATTCTTTAAAACGATTCAAATGGACATTGTTGTTACTTGTAAATATGTTATTATTTTAATATTTTAATAATACATGTTTAATCGCCTATAAACCTTTTGAAATCTTTGTGAAAACTTGTATGTAATGTAATTAATATCATTTGTTAATTTGGAAGTCCTGAAAGGAAAACACACAAACTTCGTAGGAATAATGCTTCATTTAAAACTTTCAAAAACATATGATTTTGGGACAAAGAAGTTGAAAAACAAACAACAATTGCAACTCATATGGACTTATGAAAACATGGTCAAATTTTAACTAATTCAAAAGTACCTAACTATTAAATAATTAAGGTTTTCAAAAAAAAGATTCCTCATATGAGTTTATTATCTTACATTACATTATATATTGAGTCCCAATAACAAATTTGGAATGTGAATCAATATAAATTTTCCCATTTTGTGATGTTCCAGTCAGATGATTAATCCATATTTTTCAACTTCAAAAATCCATTACTACTAGCAAATTAATTTTTAATCAATAAATAACCACATAGTTATGTTCATAATGAAATTATTAGTTTAGATCCAAGTCCCAATTAGTAGATCTAAATATATATTAATCACCACATGTATTTGAATAAGGGGTACCCAAGGAAAAAACACCATTTTGTCACAAAAGTGAGCCACCATGACTTGCATCTACCCATTGAAGTTCGCTTTCTCGACACTAATATTTAATTCCTGCAATGCAATCGCCCCAAGTTCCACAATCACAGAGCTAAGAAAATAGTCAATGGCATTTTCGGTTTCAATCATTGTGAAATTTCCAATTGGCTATTCGTCCCACTGTGTTTTTTAATGTCATCCATCTCTTCATCCAAATCAATCAATGCGCACCAAAAATGTGCTCTCGGAACTTTATGGCTCTTACAATCTAAGTTTTCAATGTAAACTTGGAAACACTTTCATCCTCTTCCTCAAAATCCAATACTATGAACACTAATTCTGAAATAAGATGTTTACTACTTGAATAATGTTAAATTCAGTGTTGTTTCTACTTGCCCTGAATTTTGTCGATGCAAAAAAATCTTGCAACTTGTTGTATAAGTTGTTGAACACCAGAGCAACCCAATTCACTTGAACTCCTTATTTAACCAATCTATCACCAAACTCAATAATGTCTTGGCTACATAAATAAGTCTTCTACCTTTCAGTTAAATTACTTGAATTAAAGCTGGTAACCTAGCTACATAGGTCCCCTTGAGAAGAGAAACTTTCCATCCCTCTTAATTGACCAAGGTGTCTTGTGGAACGATTTTTTGATAGATGGCAACCTCCTTCTCCTTTTCCTTTCCTTCTCCTTTCCTTGGCCAACTTGGCCAACATTTTGGTAATATCAGATTGGGGTAAACAAAGCATCTCTACCATTAGTCTTTTCGATGATGAACATTAAGATGCCTTAAACAACCAATTCAATGATGTTCAAGTTGAAGTGGGTGATGGCCTGCAAGAACTCCTTCACTAACGGTTAGGTCAAACTTAGCTGAATGTTAAGCAAATTGAAAACTCCAACATGTTTCGCCCATTCCACATCCTTTTCATTAATCCACTACTAAAACTTGTCCATCTCTAAAAAAATAATCTTTCCTTTATCAGAAAGAATTACTACCATTTTTTCTTTCTTCTTTTCTTTTCATTCTAATTTTGGTGCAAGTTAATTGCTTCCTCGTTTTGAATCTAAATTCTCCTTCCTTTCCATCATTTTTACCATCCCCTTGTTGATGTTTCCTCTCATGATTATAAAAAATTAGTGCAAATTTTAATAGAATAACAATGTGCAAAAGAGAAAAAGGAGACTGAACGAACAAATCCTCCTTTTATACTGAACAAGTCTTCATGAGGTACAATAAACTCGGCACCAGTTAATAAAACCAATTTGTGGATGAACCCCTTTTGTCCTTCTTTCAACATCGATTCAACAAGCTAGATGAAATAACATCCATGAATAGCTACACTATTGTCCTCTATAGAATCTATTAGGAGCAATTCTATAGTGAAATTTCCCTCTATGGATTCCATACCGAAATTGCAATGAACTAAATTCAAGCCGAAATTCTCTTTAATTTCTACAAAAACCAATGGTAAACAATTTTGCGGTGGAATCTACTCTTGGAAATTCCATACCAAAATTGTTGTGGGTTAATTTTGAGTTGGAATTTTTCTTCATAATGGTTGAACCAAAATTTCCAACTTGGGATTGGTCGAAATCAAATTAACTAGAAATCATTTCCCTTTCAATACGGATTATGAATTTCAATTTATCATTATCGAAATTAGATTTTCAATTGTATTTGGTTTTCAATAGAAGGATCCTAAAAATCTTCTTGTAAATCCTCCTTTTGCTCTCCTCCCCTTTCTATTATGGCTTCTAGTCCTTTGGAAGCTTGATCCAAACATTGGTAAGTTTTTATTTTTTGATGTTCACCAAAATGGGGTTTGGTTCAAACTTGTCAATGTTGACCAGCAAAAAATTATTATTGGGAAGGCACTATTGTATTTTGTACAAACCAAACCATCTTTTTTGAACTTTTCGATGTATCTTTTTTTGCCCTTAGGAAACTAAAGAACTGTGTCTCATGTAGAGAAAGTATTAATTTTGTGGTGTTGTTGAGCCCATAATGTTGTGTTCAATTGCCTTGTACCTATCTAATTTGCTGCTTCTTGGCAAGTTTCATCCAAGTGCTCCAACTTCGCCATGTGATTAATGAGAACACGAGTGGGGGAAAAAATTCGATCAGAATGTGAATTGCTTGTGGGTAGCAAATATTATGTTGGCATTAAGGGGCAAAGACCATAAACCAGCTAAAATGGTGTATGGCCAATGGTCACCTTAAATGGTGTTTGATAAGCATACATAATCATGTGTAGGTGCTCATCCCAATTGGTATGTTTTTCATTCACCAACTTAGTAAGAAGCAAACTAATGACTTTATTGGTTGATTAAACTTGGCCATTACCTTGCAAGTAGTAAGTGGTCAAGGTCATGTGGTGTAATAAAAAATGGTTTGTAAAAATTTCAATGGTGTAATTGATGAAATGAGTGCCTTGATCACTTTCCGAATTAAAACAACCAAACCTGGTGAAAATGAACTCATATATAAATTTCACAATCATCGTCATTATATTGATGCACAATGCCTTTGCTTTCACCCACTTAATGGCATAGTTGGTTACTACCAAAATATACTTATTTCTAGTAGATTTGTTGATTGGTTTGATTAGGTCGACAAAATCCAAACCCCATTTCATGAAAGGTTCTACCAATAGTGAAATTACAAATTTTGCTGTGTTATTTTGTATTAAATTTTTGGTTCATTGACAATTATCACAAACTTGGCAATATTGGAAAACATCCTTATGCATCATGGATGACCAACATTTGGCATCCAAGATCTTGCAAACCATGATTTTGAATGAGAAGTGACCACCTTTGACTCCTTCATGCATTTCTTGTAATACCATGGGTATTTCGAAATCTTCAAACCAACACCTTAAAACCTGGTCTTGACCTTGATAGTATAATTTTCCCTATACCAAATTAAAACATAAAGCTCTTGATTGTAGTGAACCAAAAAAATTCTAGTAGATAGATTTTCAAAAATTTCTTATAACCATATCAATTATAAGAGGAAGAGAGTAGCAAACCTATGGTTTATCTTATAGTCCTTTTTGTTTTGTGATGTGTAGCAATTGAGATAATGCATCTGCCACCAAGTGAGATCTTCTTGGTTTTTATATTATCAAAAAATCATACTCCAAGAATAAAAGTAGCCATTGGGCTATTCGACCTAAAACTTGAGGTTTTTGAACCAAATATAACAACATGATATGGTCCACATAGAAAATGAATGTGCTACCCAACAAATAATGACAAAATTTGTGGAAAGCATACACCATTGTGAGTGTTTCCCTTTTAGTTGTTGCATAACTACATTTAGCATGGTTGAATAACTGAGATGCATAGGCAATTAGTTGGTCGTATTTTTTAATAAGGTTCCACACCAACATAACCCCAACTGCTGAATTAAAAGTGTTGATGTAAACATGAAATTTTCAGTTCCAATGGGGTGAAATCAAGATTAGTGCATCCATGTAACGTTACTTGATATCTTCCCAAGCCTATTGACACTCTACTATCCACTCAAAAGTCTTTGTTTTCTCTAGTAGCTTGGTAATGGGAGCCATGATAAAAGCAAACTCCTTAATGAAAACCAATAGTATTGTGCCATGCCATTGTAAACTTGAATGTCCTTAGTTGTTTTTGGAGTAGGCATATGGACAATAGCCAAAAGAATTCTTGGATCTAGTAACATGCCTTCCTTGGATACCACATAACCCAAGATAACTCCTGAATGCACAAGGAACATGCATTTTTCAAGGTTCAAGTTAATACTAAATTTTCTACATTTTTCAAAACATAATTGTAGCTTTATAAATGGTGTCCAGATTATTGAACACATTGAAATCATCCAGGAATAATTTCATGAACATTCCAAGATAGTCCTTAAAAGCCATATTCATTGCCCATTGATAGGTTGGTGGAACATCCTTGAACCCAAATGGCAGGATTACCCAAACGAATGTTCCCCAATCAATGATGAATGCAATCTTGTACATGTCTTTAGGGACGATCATGATTTGGTGATAACCAAAAAAGCCATCCAAGAATGAATAGACTTCGTGACTTGCTACTTCATCTAGAACCTCTTCTATAAAAGGTAAAGGATATGGATCTTTTTTCTTGGTTGCAACATTGAGTCATCAAAAATCCACATAGAATTTAAGTTTGTCGTTCCTTTTTGGTATAACAACAATTAGTAATAGCCAACTAATTTCCTCCACCAGGGCAATGAAACCTGTACTTAAGAGTTTGTCCAAATCTGACTTGATTATTGCAACATAATTTGGGTTCATGCGATATCTTGCTTGATGGGCAAGTGGAATGGTTATGTCCAGCTCAATGCGATGTTGAGCAATATGCAACTGGTGGAATTCCCTTCAAATCGATATAATTCCATGCAAAAATGTCCTTACACTCTTGAAGTAATGTTTCAATGCTTGTAGCAACTAGTTCATCCAATGTTGCATTTAACTTTATTGTCTAAGTGTTGTGGGTAATTTCCTTGACAAGTCTTAGCTAGTGATCCTCATGTAATGTCCTACATGCGTGCTGGTGTAGTATCCACCTAGATCTATACCTCAAAATGTAAAAAGTTCAACGTAAAATCTTTTATATTAACTTCTACGTCAAAAATTATAGCATTGAAAATTTTCAATTCCCATAAAGTAATGGTTTCAATTATAAACAAATCAAGTTCTGCTACAAAAAATATTTCTTCTTCTTTGTCTATGATTCCTTCCATCAGATCATAACACATCAAAACCTTGGGACATTTGGTATTACTATCCAAATGTTTTGTCACAACGATGGTTTGCATCATTCCATTGCGTTCAATGGTCATTAGATTGTTCCCCCAATCATGGGTGACACATGCATTATGTAACCAAGGTTGGCCTAACAACATTGAATAACTGGAATCCAAAACATTGTTCTTCATTACTGTGAAGGTCACAATTATGTACGAAATCCCATGGATTTGGATTTTGAGATCCTTGATTAGTCTAATTGGTTTGTTAATGGTTTGATCTGCTATCCAAAGTGTATATGGTGTTGGTTTAGGACTAGGAAGTCCTAACTATTGATGGAGTTCCTTCGTCATGTTCACATCTAATCCTCCATCTAGTAGGACATTTTCAACGATGTTTTTGCCCACCTAAAGTTGTATCACAGCCATGTGAAGATTGATTGCCACCAAGGTGATAACCAAATTAGGTCTGACTACAGTTATAATTTTTCTCCCATGTACAAGTTTAACATTAACATATTGTTTCAAATTTGAGGCGAATTTGAAAAGTTGACCCAACGTGAAGGTATATTTATTCTTCAACATTTAATGGCTTATTTCTTCCATAACTAAAAGTGTTTTAGTAATTTTGATAGATTCAGTAGCACCAATAATTCTAGTAACACCAACTTGTTAGGTAACACCAAAAGCACTAGTAGGTCTAGTAGTACCAATTGCACTAATATTTTTGGTAGCACCAATTGTTCCTATAACCTTAGTAGCTTGGTTTTCGATATTTAAGCTGAAATTTCCAAGGAAATTAATTCTACTAAAAGTTTGTGTATTGGCTTTAAATGATTCCCTTGGAGGTTCCTTTTGTTGTAGGGTTTTGATAGCTTCTTCAAAAAAATGTTGAAGTTTTTCCTCCTCCTGCCAAATTAACCAAACTCTTATTCTTGTGGGGTTCATTATCTTTAAATACCACATTCTTGGGTATCTGAATATAGGTGGTAACTACCAAAACCATGTTTACAATGATATCTTCCTTCTTGGGTGTAATCGCCACTGCCTTTTCTCTAAACATTGCATAAGTTGTGTCCTTCATTACTAGAAATCTTGTATTATGCAACCATTGAATTTGTGACTACATGTGATTATATATCATTTGCAATTATGTTTTATCATTTTTACAACTAGTCACTATCCTTTTAAATTAACTATTATTTTTGTGACTATGACACAACTACAAAATTACACATCCATCCTTATTGACCAAATTATTGAATTTTTCATTCAAAAACAAGCCCCTATATTCATTTAGTAGCAAAATTAGTTGCAATTTGGTTACTTCAAAATAAATTAAGCATATATTAACTTGTATTCATGTCATATTAAGGTATTTAATTTGTATTCAAGGTATATTAAACATATATTTGCTCACATTATGGGCATATTAGGATTTTAAAACTTCATTTTGGTTTTATATGGTTTGTTTAAAAACATATTATGTTTAGTTTAAGGTATAATTAAACTATAGTGGCGACATCAATATAGTAATATGATATAATGATCATATTAATTGAGTATTAATTATTGATGAATTATTACTATCAACTAATTGATTAGTTAATATAAACTACGAAATAATTAATGTTAATTAATTACTTCATTAAAATCTAACTAATATATATTAATCAAATAATAAACAATAAACAATAAAAGTTCCCAAAATTAAATATTAAATATTAAATCATAAATTTTACGTAAGGTTTAATTTTTGCCAAATTTTAACCAAATTTTCAAAAAGTTTTTTCGTTCATGTTTAGACAAGTTTTAATTTTTCCATGGTTTAGCCAAAGTGTATGGTAGGTTTAACCAAAGTTTAACCAAGGTGTATGGTAGGTTTAGTCAAATTTTAGTTTTAGCCAAAATTTAGTCAAGATGTATGTTAGGTTTAACCAATTTTTAATTTAGCCAATTTTTAACTAATGTGTTTTATAGGTTTAACCAAATTTTAATTTAGCCAATTTTTAACTAATGTGTTTTATAGGTTTAACCAAATTTTAATTTAGCCAAGATATATGGTAGGTTTAACCAAATTTTAGTTTAGCCAAAGTTTAGCCAAGGTGTATGGTAGGTTTAGCCAAATTCTAGTTTAGCCACTTGGTGCATTATAGGTTTAGCCAAAAAAATTAAACCAATATTCAGCCAATGTGTTTTGTAGGTTTAGCCAAATTTTAGCCAAAGTGTCTTGTAGGTTTAATCAAATTTTAGTTTAATCATTTAATGCATTATAGGTTTAGCCAAAAAACATTAAGCCAATGTGTTTTGTAGGTTTAACCAAATTTTTGTTTAATCAAAATTAAGCCAAAGTGTTTTGTAGGTTTAACCAAATTTTTGTTTAATCAAAGCTAAGCCAAAATGTTTTGTAAGTTTAGTTAAATTTTAATTTAGCCAAAATTTAGTCAAAATGTCTTGTAGGTTTAGTCAAATTTTAATTTAACCAAAGTTTAGCCAAAGTTTAACCAAGGTGTTTTGTAGGTTTAATCAAATTTTAGTTTAACCAAAGTTTAGCCAATGTGTCTCGTAAGTTTAGTCAAATTTTAGTTTGGTCAAGTTTTAGTATAGTTAAGGTTTAGCCATGGTTTTAAACCTTATGTAACATATTTGGTTTAAACATAAATGTCATATGAGCTTAGAAAATGTGCAATGTAGGTTATTTTAGTTAATAGGTAGTAAGTTAGGCTAGGTATTAGTTGGTAGGTAGTACTTTAAGTTAATTGTGTTATATATATGTACATTTTATTTATATATGTTAATTAGGTTGCTAGGTCAAGAAGGTAAGTAGGTAGGTAAATATACAAATAAAGCCTAAGTCAATAGGTAGTCTTATTATGCATATTTTATTTTAATTTGGGATTTAAAAAAAATTATGCACATCTAGTTATATAGTTTACAACATTGAAAGAAGAACAAAAAATATGTGATAAATTTTCTAGTAACAAACTAATTTAGTATGCAACTAATTTGCAACAAAAAAATCTATCCCATATGTTTTGTCCTCCATTTAAATCTTGTAGACTATATAACTAGGTGTACTTAAAGTGTCCAAAAGACACAAACAACATCCAAAATAAAAACATTATTTGGGATGAGCCATTTAAAAAGGTTCAACCCTATGGGATGAATGTAAAATTGTTTTAAGAAATTCATTTACCTACATTTTTTTATGCACCTAAGTTTCTACCTCCTTAACTACCTACTTTCCTACCTATCCACATACCTACCCACCTATATATCTACCTACCTACTTATCTACCGACCTACCTACCTACCTACCTAAATGAAAATTTAAATTATTTTTAAAAGATCATCACCTTAGGCCACATGGCAGCATATGATTAGTGTACATGGAACAATCTTAAACCATCCAATTTGGATAAATGAGTTGAAAAGGGCTATTTAATTATTTTTATTTTTATTTACATATGCCTTACAAGTGGCAATGTGTAATTGGTGGTATTGTAGTTGCAAATAATGGTGATTAATTACATTTAATTATATAGTCATAAAATGAAGTATACATTTGAGTATATATTTCATCCATGGGACTTGTGATGATGCCATGCTTAGATCATATTTACGACTACACGTTGTGTGCAATTAGAGCTATGCAACTAATGAAAAATTTAGTTGTGGGAGTCATCTACAACTAATTTTTAGTCGTAGATTAAAGTTGCAAAATGGGGTTTTTCTAGTAATGCTTATGAGGATAGTTGTAAATTTTATGTTCAACAAAATTGTAAATGAAACATGATAGATGATGGAACCGGATTTATTCGCTTCTCCATGACCTCATTTGTTATCAAATTTATTTCTTGTACCACCACTAGTTCGGCCCACAACTCCATTCACTACTACCTCCTTTTTATCTTTAAGTTTGTTGTTTGATTGTTTAAATTCCAACGGCAACTCTCCTTGGAATGTCCTAATTTATTGCATTAACTATAGATCAAATTAATCAACCTTCCTTTACTAGCCTTCTCCTACTTGGTTGGTGGTTCCAACAATTTCTGACATTCATTAACGTCTCCCATACTTTCTTCACAAGTAATTATAGTTTCCTTGTGTTCAAACAAGGTGTCCCATTTCATCCCCACCGTGGCTATCCAAAGGTATGGCTGCAATTCTACTCAAAAGAAAATGGTCAACAAAATGTTGTTTGTTTGATGTTGAAGGCAATTTGCTAGTTTCAATATACATTCATAGTAAACTTCCACCTTCTTGTTTATGCCTTGCTATATCATTCGTAATACCATGTACATTTATTCATGTTTGTATTTTTCGGTAACACTTACAAACTATAGCCTCCAACTCATCAAATCTACAAACTGGATGGGCTCTTATAAATTTTCTCCCCATTCGGATAGAACATCGTGAAAAGTAAAACAAAACCTATTGACGATATTTGCATCATTTATCTCCCCATTGGTCTAAATGGCCTTGCAAAAAACTCATACATGGGCATTGAGATTCATTCCCACAATGTAGATGGGGTAGGGTAAGGATTTCTTACTTGGTGGAAGATTTAGTGTTACATGTGGTTGGACACTTTACCATAGAGGGTACCGTGGATTCCAAGTAGGTCTTATCCATAGTCCTATTGATCCTACAACATATGATCTTAGATTTTGGTCTCTCGGGGGTTCAATACCATTACTTCCTAAAAGACCGATATTGCCACCTCCTAAAGGACCACTACCACCAATGTTGAAAGATCCACCAACACCATTGCTTGTAGGTACATTCCATCCACTAGGAGGAAACCCAACACCATCTCCAATCAGGGATGGTTTGCCCCTTCGTTCATTGTATGGTTTAATGATAGGTATAATTCGTGGCATCTTAGGGTTGTGTTTTTTTGGGAAGAATCATCGTCCTCATCCAAAAGCTCCTTATGATCTATTATAATCAAAGCTTGTGCAACTCCCAAAATCAGCTTTGGTGGTGCTGTAATGTTAACTAAAGGATCGAATATTGGAGGCCCCATTGTAGGAACACTCCCTTTGCCACCTTAACAGGGACCAAAATATGGTGTACATGGTCCAAGATGAAAAAACATTGGATTTGGAAAACTTACCAAAATTTTTTCCATGACATTTTCGGTATGGGGAATGGAAACAAGTGGAAACATTGGCCCTTTACAAAATACATTTGGTAATGTTGTAGGATAAATCGAATTCAGAACATTTAGCCCTAAATTTTGAACATGTGTTGATATCAGACAAAGTCTATAATCAAATGGTATTTTTTGTGTAAGCAAGATTTGATTAAACCAATAAAAAAATTAATTAATTAATGACCTGAACTTTGACAAAAATTTACAAACTCGAAATGCATGAGGAAAAACATGAATGTTAAAAATAAGGGTTACCAAAATTTTCTAATGGAACTCCTCTTCATCTAAAATATTCATCCTTGAAGATTGCACATTTCATACTTCATAAAAAAGTTCTCCTTCCCTTGAAACTAGTGCAATTCATTAATTTGCTTATAGAATCAATCAATTTCACTCTTTTTGGCATGTGGACTTGTCACCACAATTTCATGGTACCAAAAAACTTTATTTTGGTATGTCCCAAATGTATTTTCATGAAGTTTCCAGCTCGATATTGATGCATTGTTATTATGGTGGATGGTTTCTGATATGTCGTACAATTTTCAGTTCAGTATATTCAATAACGTCCTCCAATTCATTCTGCTCCCCACTTTGAGAAGTCGTAGCCTCTTCTATGTCGATCTTTGGCTACTCTAGTTACTTCGAATTACTTGCATGCCCTACTTTAGCATTTTTTTACAAAACCTACTCCATTATTTTCTTCATAGTTCTTGTCAACACTCTTGGCATACTTTAAATGACTATGTACAAAAAAGTTGTAATCTACAAGTTATTTTGGTTTTTTATTTTTATTTGTCAAACAACAATAATAGTAAATCCTTGATTTGTTTTGGTAGAGTCAAATAGCTCTAACCAATATTTGTCCAAATAGGAACAACAATGAACCAAAAATTATGGATTCAATATTTGCGATATGATCACCAAATGTTAAAGCCACCTTGAGAACTACCAAGTTTTGAAAGGAATAAAATAAGGGAGTAGAAAATAAAACCCTTTTACTATCTTTAAATAAGCAAAAAGCTTAAACACAAAAGGGATTATCAAAACTTAATAGGGAAATTTCATAAACTTTCTACAAAAACAAACTTGAAGCAAATACAAGGAAGAAGACCTTGCATATAAACAATAGAATATGCACAACATATGAAGAAAAAAAAAACTCATAAAATTTCTATGTACAAAAATATGACAAAAAAAAGTTAATTTTTTCCAAAAAATATTCCCTATGTACGATCCTCAAAGGTATTAAGCCTTAAGTACCTTCAAGAAAGAAAACAAGAAAATGGTGGAACACGCAGTTGGCCCTATCCCAAAAAAATTGGTCCTAAAATAACCAAGTTGAATTTGGTAGTAAAATTGGTTTTGGTAAATAAAAATCGGTAACATGTTTTTCACTAAGGAAAATTAAAAAACTAGTTTTGGTAAAGAAATTTGACACCTCATTTTAGTAAGGAAAATCTAGTAAGGAGTTTTTGGTAAATTCTATCTTCAATAGCCTTCTAGAAAACAATTTTCAAAAGAGATTTTGCCCAAGGTGGTGGAAAAGCCTAAACAATTATATGTTTTACCATGTTTAGCCAAATGTTTTTTTGTAAAAGTAAATTTTGATTTTTGGATGTCAAAGGAACTTATGACATTTTTGCGCTTGTGATTAACTTTTTGGGGAGGAATTAGCAACCAAAATATATCACAATTGGATTATTTGAGACCATGGACACTTCTGGCCAAGCTTTGGCCAAGGATTTGATTGAGTTGTTAGGAAAATATAATTTGAAAAAGAAAATTATTGCCTATGTAAAAGATGAAGGCTCCAACCTAAACACATTTATGACTAAACTTTAAAGTATGTTGTAAATTGTAATATTCTAGGTTTGTGGGAAAGTTTTCAAAGGTCTTGTTTTGGTCATGCATTTTCTAAAGCCTATTAGTATGCAACTACAAATGAAAAAGTTTATAAGGGATTGAAATATGTATCTATCAAAATTACACAATTTGATTTGCAAAAATACATAACATGGCTTAAAAAATCAAGGAAAGTTAGACGAGAGTGGAACAAATTATGTTATATCAAACCTTCCAAAAAGAAAATTGAATACTCTATTGAAGACAAGGTAATACATTATTTCACCTATAATTGATTAAGAAAACCAACTGCTAATGTGTTTATAAGAATTGTTGCCTCTGAAAATTGATTATTATTTTTTTGGAAAAATTCTTGATACCCGAATCACCTCTCTTAATCAACTTTTTATTAATAATAACAATAACCAAGGCAATTTTCATATAGCACCCACAATAACAAAAACTAATGGTCCCAAAAAAAAAATGAAACCCACCCGACACTGGTTAATACAATCTTTTGATTAGTCTTTTGTTGTAGTTTTCTACCTTAGCAATATTAGGTCATAAGTCTTGACAATTTATGATGGGCTAGAAGTAAAAACAAATCCCTTTATTTCAACTCCTTTGACAAACATTTAGAGTGTTTTCCACAACATTATAAAGATGTGCTCCCAACTTTTTAGAGTAATTGGAGGGCATATATGTTACCCACAATATTTTTTACTCCAATGTTTGGGTCACATTACAAAATATAAAGCACCCATTCTTCTAGACGTTCCATTTTTTGGATTCCCTCCCCCTCCCCCAACTCCCCCAACCTTTTTGCTCCTATGATACCCAACTTTTTTGGTATAATATAAAAAGAAAAAATTGGCACATGTCTTTGCACTTGATAAAGCCCTTAACCATGGGCTTCATATGAATCGAGCTCATGTTTGGTTCCCCTTCTCATGGAACATTATTATGGTAAAACCTGAAGCCTGGGGGCTACACAAAGATCCCTAATCCCCACAAGATTGCACCAACACAACAACTGTCTAGGATGATGTTGTGTTGACACAAGAAACACTTCATCATTGTATTCTTGGTGGTTAGTTATGTATCAACAATTCACTATTTAGTTGCACTAGTAGAAAACCCCCCTTTTTTAACCAAAAGTTATCAACTACATGACATTTGCAACTATGTTTCAACTAGTTTTTTTTAATTTTAAAATAAAATTACGGCAATAACCAATTAAGTTGATTCGTTTACTATATTGGTATATAGTTGAAAGCATTTTTCAACTATGTGGTCATTTGCTGAATATTCCCAACAGCAACAATGTCTCCAAGTTGAACTTCGAACTATGTTGGTAAACAATGTGAAACGTGTTTCAATTGAGGGGTCATTTTTGAAATATCTTGGCATCTAAGGTTCTTTAGTTGGCACATAATCAAAACATTGACTAGTGTTCAACTATTTTGGATGATAAAACGTACTAAAGGATGGATAAAATATATTCTTGTTTACAACTATCTCTTTCAACTAGGTTAAACAACTAATAGGCAACTTTTATTTTATACATATAATATTGTAATATTTATTTAAAATTATGATATCATTAAATTACATGTAATTTTTATTTGTATCACTACTAGAAATTTTGTCTTTTGCAACTTATCTTATGCAACTAAAAAATGTCGCATGTAACTACACATGTTGCATGCAACTCCAAAATAGTTGCATGTGAGATTTTTTAGTTGCATAAGACAAGTTGCAAAAGACAAAATTTCTAGTAGTGTATAAACGATTGGTTTTTTTTGTGCATATAAGTATTAAACTTTAATTTCAAAATAAAGTTTAAGAATTTTTTAAAAATATGTTAGTACTAATGTTTATGTTCAATACACATGTAATTTATAAATTCTATGTAAATCATTACAACATATGAAATAATGATACATAATTAATAATATTGTGCAACTATAATGTTTATTCATTTTTATACACATGATATCTTAATATTTGTTTAAAATTATGATAAAAACTCATTAAACATTAATGTACCCTATGTCA
>Ga0116231_10004459_pt1 | contig 28309 bp, 26 predicted proteins | sample S1TSphgellanicum_2_FD_89695 | JGI IMG/M metagenome (GOLD analysis project Ga0116231, IMG submission 89695) | Host-associated microbial communities from peat moss isolated from Minnesota, USA - S1T2_Fd - Sphagnum magellanicum MG | ecosystem: Host-associated > Plants > Peat moss > Unclassified...
ACATCGTCACTGGAATTAGAGAGCATTGGCATTGGGTTGAAGACGTGGAGGTTTTTCCTGATCACTAATTATGTGACATGGCCATGTTTGCACAACTTTCGTAAAACATATTTCTCTTGATAAGCATGCAACTATCACATTGTTTTGTATGTCACATTCACAAGGAAGACCTTCATTCCCTTGATTAAAGATGGCAACATGAGCTCCGATATGCTAGACAGAGTGCTCCTGGCAAGAAGCTCGTCCAAGCTAATCAACATGAAACCCACCCTTGAGCTGGAAATCACCACTTTCTTCACAAAATTTGGATACATTTCTCCCATCCGAAATGCCACCATGCCACCATAGTTGGTTCCCACCAATTGTACCTGGTTCCAAAAACTAATTTCGCAAGAGGAAAAAAAAAAGAAAAACCAATAAGTCAAAATAGAGCATGAATAATTGATGACAACATGTTATTATGATGTTGCAGCAGCAGTAATGCTTTGAAATTTTGCCCGGATAATAACAAACAAACTACTCTGGTTGTTATTCCATCAGCGTCAACTAAGGAGAAAAGACAAAAAGGAAGCCACCTTACTTGCGCCAGTGGAATTTGTTTTTCCTTACATCCTTGCTAGTGAGGAAAACGTAGCACCGAGAGAAGAAGAAGAAGAAGAAGAAGAAGAGAAAGTGGAAAATGCTTTGAAGATTTTCTTCTTGTTGCTCTAGTTTTCACCAACAACAGAATCCCACTGCAAAGTTTGTTGGCCAAGGCGTTTTTAGTAGCGTGGTGCTAGCTTGATCGATGCAGTATGCGAGCGTAGACATCAGATAGTGGCGGGTAGTGGCCGTGGTTCACTTCTTCGTCAACTTGCAAGGCGGTCGTGCGATCTGACCTTGGTGCACCAGCAGAAGAAGAAGGATGGGCGATGTTGCTGAACAACCGGTAGGAAATGCAAAACCTTCCATTGGAGATGCAAGGGCTAGAGTCCAACCCACCACCACGACCTCCCTTCTTAGCTCCTCCACCCATGTCTGACATGATGATCTCACCACCGTTCAGTTGTTGGGAGCTACTCGGATTAGCTCTTCGTCTCATAGCACATCATCCCTGCAGCGGCAGCAGTAGCAGCAGCAACATCAGTAGCTTTCCTCCCTCTTCGCAATGCACATAGAGAAGAAGCTCCTCCTCTAATTAAAACCATCTCTCTCTTTCTCTCTCACTGCGACGTTTTTGGTACATGCCCAACTCTAGCTTTCAGTTCAGTTCTCTCTCTTTTAACAAACTGGAACCTAATAATACACAAAAATCGGATCGATAGCAGCAACAAAGGAGCGAGGAATGGAAGGACCCAGTGCAACAGCAAGCAACAATAGGGACTTAGAATATACGGGACCACCACCACCCACAATGCAAAATGTCCTTATCTATTCCTCCTATGAAAGACTACTATAAAATGTGCACCACACCATGTGCCCCACAACCCACAACAACAACAGTAAAAGCAATCAACGGCATCAATCAGCAACACCAAACACCAACACCAACAGCATCATCACAACCACTTGCAAAACAACAACAACAACAACAATCTAGACTGTTGTTGTTCCTCATCTTCTTCTTCTTCTGTGTCACTACCGAAACACTGCAATCCGCCATCCTCCTCCTCCTGCTCCTTCTCCTCCTACTACAGCTTCTGCTACTGCTGTTGGTTCTGCTACTGTTGCTAATTCTACTACTATTGCTTGTCTTGTTCATTGCCATGATGATTATACTGATGTCTTCCATTGTAAACAAAAAAACAGATCAATAGGAGCATCATCATCAGTTCACCTCCTCCTTTACTGATATAATACAATTTGTAGCAGTTGCTGCTGCTTGGTTGTTTGAGTCTTCTTTTTCTTCTTCTTCTTCTTCTGGTTTCTTCTTCTGCTACCGCAAGTCAGGGCCAGCAGAAGAAGAAGAAGAAGAAGAAGAAGAAGAAGAAGAGGCGCAAGAGCGGGTAAAGCAACAGGGCAAAACCACACGTTCTTAATGTGGACAAAGTAGCCCCAGCTATTTGTTTCTTTGGAGGCAAGCGATAACCTTAGCGAGTCCACTTAGTGGGCATGGCTAAAGAACAACGGCCAAGGATGGATGCAACGACGGGTTAAGCGCCAGTGAAAGGCTAGCACCAGTGGCCGTAGATGCAGCGACAATGTTAAGCGCCAAGAAAAGGCTAGCACCAGTGGTAGTCATTGGGACGGATGATGGGACGAATGACGACGGATGACAAGACGGATGGATGGAAAGGACGACCGGACACCGTCGCAAGCGGACAAACCAAGGATATTATATAAGTAGATAGATTACATATATCCTTTTGGCTAAACTTAAACCATTACTAAACTAGAACCCTTGTCAACATATTGAAAAAAAAAAAAAAAAGTTTTTGCCAAAAGAAATGAAGAATAGCCAAAAGAGGTAGGTAGCAACTAGCGACCGACCTCGACTATGTACATACGCCACCCGTATTTATACCACACCGTATTCTCTCTCACCGAACCACGTCCAGGCCCACCGAGTGTCGGTCCGTCATCGAAGGACAGAAAGAAACACGAGAGACTGTGAGGAGGAGGAGGAGGAGGAGAAACGAGAGCCTTTGTGGAGCCCATCGCCATAAGATAGAAGGGAGATTCTCAGGTATTATTCACTCATCCTCTTTGAGTGGCAAACAACATCCTTTTTGTGGAAGTTTTTTTTTTTTTTTTTTGGGTTGCCTGCAGTTCTGCTGTTGTTTTCCGATGTTAATAACAAACATCTGCAGGTAGAAAAAACAGCAGACACGAGACAAGTTCCAAATTGTGCGACTGCAATAATAGGTAGAGAAAACGCACGAGTTAGGGCCCCCCATGATAATAATAATAATAAGCCAAGAAGCATTGGCGTCGTGGTCCCTGTCGTTGTTGTGGAGGACAACCATAATACCATGGCAACAATACTCTCTGTTGTTTCTGCCAGCAACTATTATCGTATTCTGAGATTGTCGATGATATGCAAGGATTTAAGAAAGGTTAGGCTTCTCTACTTTTTGGTTGGCGTTCGCACCTCGGCTACTTCATGAATTCCAACTTCCAATGAACTTCTTCTTCTTCTTCTTCTTCTTGGAGTTTTTTTTGTAATGAAATTCCAGTTTCGAGTTTTAGTAGCCTCATATGTGTGTTTTGTAGTGTGCAGGGAAGGATTTCGTCATGTTGCTCCATTCCGTTGCAGAAACATCGATTAACTGGAAGAATCTCTCAACGACGATTACAACTGTTGCCACATTTATTTTGCATGGACGAGGTACTAGACGCATTACGCAATTGTATATTCAAGCATATTGCAATGATTTCTGCACAATAGAGGTTTTTTTTTTCTTGGTTCTGCTTCTCAATGTTACAGTAGCAACTAGGGTTTTTGACACAAGAGTTTTGCATCAATGCAGGGATCCTGTCTTCATCATAGCCATGTTTCTTTGTCTTTGATGATATCCTGACTTTTGGGAGATGGTTGTTGCTGCATAACCCATAAACCCTGAATTTTTAGAACTCCAGATCAGCATCATGATTTGTTGGCTTCTTCTTGCTATTACATGTTTATTCTTCATCATGGCATGCTGACTTTGCATCAGGCTGGAGCCGATTCCTCTCTTGTCAATCAATTTTCAGATGGAGGGGCATCATCTGGTGGCTTACCATGTGGACATAGCTCTACAGAGACTGAAGAGGAGTTTAAGTCACAAATTGTGGGAGGAGATGTGAAAGAACAGGGAAAGAAGCTGGTCGCAGAGAATGCCTCCACAATGAACTTGATATCTCCACTTTATCATTCCTCAATCTTCCAATGGCATCACTTCCCCAGAAGGTAGGACATGACACCATTGAAGGATTTGACTGCAGTTGCTCTTGTGTTTTAGGTTTTATGCCAATTCCATGAAGATGTGTGCATGTCCTGATGTTGTGCACCCCTTGGTTTCATCCCGTTTGATCCTTTTCCAGCTCATATTTGTGTATGAATGCACAAGATTTTGAGCCTCATATTGATGCCAGTGCTTTCAATCCAGGTTTGGTGAAGGAATATTGGTGACTGGTGTACTATTCACGGTTTTGATTAGCACAGTGGTGATAGTGGACTCACACATATGGAGGGTTATACGGAAGCCACTTGCTCCATTCTTTTTAACAAGGCCCTTCTATATGTCGGCAGTGATCTCTTCTTGCTTGGGTTGCTTCTTTGTGCCCTTGTTAGACTGGGTGAAAGCACATCAAGTATTTAGAACAGAAGGCCCTAAGGACCATTTCACCAAAGCTGGTACAGCCACAATGGGTGGCTTGTTTTTCATTCCAGTTGGTATAGGGGTTGCCAGGTTTGCTACAGGAAAGTCAGTTGAGCTCTGGGGTGTGTGTGCAACAACATTGGCATTTGCAACAATCGGGCTGCTCGATGATGGCCTGACAATCTTGCGCAAGCACAACTATGGAATGCCTGGATGGTTCAAGTTTTTGTTGCAGGTATGTCGTCTATGGATTTAACTCTTGAACGCTGGGGAGTGGAACCTATTGTTGGGACACAAGCCCAAGAAATAGAGCTGCTTTGAAAACTTCCCATGTTTCCTACAGTTCAATGTAAGTACTTTGGTACATTAGGTTCACTTTTTGCACCTCAGTGAATTTGCCCATGAAATTGAAGAGAGATATGAACTGTTTGGGATGGTGGATGGAACTGCAGGTGGCTGTGGGTTCTGCCTTTGTGTTTTGGCTCAATGGTGCTAGCTTGTCATCCCCTTACAAAATGTGTGGTTGAATCTTAACCACCTGGGTACTACAACCCCTTAAGCTTTTTGGTCCTACACTTGATACTTTTGTGGTTGGGAATAATACTAGGTGTTGTATCTCTCATTCTGGATTTGTCTCATCAAGTATCAGTGCTTCTCCCTTGCCTTTCCCCTTGTTCAGAATGGCATGCCAAACTGTGTCTTGCTTCCAGAGGAACTTAAACTTGGTAAACTGTCTAAAATTTCTGTAGTTTTGTAAGCCAGGTTGAACATAGGTTCCCTCTGTGGATAATATGGTTTAGGTCCATAAGATGATAAGTACCTTTGGGCTGAAGCTGTGAAGCCATTGTCTTTACCCTGGTACAGACCATGCAGATTGTTGATGATTCCAGCTTTGGCAGATACATGGGGCAAAGAAATTCTGACCTATGTGACTTATGATTTGACTTGCGTGACTGCAGGAAATGCTTGGTGCCCTTGCTGCCTCCATTTGGGCTATGGTACCTTGGAAATTGGTATTTGCCTTTGACAGCTTTCTGCTTTGCTGCTATGAGCAATGGAGTTAATTTGACAGATGGGCTAGATGGACTAGCTGCAGGCACTTCAGCTGCTACATACATTGGTATGGCTGTGGCTGTACTTCCTATTTACCCTGGTAAGCAGCCATCAGCTCCTTAATTGACACAAGTTTCACAAACCATTCTTATCATTCATGATCAATGTGTGTGCACTGTGTATACCAGCAGCAGAGACATATTGAAGCTTGATGAGACTGAAGAGCCATATCAGTGTTTTCTTGGTTGTGAAGTGGTTTTTCAATTTCCAATTAAATACAGAGATGTTTGTAAGAAATAAAATAACAAGGCACCATTTACCTGGATTGTGCCTTCAGATCTTGGAATTTTTGGAGCATCAATGGCAGGTGCATGCATAGGATTTTTGGTTCATAACAGATACAAAGCAAAAGTGTTCATGGGAGACACAGGATCCCTCGCACTTGGAGGAGGCTTGGCAGCAATGGCTGCATGCTCTGGCATGTTCTTCCCTTTATTCATTGCATCAGGGATCTTTGTAATAGAAACAGTTTCTGTGATTGCACAGGTCAGTATCTCCTAATCTTTCTCTAAGGATTTTGTCTCTTGCTTTTCTGATCCAGCTCCATGTACTAGGAACAGTTTTATCTTCTTAGGGATTAGGACAGAGGGCTTGCTAAATCACAATATCAAAACCACATGAGCTGAACTTCACTAAAGGCCTTCAGTGAACACCAACACAAGAAACTCCCTGCAGATCCATCGTCAAATTTCAAAATTCCTGTAGTGCCATTTTGATGTTCCAATGAAAGGCTTAATTAGTCAGAGCAGTTGCAGCAAAGGGGTTGAGAGTTGAAATGATGAGTTGTAAATTATTGTTGTCTGCTAATTAGAATTATAGCTCTGGTAAGGTTTGTTGTCTTTGACTATTTGCTTACTCAGTGCAGAGGCATGCATGTTCAAGGGATAAGGCTCAAGTAGGCAGGAATGGGGGTTGAATGATGCAACTTCTCTAGTTTGGTGAAGCATCAATTTAGAATAGTAGTACCCGAGAAAACTGGAGTATGGTAGGTTTGGAGCTCACTTTGTAGTTGATGTGTCTATGGTAGCTGCAGGTGTTCCATTTCATCTGATGTAACATATTTTGTCTTATCATAACAGGTGTCATACTTTAAATTAACAAAAAGATTGGAAGGTAAAGGTCGTCGACTGTTGCGCATGTCACCTTTTCACCATCATTTGGAGCTCTTAGGGTGGACAGAGCCTGCTATTGCTGCTGCTGCCTATATTGTTGCCTATATCTTGGCCATTTTAGCTGCATACATAGGCCTCATCTCTGCATGAAGAAACGGTGGAAATTTTTCTCTATACAGTAAGGTCTTGCTATCAAATGAATCAGTGGTCTTGTGGGAGGACATTTAAGCTTGGGCTTCTTTGGTTTTCATAAAGCCAGATGGTTATGGACTCTATGGACTACTGTAATGGAACCCCATGTCTTGTGTTGGTGATGGAGAATCTTGTGGGGGCAGTTGAACAAAACTGAGGTCAGATGTCAGAGGTTAAAGATACCTGAACAAACCATGATTAACTTTGATTACATTGTCATCAAGAAGTTGCTATTGCACCTCATTGAAGAAGGGAAATTGGAGTTTCTGACAGCCCTGAATTGTTGATAAGGAAGCTGTCATAATAAAATACTGGGTCTTTTATAACCTGTGTGGAGTTGGGACTCTCTCTATGCAACCAGTGTTGATTCTAATTAAGAAAACAAGCAGATGCTGTGAGTTTGGACTTTTAACAGTAAGACTTCCAGAGTGATGCTGTTTATTGTTGTGCCATTGTGTTGCCCCTTGTTTGTGCCCTGACATTATTTGTAGTTGGATCACAGCTGCTGGAATCATCCCTCAGGGGTATGAAAGCTCATGCTTTTCCTGACATCCTATGATCTGTTCACTCGGTGAGCCCTGATTATGAACCATGTGATCGCCACAAGGAGGCTGAGTACAAGGAGATACTTGTGAGACCTGCCCACTAAGTGAAAGATATAGACGATTGTGTGTATTCCTATGCTTGCACCCCTGATCTGAACCTCAAATTCCATATCAACAGGGTGCCCAAGAATATAGATGAGAGGAAAATGGATTAAGCTTAAGCTGTCAATCTTGTTACCTCCTTTGTCATAACTTGTTGCTGAATTTCTGTATGATCTACTGTGAGCTGGATTTATAGATCTGCACTTAGATCTTGTGTATGCAAGCAAGATGGAAATATTGTGATTTACTACTCTGACATTGTGTTCTGAGGGAATGACAATCATCACTACTGTGTGTTGTAAGTTCAACTAACTTGAGTGCTAGTATACTGCACCTTGCTATTGCACTGGAGTTAATGCTAGTAAACTGGATTAGCTTATGCATGCTACTAAACTCTTTGACCTAGTACCAAGACCTTTTGAATTTTCCTTCACCTTCTTGTTGAGTTGGTTGCAGGCCCCAATACTGTGCAGGTGTGTCCTGGTGTGATTTACATACAATGTCCCCATATATTCCTCCTGCTGTCAACGACAGGTGGTAGAAGGTTTGCATCTTTGTCATCATGTGTTGCAAAACCTCTGAAAGTAATGGCTGCTCCGTTTGGGCACTCTCATCTGATTTCTTATGAGTGCTTGGGAGATAGCTCACCTTCTGTTTTATGCCTTTTCACACTAACACCAATGGTACATTCCATTTTTCTGATATTGCAGCCCTGGAAATGGTTCTCAACTGCTTTGCTGTTTGACAAGCATCATTGCCATGATTTTGAAAGAGCTTCCCCTTGTTCATAGCTTTACCCACAGAGAGACTTTCATTCAACTTTTCACACAGAATATTGACCTCAAACCTCTGGATTGAGCAAAACTTATTCCTGATGATTTGCATCCAGGAAGGTGTGACTCTACAGTAATCCTTTTGCTGTCAACTCAAATCAAGTTTCAGAGAGGAAGTTCAAATCACTGAATCTCTGCAAGAGGTGCTGGAATGCTATTCACCAAAATCGATGGAGAAGGCAACAAATGCTATTCAAATGTTTGATTCAAAGAGTCATGACTGTTGGGTATGAACTTTTGCAACCTTTTCAGTGAGAACCAAATACAGCCTTTCACCTTCTTCCTCTCTTTTTTCTGTCTTTTCCTTGTTGAGCAAATGAAAAAAATCTATCAAGAGCTTAAACACAAGGGTTGTACACAATCATGAGATCACAGAGACCAAAATGAGTCCATGAAGAACAACAGAAATAGTGCAACGGATGAAGCAATCTAAAACATGGGAGATTATTGTCATGAAGACATACCAGGGCCAGGAGCTTACAGTCCACTTGACAAGCACACAGCTCCTACAGCACCAGCTTACTCATTGCCTGCACGACTGAACAACATGCAGCAGCAAACCAACTTAAATCCAGGACCGGGAACGTACACTTTAAGAGAAGGCTTGAACAAAGGACCTGCATACTCATTTGCAGCAAGGGTAAGTCCAGTCGGGAAAGACTCTACTCCTGGTCCAGGGACTTACCAAAACAGTGTGGATTTCACCAAAGCGTCGCCTCCTAGTTACAGCCTTGCAGACAGATTAAACAAACAGCAAGATCAGAAAACCCTGGTCCTGGAACGTATAGTCCACATGGGAATTCAAATGGTCCAAAGTACACTCTGGGACAACGAATAGGCGTTTCAACAAACAACAAAACTCCTGGACCAGGGACATATGATCCACATGGATCATCTGGTGCTCCAGCATTCTCCATGGCACAATCTTTAAAGAAGCAAGGAGTGGAAGACTCACCTGGACCTGGAGCATACAATTTAGGATCAACGCCTTCGGGGCCTCGTTACACTATGGGTGCCAGGCTCTATCGACGGTGCCAACGTCAAAAACCCACCCCAGAACAAAAAGGTAAAAACTTGCAGCTTCATCATCTTCATTATAGACCAAACATAAAGTTGTACAACATTGGTCATCATGACACTGAATGCACAAACTTTATGGTTTTGAACTGTGCAAAGGATTTAAGGCTTTTCAAGTTTGGAATGATTCATATGACACACAAGATAATGCATTCTTGACAAAGTGACAAAAATGATGGCATAGTAGACAAACAATCTTTTTTTAACGTTCTTGCAATGAAAATTCCATCAACACCCAATCTCACTAGAAAGTGAAATTTAGGACTACATTGGTATTACAATACTCAAATTGTAATTTCCACGTTTCCATTGCAAAGTTCTAATCCAATTTATATCACTTTTTGGATTCTTGATGGCACCATCCATTTGTGAAAAACTCATCTTGGTGGCTCTTGATCTTGGCTATATATATATATAGTTTCCATATGCTCTCCAAAACACCGATAATAACAATTGTTCATTTCAAATCATTAAAGCAGCATCACATTGTTGATTGTTGGCCTCATCATGCCTCTTTGAAACACGAGATATGAATGACAAGATATTGTACTTGGTCTCCCTTATTGCTTCTCGAAGTTAATGCCAAAATTGAAAATATGATGTCGTTCTTTGGTTGAGAACATAAAAATGCACCACATCGAAAGCAAGATCACATTTGATAACTTTCGTTGAAGTCCTCCAAGAAAGGGTAAAAATTATAGGGAGGTAGTGGAAGGGTAGGTCTAGTATGATGAGGTTTGTCAAGTTGGGTTGTAATTCAAAACATACATCATCATCATCATGAAGTATCTATGTTCAAAATCCATGGTCCTTAACCCAACCCTAAAACCCTAAATTGAATTCGAAAACATTGAATGGAATTCAAATTCCATGGGAATTCAACTCAAATTCAATAGAATTTCGATTCCACTAAATTCAATTCAAATTCATTTGGATTCAAAATTTAATTAAAGATAAACAAGATGCAAATTGGTGCAAGAAAAGTATGAAATTTGCTTGTCATTTCCATCATTTGTGATTATGGTGTTGAAAAAATAAATAAATTGAAAGACAAAAATATCAAAAAAACCACTTTTCCATTCCATTCAAAGCAAATTCCAACTAAAATTTATTTGGGTAGGACAAAACTCATTAACCTTAAAATTCCCCCCTTCCCCCTCCCTTAAGCTTTGATATTATCATCATCACTAGTGGAACTTTGAAAAACAAGTTTTCAAATGGGCTAATTTTTAAATGTTTAAATTTGTGCACAAACAAAATATCAAAAACATTTTGAAAAGCCCTTGTTATCAAATTGATAATTTGGCAAATATAACAAGTTTATTATGATTCATTTGAAATGTAGAAGATGATTTTCTTTTTGTATTTATCGAGAGTCTATGCCTTCAAATGATTCATTATTATGTATATAATTCAAAAAAATATCATTCAAAAAAAATTTCAATACCTTTTCATAAAAAAAACATGAAAAGGCACATTAACTTCTCCATGTTATATAGTTTCCCCCTCCCTTCTTTTATTTTTTCCATATGTTTTCATATGATTTCCAATAGCTCAATTTAATTTTTTTATCTTGCTTATGATTATTTTAAAATTGAAAATATATTTCAATTGATAAAAATGATTTAAAACAATTTTCCATACTCAAGACCATGATAAAGAAATTATAACTTCTTATTAGAGGGTGATTAATTTTGAAGTATTTAAAAAGTATGGCCAATTTGTTTTTTTCGAAGCCTTTTAAAATTTGATATATATGAATAACATCTTACAAAATGTATTGGTTATAATGAATTAAACTCATTACCATTAGCTAGAAGTTGGTCATGAATATTAGTTTATATTATTGACATAACGTTCTCAAGTTCATATTTATGATTGTAAATTGACAAGCATGACAATTATTTTAAATTCACATAAGTCAATCATTAACAATTTGTTTAAGCAAAGAGCTTCCAAATTATTCACTACAATCTATCACAATTTATTGTGAATGAAACCATTAATGCAAAAACACCTTGTCAAGGTTGACCCCTGAGTCATTATCAATCTGGAATTTAGAGAGCACTCATCATGATACAGACCCTTAGATGCTGAGATTGATCCTTAGTATTGAAAAGGTATTTAGATGATGCAGAAGAGGTGATGGATGATGGCACAGGTTCATTGATGCAAAGTGAAACTTACTTGTTTGATCAACTGCACCACAGGATCCTTTGGCATCCACGGAAGAGCTTCTTAAGCAATTGGCAAGTTGTCAATGTGACCAACATCATGCATTTTTTTGATTCAAGCAAATGGGTACAAATATCTTCAACACTGGGTGTTCCCACTTGTTGGACCACTGCCTTCAAGAGCACCATTTTTGTCTGTCTTCTCTTCTTGCTGTCCATGTGGCGCTCGAACTAACCATGATACACCCACTTTCACCTTGATTCTTGCTTGATTTTAAGAATGTGCTTCCCATCTGCTATTGTGCAGCCTTTTTTGCAGGAGGATCTCCCTGAAGTGGATCATCTGCACAGCACTTCTGTTGTCAGAGATGATGCTGAAGCTGTAGCAACTACCATCACCTTGGTCACAACCATTCCAGGTTTCAAAGGGCTGAACGCCGGACCTTTGGAAAATTCCAAGATTGTGGAGCTTCTGGGTCCCCCTTGGCTCAGTGTCCTCAAAAGGCTGAACTTTAGTGCCAAGAAGTTTGCTGACTCGAAATTTGAGCTGTAGCTTATATCACCATTGCTGATAAGATTAAAAATAGTACCACAAAGATGAGCAGCTCAGACTCATGCAACTGATTGTCAAGTCAAATTTACCTTGTGAGATTGGCTATTTTATAAATGTACCCTGTGAGTTTCATATATAAATGTGAGATTTCAGTGGAGAACTATTCCAATCAGTTTATTTGAGATCTGCAAGAGACACAGAGAGAGAGAGAGAGAGAGAGAGAGAGAGAGAGAGAGAGAGAGAGCATATTGCATGTCACATGTTCCACAAACACTAAAACTTTACAATAGTACATTTTTGTTTACAACTTAATTTGGAATTCTGCAATCATCCTATTGCACATGTCACATGTTCTCACAAAACACTAAACAGAAAGGGTATGTTTTTGTTTCTAGCCACCATAATATTCAAAACCCATCTAACATCAGTGTGCAAAGTATAAACTGACCTCACCAGCAAGGATTCCTCCCAAATTGAACTATAAGTGAGCATTATAGAGCAGTAGACTGTGACATTCTTCAGTCTAGCAATTGGTGGTTCACACTAGATTTACTTCCCCAATGGCACCCTCCAAACCAGCACCATGCTTATTCTCTACTGGCTGCAAGTATCCCAACAAGCAAGCACCTGTTGGTAAGGATTTTCTGTAAAGCCAAACATTTGGCATCAAAAAAGGGCGAAACAATTAGCACAACAAGACCTGCAATAATAAAGAAAGCATCATTCTTGAGAGTGCCACTCGACTCGTACTTGTTTCCACTCCTGTACTTCATTCTGAGCTTGCATCAAGGCTGTCCATCTCCGCAATATTACTGGCAACTCCACTAACTTCTGAGGTGGTGCTGACAAAGGGAGGTCTCCAGCTACTACTGCCTTGTCCATTCCTCGGGATGATGATTTTGAGTATTTCTTCCATCTCCACTCAAACTGGCAAGCTGCACACAAAGTCACAAGACAACAATTGAAGTGGGAGTAAAAAAATTGCCTATGTGTGTGTGTGTGTGTGTGTGTGTGTGTTGTTTTGTTTCCTTTTGTGAACAAGACATGCAAGAGGCAGCAGAGAATGATAAAAGTCATCTGAGCATACCTTGACTGCGTGAGCTGAAACTCCCAACAGTACATGCAAGATGCCATGGTCGCCCTGCTCGCGCTGCTTTAGCCCCTCCCGCAAGCTCTCCATTATGTTGTCTCAACCTGCAAAAACAACAACAACAACAACAAAGATAATGTTGTTTTCCTCCTAAACCCATGCAGCAACACATTCTTTTTCTATCACCTAAACTGTTGCTGCAGCCCTGGACACACACACACACCTGCGCACAACGTTTGACGATACCCCGACATACGTCTTGCGCGAGTTGGCAGAGAGCAGGAGATATGCCCACCAGGAGTCATCGCGATCCACCACCTGAGTACCATCATCAGCGGCAGCAATCGCGGCCGACGCTTTCCTCTTGAAAGCACCGCTGTTGTTGTTGTTGTTGTTGCTTCCACCGAGACTTATTGTTGTTGCGTTACCACCACCATCGCCTAAATCGCCCAGCTGCTGGCACTCTTGGTGCCGAAGATTTTGTGCCGCCACACTTCTCGCCGTCCTACGAGTTCTACAACAACAACCCTTGTTCTCCGCTTTCCGCCAGCATGCGACATTTGACCTTAGCCCTCTTCCACATGTGGGGGAGAGAGCAACAACTGCGGATGCGCAGGACAAGGATCGACTGGGAAACAACAGAAGAAGAGGCGCACTAGTAGTAGTAGCAGTACAAGCGATGAGAGAAGCAATCCTCAACGATGCTTCTTTCATGGAGTGGGACGAACTAGGGCAGTTGTGTGTGTGAGAGAGAGAGAGCGAGAGAGAGAGAGAAGAGAGGGACACACAACAAGGGGTTCTTATCATGGCATGTTATTTGATGCGAAGGAAAAAAAATCTTCCTGAAGCTGCTGCTCCAGCATTATTGCAAGCAAACAGAGAGTTAGTTAATGCTGCTGCTGACAATTTTCCTCTGCGTTCAGGAACATCAGAGACTGCTGCAGATCAGATGAAGAATGGGTGCAAGTGATTGCAGGGGTACATGCACTCACTGCCCATGGGGTTCAAGCGCAAAGATGATGAACCTGGCTCAAAGATGGAAATGATCTTGCACAGGAAACACAGATCAGAGGACATTCAAATGAGATGTGAGCTGTTGTACCAGCCTCAAGGGCAAACACCATACTCAGAAAGAACTGAGTGAGCTTGTGAACTGGAGAATATGAAACTGCACAATATTTTCTGAATACTTGCACAAATAAGGTTGAGCTAGCTGTGCTTACTCCCCCACCAACTTCATGAGCTCTTGTTGGTGGGTGTAGATAACTACAGAATGTTTGAAGTTTTGGCAAACAATTGTACAAAAAATCTATGTCTTAGATTCCTGACAGATGTCCAGAAGCACAGGGAAAGAATTAGGCATGATGTTGGCTACCATATTTCAGAGCTACATCCAGACGAAAAATGCAAAAGTAAACAAGCCAAGTAGCTGCAATCTGATCAACCCTTCAACCAAGAGAGCTTCACCTCGTAAAGGTTCTTGCCAGTCCAACCTGCATCAATCCTATAAACTGATAATTGTTCAAGCAAGGCATAAACTGCCATGGACAAGATACACATCTAATGAGAATGCAGCATGTAGGGTTGGAATTGGAAAGAGTTGCAAAAATATATGTAGGGTATCATCAATCAGTTCCAGACTTTTTCACTTTTCTGACAACACTGAAAGAAAATCTGTTTTGAGAACTTGAATTGTAGAAGTTTTGTGTTTTTACTGTTGTTTCTGTTCTTCATTTGTGCACAAGCCCTTGAACAACAAATGGGTTTTCTTCCTGTCATGTCATCATTTCATTTGGGATGACTGTGCTTGGTGGGGGAATTGAGTTTCTAAAATCAAGAAATCTGAAGTAGGAATCCCTTGATGATTCTTTAATTTGCTTTTTGTTTTTGTTTTTCCTGGCAGCCAGTTTTGGGAGAGATGGCTGCACTGGACTTGAAGCACCAGACAATTGCAGTGCTACCAGGAACTAGTAACATGGGGAGCCGTCTCTCCTTCCAACTGGCCAAGAAAGATCTCTCCATAGTCATGGGATCTCAGGACCCAGCCAAAGCTCAACAGCTTGCTGATCAAATCTCCAAAGAAACAGCGTCAAATTCCGTGAAGGAAGTCTCCAATGCTGAAGCTGCTATTGCCAGTGACATTATCATCTGGTGTCCTGCAGTAACATATAAATCTCTCCCTCCCAATCTTCTTCTTGATCTTAGGTTCAAGTGCAATTTCACAAATTTCAGATCAGGGAATTTGAATAATTCGGTAGTGTGAACAGTGCTAACCAGGATAAAGAACATGGATAGTGAGTTTGTGTTTGGAGATTGAGGGATTGAGGTCAATCAAGGCATGGTTGAAACTACCTAGTCCCAATCCAGTCCGATTCATTTACTGGGAATTTGACAAAATGGCATCACCTTCAGTCTACTTAGAAAGCATTTTGATGTTCATGAGTCATGTCACATACCTCAAGAGTCAATTTCTAAATGCATCAAGTTGAGACAAGATCACTAGAAGTACCTGCAGTTGGCAGATGATGAAGATTCAAGAGGACCCACATTTCGTCAAGCTTTGGATCAAATTTGGATGTTGTGTTTGGCATTGCTCCTGTCTATATCTCTCTGAATATATCTCTAGTCTATACCAAGACACACAGATCAATGCAAACACCTTGTCAATGGCCGAGTCCTGAGTCAGTATCACTCTGGAATTGGATGGCACTCTTCATCATGATACAGAGACCCTGAGATGCTGAAAAAAATGATCCTTAGGATCCGAAAGGAATTTAGATGATGCAGAAGAGGTGATGGGTGATGGCACAGGTACATGCAAATTGAGACTTACTTGCTTCATTGACTCCACCGTGAAGTCCTTTGGCATCCAGGGAACAGCTTCTCAAGCAATTGGCAAGTTAGTTGAAGGACAAAATAATTGTTGATGTGACCAACATCATGTATTTGTTTGATTCAAGCAGCAGGGGACAAATATCTTCAACCCTTCTTAACCAGAAAGCATTGGGTGTTCCCACTCGTTAGACCACTGCCTTCAAAAGCACCAATAATGTATGTCTTTATCTTCTTGCTTTCCGCATGGTGTTTGAACTTGAAGAAACTGGTATGATCCATCCACTTTCACCTTTGATTCTTGCTCGATTTCAATGAATGTGTAACTTCCAATTTGCTATTGTGTGCAGCATTTTTTGCATGAGCATCTCCCAGATGTGGACCATCCACACAGCACTTTTATTGCTGGAGATGATGCTGAAGCTGTAGCAACTACCATCACCAGCTTGGTTGAAACCATTCCAGGTTTCTAAGCACTGAAAGCTGGACCTTTGGAAAATTCCAAGATTGTGGAGCTTCTGGGTCCCAATTGGCTTGGTGAACTCGACAAGCTGAACTTTGGTTACAAGAGGCTTGGTGAGTGGAAATTTGAGGTGTAGCTTCTCATTATATCACCATTGTTGATGAAATCCAAAATAGTAACATAAATAGGAGCAGTTCAGACTTATGTTTAACTTATGGTCTTGTGATTCTTTAATTTGATAACATGATGAATATCAGAATAGAAAGCTAATATTTAGTACAGACGTTCTACACCAGGCCCATGTCACAGGTGTTAGTGGCAGCCATTTCTTTAATGAGGTTCACACTCGAACATAAGACAAAGGTGACGATGTTTGCAACTCTTGAGTGGAAGGATGGATTTGCAGTGAAGAGTTTAACGGAGAGAATTTCTCTTGGTGGAAGTTCCAAATGTTGCAAGCCAAAGAGACTCAGGAGATTGTTACTGGTGAAAAAGAGAGAATGTTGGTGATAGGGTTTGCATGGGACAAAGAAGAAGAATAGAGCTGTTGTCTTGCTGTTGTCCTATGTATTTTACAGTCTATTGATGAAGAACAAGTGCAAGAGATTGTAAATTCCAGGACCCACACCAGTAGAAATATGGGGTTCTTTGATTATAATCATGAACAACAGAGAGAAGAGAAATCAATGTATTATCAGAAAGAGTTTTTTAAGTGTCAATTGAAAAAGATTGAGTCAATAACAAGGAACACTTGTAATCTTGATAATTTGGGTAAGGATGGAGAATCATGGAGTTAAGATCCAAGTGAACATGATTCATGGAGAGAGTTCTAGTGTAGCTTTCAGGGCCATTGAGGATACAAGCATCCCCACTAATGATGCATGGTTTGCTGATGGAGGAGGATCCATGGAACACATGATCGAAAACCAGCATTGGTTCAACACATTTTAGCTTATTGAAAATGGAAAATGGCCAATCTGTGTTTTACAGACAACAAGAGACTATGAAATTGAGGCATTGGGGTATCATTAATACTCTTTGTGAGCTATATCAAAGGAACTGTTGTGAAGGCAATGATTATGAAGGTACGTTCTATTCTTGAACTGAAGAAGAATTTACTTTCAATTTTGCAGACAATAGAAGAGGACATCAAGATTATTCATATCAAGTTCTGATGCCCATATAATTAATGGCAATGGTTAGAGCAAATTGCAAATGATTAGTCAATGAGCTATGTAAATTGCAAATAATGGCACTTATCCTACGAATGATGCTGCTGAGTTTATTCATTTATTGTCGCATCTGCATCAACAACATTTGTTAGTCTTGATATGTGGCATAACACATTAGCACATCTAAGCACTAGCACGATCCTTGAAATGGGTAAGTCACAAGCCATTGACAGAGTTAGAATCTCAGATTCACATAGCAACATGTTTTGCGGAGGATGCGCATTTGGGATGAGACAGACACATAGCAACATGTTTTGTGGAGGATGCGCATTTGGGATGAGGCACATGGGTGTAAGAGAAAGAATAGAAATGATGTTGTGAAGATCAAAATAGATCACAAAAAGAAATTTCTTGATGCTAAGCTTTACTTAGTTCCTTGGAAGAATTGGATTGCAACTAGTAAACTACTCATAATGATAGGCATCACGAGTTTCTGTTTTAGAAGGAGACTAATTATTAATTACCAGTTGTCTCCCCACGGATGAAATCATCCACTAAGCAGATGAAATGCTCTTCCCACCTCCTCGCCCCCTCCTGTCCCCCTCTTATCTTCGCCCACTCTTTTGCACTCACATATTTGTTTCTCGCAATCTTGGTTTTCTCTTGATGCTTGAGCAAGGGTTTTTTTCCTCTGAAATTTGGAATGTAATCGGTTTCCGATAGAAATTATATAATCGCACTGAAATCTTCGAATTTGAGCTCAATTTGACGAAGTTGTAGTGGTTTGAAGCTTTGCTTTGTGGGGGGGTCGAGACTCGAGGACCGGAGGAGAAGAGTTGAAGTCTTTTGACGCTTGGCTTTGCCGGGAAGTGGGTTTGTTGTGTGAGAGAGTGTGTGTGTGTGTGTTTTCCCTTCATTTCCGGAATTAGTAATGCGAGATTGGCTATGGCGGGCGTGTCTCTCCAATCTGGCGCTCGTCTGTCCTCCTCGTCTAGTATCTTCACACCCATTTCTTCTGACTCTTCCGTTCGCCCTTGCTTGCCGCGGTGGAGGAAGGCGGCAGTTATAGTCTCGTGCGCGGTGGTGAAAGACTACAATTACAAGCTCCTGAAATGTGCCAGGTTTGCACGCTGTTGCTCTCTTTATCTCTCACGCGAATCTCAGGCCCTCAGGGGTTCAGCAGAATGTTTTGTGTCCAGGCTTTGCTGTTTTCTGGTCGTCAGCTCTGAAACATACTCTTGAACCCTAAAAACTCTAAACCCTAAACCCTAATCATCGAGAATGGTGTTCACAAATTTTCGCCATTAAGATGAAAAACGACTTGAGATCCTGCACTCAATATAATGTAATTTGGTCAAGTCCTAGTGTTATCAATTAGTGCAGGGGATTGCCGTGTTGGAGATACAAAAAGACCCAAAAAAATACAATGAATCCAAAGTCCTGGACCTTGGACAAGGCCTGAACCCTCAACCTTGGAGCCAACCCAATCCTTAATTGCAGTCTGGGAAGGAAAAGGTCTTGAGTTTTGGCAAGTGTGGCAGGGAGGGCCGCATGGAGGATGCAGTGAACATTTTTGAAGAATTGCAGAGAGCAGGATTGAAGCCAGATGTTGTGTCATACACTGCTCTTCTCCAGGGCTATGGGAAGCTGAAACAATTCAACAAAGTCACTGATGTCTTCAACCAAATGCAGCACAACAGGTAAACTTCCACTAGATTCAATTTCAGTCTGGTGTATGATAGGAGGATTTGAGTGTTTGCAATGTGATCTGAAGTAAATCTGACCTTTCACCTGAACGTTGTAGGTGTCGACCAGACCTAAGATTTTGCACAGAGCTGATAAGCACATATGGCGATGGAGGTTTGACAGGGAATGCAGAGAGTGTGATGGAGTACATACGAGTGGTAGGCTTGCAGCCAGATGCAGTAGTCTACACAGCTCTTGTTCATGCTTATGCAGAGCAAGGATTGTGGGCAGAAGCTGAGAAGACACTCAGGTACTTTACTTCTTATAAGACTCAAAACCCTGTGTATGCTTGTTACTGTGACTGTCTAAGTGCATGCAGATTGCTAATGGATTAAGATGTTCTTGGCCTGGCAGAGATATGCTGGATGCAGGAGTGATGGATGATGGTCCATATGCAGTTCTTGTGGCAGCATACACAAAGGCAGGCTTATATGAAGAAGTCAATCATGTTCTGCAAATGATGGAATCTGATGGAGTACAACCAGACACTATATTTTTCAATTCTCTAATAAATGTCCATTGCAAGTCAGGAGCACCAGAGAAGGCACTCTCAGTTTTACAGCACATGAAGGATACTGGTAAGTCTTTGTATCCAAATCAGTGAGCATTCATAGGATCTGAAGACTTTTAGCGCATTTTGTGCTTACCAAGAATCACCTTTTGGGAACATTAACCCCTGTACCTGTTCATTACTCTGCTTTTTTGCCAGAATGCCAATGCAATGAGATTACCTACACATCAGTGATGAAGGCTTTCACACGGGCTAAGCGGCCTGCAGTTGCTGAGAAGATGATGGAAGAGATGAAGAAAGATGGTATCAGTCCGAGCTCTGTTTCCTTTGGCGTTCTTATCTCTGGATACAGTCAGTCAGGCCTTTTGGGAGATGCAGAGCGGATTTTTCGGTACCTGATGTTCTGACTTGTTGCTAGCATGAAGTGGTTCAGGTTTTAAAGATCTAGGTTCATGCAGTGCTTGGGATCAGGATGTATTACCCTTCTAAAGAGAGCAGGTACAGTGGGGTTATTATATGTTTTGCATCCCAACACTCTGTCACGTTGATGTGGCCAACTGCATAGCCAGAAGGGTAGTACTTAGAGACTTATCTTTTTTTTTTGGTGCACCAATTTTGCTAGTTTATTCATGACAAAAACAATGCTAGCTGCTTCACATTTTCAGGATCCTGATAAAAAAGAAAAATTCCTTAGGAGAACTATTCTAATCTCCTTACTTGATTCATTCTGTTGCCATACATCCTCCTTAAAGAATACTTTGCCATTTTGTGTCCTCATGTTTGTTTTTGTGTGCAGGGCAATGCAGAATGCAAAGTGCAAGCCAACAGTGGCGATCTATAACTCTCTGATTAATGGGTATGCATCAGCAAAAATGGTTGCAGAGGCAGAAAGGTTGTTCCATGGACTCCAAAGAGGCTCAGGCCTCTGCCCCAATACAGTGACCTTCAATATTCTCATCAAAATGTACATAAACACCCAACGGCGTAGCCAGGTGGGAACCATACACATGTTGCTTATTTTCATGAAATAATGGATGATGAAATCCATGCTTTCTTTTACTGCTGTCATATCAAACCTTGTGCATCACACCATTTGCAGGTTAACAGTATGGTTACATAGGTATGTCACCCATTGCTGCCACAGATTCTTGATGTGCTACAGTGCAACCAGCTTGTTTGGGGGACAAAATGAGTGGCTTGTTTGTATTGTCCTTTTTCCTTAAATCATCATTGGAAGTTTGTAAACTAGTACATGATGGAACTTGACAACTAAGCTGTAATTTCACCCAATCCATGGGGTACTTCTATTGCAGGCAGAGAAGCTGTATAGCTTGATGCAACAGGCAGGATGCAAACCTGATGCTGTCACATTCAAGACTCTGCACAAGGCTTATTCCACGTCGAAAAATTCACTTGATGCCAAGAAGATTCTTCTGGACATGCGAAAGGCTGGAGTTGGTTTCTGAGAGCAAATTAGCAGTGTTGAGTTCAGTTTTAGAGAGTACAGTCCACAATTGGAATGATGACTTCTGGCAAAATACCAATGCCTGAAGAAGTAGTTTGGGATTCTTTCATCCCCAATTTTCCAGTAAAAGTACTGCAACCTTCCTCACTCTAAGACATGACCGCAGTGACAAATCTGGACCCTTTTTTCACTGTGTTATTTGCTACCTACTTTCTGTGGACATTGCCCACTGATACTCAGAGTTTCATGAAGAAAATACATTGTTCATTCAATTCTTTCTACTTCAGGTTCTGCAGGATTGACATGAAACCCATTAGATGATACTTTATCTGACTACTCAACCAATCAATGAGAAGAGTCCTCATGCACGTCCACATTAAATGTGAATTATATCAACACCCATGAATGCAAGAGAAGCTTATGCTTATTGGAACATCCTTGAAACTCATCTTAAATCAGCATCTTCCCTTAACACCTTGTCAAGCACATGGTTACCAGGTTCACAGAATTTTGCACTAACATATTCAGCTACCATTGAATTTAATGTGCAAACGATGTGCCATTTTTCTCTTCCTCCACCAACCCATGTGAATATGGGAGGCTGGTGGAATTCATGAATTATGGCAATATTTTGGACATAACAACGGAATTTGTTAAGAACCCAAATTCCTTTGTTCCACAACACCACTTGTAAGACACTCATGTAAAGTCTTCCCCACAATCCACAAGTAAACAAGGTGTGTTAATACACAATGGTCCTGCCATTATTTTAATATCAACAATTGATATTTACAATAATTTGGTCATAGCATAGCTAGGGGAATTTTTTAAAATAAATCTATTTTAATGTACATAATGTTGTTGTAAAAGAAAAAAATTCATGATTTTATTTTTCTTTCATTTTCTTACATCACATCAGTTACGAGGAACCCAAAAGGGATCTTACATTAAATGATGACACATTCTAGGAACCTATTTAAACATTTAAAAATTTGTTACCAAACCAAAACCAATAGGGGAACATCACAACATGATTTTTAATACTTTGCAAATCTAATGACTTTTTTCTCAAAAAACAAAGTGACCAAATATTCTCTTTTCATATTTATTTTTCACATTTGTGCAAAATTTCAAACATGAAAAAAAAAATTTCTTCATGGTATGTGTCTTTGAATGTTTTCAACAACATTATCACACTTTGAAAGAATACATAAATTTTTGAGTATGATGGATGGCATAACCACTTTTGGAGAAAGTATTTTCATATTTAGTTTTGTGGTTATGAATTGGTAACAAAGTCAGTTGGGCTGGGTCCACATCTGAGGAGGTGGCACAGAAAACAAAATGTCAAAAGATGAATGCGAATTTTTTACAACTAAATTAGGATGAATCATCTCACCTATTTGATAGGGGGCAAAATCTCTTGAAGCTACTATACTCTAGTATGATTCTCAACACAAATGGAGATTGAAGATAACAGCATCCTATTAGCACTGTCAATTGAATTAGTTCGTATTAAAAGTCATCCAAAGATATCCTTCAACCAGCTTTTGAAAACATAAGCATTCCTCATAGGGGAGAAATTATACCTGAAAGAAGAGCTGTAGTTTGCAGTCCAGTGGAGGGCAAAGAGGGAGGCCCTGTCAGTGCAATGGCCAAGATGTAGGTTCCTGTCAGCAACATGCCTCAAGAACTCAACAAGTGAGAAATCTGCTTCTCAGAGTATCAGGAGTGGCAAAAGGAGTGGCAATGATAGCATGTAATGTTGGGGTGGTGGCATTCAGGCCCTATGATACCAGAGCCAAATTCCTAGCTGGCTCCAAACCTTTTCTCACTTTGAAACATGACCTTGGTGAAAGCCTTCCTTGTGTAAACCATGGAGAGAAGTTCAAGGGTTGATGCTTGTGCACCCAGTGTCAGGTATGGAGACACCTGCAGCACATTGGGGAGTAAAGTTTGCAGCTAGGAAGCTTTCTCTCCATCTGACTGCCATCTAATGTCTGGCTTCCTTAAAAACCAGGAAGTATCGGTAAAGAAATCAACCAACAATGGCATTGAATGAAAAATGGAAAATTTCCTAACACAAGTGAGATAAGGATTTCTGATGAAGCACTACAACCATGATAAATGAGTATTTCCAGACTCTATTCAGCTAGCAAAGGCGCACTGAGCAATAATAATGGGCTATCATGGAAAAAGTCGTCTTGAGCTGCTGTCATGTCTCACTTGGTATACAGAATAGCACCTGATCAGAGGAAAGGAATCCATAAGAATGAAAAACTATAAAACAGAAGAACAAGGAAAACTCCACTATTGCAATAATAGAGCTCTGTATATTCAAACACCTGAACTCTGAGCAGAAACATTAAAGGTTTTGGCAGAACCTCAATAACCAACCAGTCCTCCAAAATCAAACACTAGAGACAAGACATTTCTGAACACAAATTTCACCAACAACATGCATGGCTATAACAAAGTCACAGGTCTAAATAATTATCAGGTCCTGGTGGGCCACCATAACCACACTTCATCAGCATCTCATAAGCCTTGAAAACCAAAATTTTACAGTTGGGTGATTGAATTACAATTGACTTCTTGCTTGCTGAGAGGAGATACTACACTTATGCAGATGGAAGTGTATGCAAATACTTTTGGATGTTTCCCATGTGAGCAAAGACTGGAAGAGCTGAACCAAATGAATGAAGCTCATTAATGAAGAGGGGAGAAACAAAATAGACCCAAAAAAAATCAACAAATCATATTTGAGCATAGCTAACAATGAAGGCTTTACTCAATTTGTGAGGTAGTGGAGCCAAAACAGCTTACAACTGTCTCAATGCCTAAGTGGGGAAAATCATGGGTCACCATGGAGGCATAGTATTTATTACCTGCATACATCATGACATAGTGCTCCAGCCCATGCTCCTGTCAGTGTTGCTAGATCCGTGATCTACACCCTGGAACACAGTGCAGAACATTTACATGCCATCTGAAATGCAAAAAGACATAATACTGAAACTCTCAGAAATTGAACAAGCAATGTCCCAGTGTTCTGATACAGCTACATGTGGTCTGGTAGTTAAGGAACATATAACTTTTACTTAAACTTGAACCAGTCACTGATGACTAGTGAAGGAGTTGCTGACAAAGACTAGAAAGAGTACTGCAAGGTTCACCCATCTCCATTGGCAGAAGCATAAAATAGGCAGGATTCCACCAGGGCAAGTAGTCCCTTTATGACATTCCTCATATTAACCTAGGAGTGTTTACTGTGTAGTGCCCCACCAGTGCAGAAAACTTGAGGAAGAACAACTAGAAAGGTCTAGTGGGAAAAGCAAGAACAAGGGGCCTTACAGCATCAATTCGAAGGTAATGGGCATACACGAAAATTTCTGCAAGCATACACTTGCTTTTACACATGCTTACTTGACTTGCATCACCACTGATGTCTTCAGTAAATGTCCTGTTCTCTAGCCTTTAATGCACTCTCTTTGCAAATTTTTTGACATATGTAACAAGTACTACACTATCATCCATCCATTTCTATTTATATCAAACTTCAGTGGAGAATGGAAATATTTTCACCTGGCTCTGAAGCAAAATAGTGACACACCAAACACATTCCACTAGTCAGGTGCAAACAATGCCACAAACCAGGATTATAAGTATAAGAAACCCTTAAGCCTGCTCCTAGCCTTTGAGTGGACACCACATTACAAAACAGAATGAAAGACCATGAGGCCCACAGGGTTGAATGGAACATGAACCTTTGTTCACATATTGTCTTGGCTGGTGGGGCATCCCAAACATCCCATTGCTGCTGAAAGTCCTCAATCTCTTGAATACAACTGGCCAAGGTCAAATTTTTAATTATCTTCATGTCATGGGAAACATCTACCTGAGATGCTTTTGCAAAAACTCTCTCCCAGTGTGGTTCCCAGTCACTGTGAGCATCACAGAGTTGAAGGCCTTTGATTCTACCAGGCCAACCCCAAGCCTTGCTAAGCTTGTCAACAACACCTTGTGCCTCTGATCCTGAAGCCCTGGGGCTGCATGGCCTGCATTTAGACCCATTCAGAGGTCCCTTAGTTGTGATGGAAGCTACTGGGACCCCCCAAAAGGCTGGTGGCCATGAGTACTTCCGAGTGCTAAGTACACAGAAAGGAAGCTCAGTGAATTTGAAAGGTACTCCAGATGCAACCAACTGCGCTTTGAATGCTGTCTCTGAATTAAGCTGCTTCAAACCCCTCTTATGCAGTAATGGGAGTAAGCTAAGTCTTGCCAGTGCTACCCTACTAGTGTTTGTGTTGCCCATGCCAAACCTATCATTAAGGCCACCATACTGGGACCCAAAAGGAACATGATAAAAAGTTGGATCAAATGTATGGAGTGGTGGAATTTGTCCACTCCAGTAGCCATCAACCCTGGTCCTGATAATCCACTCGTATGTAATATTGTGCTGCATCTCATATTTCTCTATCATGTGCAGACATCCTTCCACCAGGTTGAAGTATTGCAGCAATCCCTGATCATGCATCATGAATAAATTCGTATTTGAGCTTGCACACAAATGTTGGAACAGTTCCACTGTCAAGGTTAATTTGTCCCACAAAGCAAAACAATGTCTCCTCCAAATACAAGTGGCATTCAGTCTATGTCATTGTTCCTCTGTAGAAAGACTTGATTCTGATTTTCCTGCAAAGACCTAGGTAAAAGAAAGCAAGAAGATACACCAAGGTTGTGATCAGACCTACCTGTATTCCATTTGGTGAATTAACGGCAGTCAGGACTTCTCGCTGGAGATTGGACTCTGGAAGTTTTTGAGGAATGAAGATGCGTGCGACAGTAAGACTAGAGGCACCTTTCAAAAGCAAGAATTTGTAAGAATCCTTGTCCAGAGGAGAATGTAAGAAGACATCAGCCTCATGACTATAAGCGTCCAGCAGGTACTTCTTCAAGCTACTTCCTGACAATTCGAAGGCCCGTGCTGCTCCAACCAAACAAATGGCCAGCCTCCCCTTATTGCCCTTTTCAATTCCTCCATTCACTTGCTGGATCTCTGGAGATTTTGAATGTGTCCGGTTACTCAAGATGTTTACAGGGCTCTGCAAATGGATAAAAAACAACAAGAGAATATTCAAAAGCAAGTACAAAATAATTTCCTTCCCCTTGGCAACATCCCGCAACACAAAAACAAACAATACGCTTGACAGATGTGTATTTCTCTCTTCAAACAGAGAGAGCTCAAACCAAAACGATCAAACGATCAAACAATGAGCTTACCGGATGTTGCTCTCTTCAAGCAGAGCTCAAACCAAAACGAAAAACGATCAAACAATAGGCTTACCGGATGTTGTTCTCTTCAAGCAGAGCTCAGAACCAAAGTCGGAAAACGATCGTTCCAGTCCGCCGCGGATTCAAAATGAGTAAAGACGACACTATCATCATCCAGTTATCTACTACATACACCGAAATCACCACGAGGACGACAACAACATAGATCATTGGAAAAGAAATGCCGGACAGAGAACCGGCGGATTTGAACGACGACAAGAAACACAGAGCAGAGGAAAAGAAATGCCGGACAGAAAACCTGCGAATTTTGAACGACGACAAGAATCACAGAGCAGAGGAAAAGAAATGCCGGACAGAAAACCTGCGAATTTTGAACGACGACAAGAATCACAGAGCAGAGGAAAAGAAATGCCGGACAGAAAACCTGCGAATTTTGAACGACGATAAGAATCACAGAGCAGAGGAAAAGAAATGCCGGACAGAAAACCTGAGGATTTTGAACGACGACAAGAATCACAGAGCAGAGGAAAAGATATACGGGGACAGAATACCTGCGGATTTTGATCAGATCTGCTCTTGAAAAGCAACGGCGCCGAAGCTGCTGCTGCCGCCGCCGCTGCCGATGCATTCCAAGCTCCGTAAACGAAATTGGTAACATTCGACTGCCATGTGCGGAAGACAATATTGTCGGAAAGCGTAGAAGCTTGGTAGGCACCGAAGCCAAGAAAAGCAAGCAACACAATCCCCACAAGGCAGCAACGACCGAAGCCGGCAAAGGCCATGGATCGAAATCGCTCACCAAAACACAGCTGCAACGACGACGACGAAGAAGAACAACAGCAACAGCAACTCAGTTGCCATTCCAGTTCACGCAGCCACTGTCCATTCTTTTGTCTGCCGTCTAGAATCTAGACAGTGAACAACAACAAAACAAACAGCAGCTGCATTGCCCCCCTTTTTATTGGCCTTGTCTACCAAGGCAATGAAATTGTGTTTAGATTCATTATAGAGTAATAGTAGCTTAATGGATTTTGGCCCCTAGGTAATAATAATAATAATAATAATATTAGGTCTATTTTTATTATTTATTTATTTTCAATAATTTTTCCTTCTAATTTACTTCATCAATGAAACCAAACAAGATGTTAAATAAATTAAACTAGTTTGAACCCCGTGCCTAATGCACAGGTGTGTGTGTATTTGACGGTACATATTACAAAATTACAATTACAAACTACATTTCCAAAACCTCTTTATATATGACATTGAACATGTATCCATGGGGACCCTAGCCGCTGAAAATCTTCATGTTTGCACTGCTTGTGACCCGTGAGATAGCAATATACAGCTGACCATGGGAATAGACCGGAGACGGCAAATATATCCCAACGTTGTTCAACTTGTAAGTGAGTAGTAAGTTACTTATTTAGTAGGTATCAATCTGTTGAAAATTATTTCTTTGTTTTTGTATGTTGATAAGTTCCAGTATCCAAACCCCTTCCCTGTTCATAATGGTTAGGGTTTCTGGTGCAGCCAATTTTCACATGCATCATCATAATACCTTTGGCATCCAGCATGTTATTATTATTGGCAAAATTGTTTTTCTGGGCAATCTGATCATTGCAATTACCTTAAGTTTGTGTGCTAAAATGACAACTGACATCCATTGCCATTATTATTATGGCAAATGCAAGCCTTGAAATTGCCAATATCTAATAAAAGTGTGCTTAACGGCTGCTCGCTCTGGCATCCAT
>Ga0116231_10004460_pt1 | contig 28305 bp, 18 predicted proteins | sample S1TSphgellanicum_2_FD_89695 | JGI IMG/M metagenome (GOLD analysis project Ga0116231, IMG submission 89695) | Host-associated microbial communities from peat moss isolated from Minnesota, USA - S1T2_Fd - Sphagnum magellanicum MG | ecosystem: Host-associated > Plants > Peat moss > Unclassified...
GTTGTAGTTCAGAATCGAAGTTCAAAAAGAGTAGTAGGTGATTAAGTTCTAGGCTCAAAAGGAGCAATAGTTGATCAAGTTCCAAGCTTAAGAAGAGCGGTAATTAATCAAGTTCCAAGCTCAAGGAATAGGAGTTAAGGTTCCAAATTCAAGAGGAATAATAGGTGATCAGGTTCCAAGCTTAAGAGGAACGACATTTGATCAAGTTCCAAGCTAAAGATAAGTGACAATTAATCAAGTTTCAAGCTCAAGAAGAGCACCAACTTAGGTTCTAAGCTCATGAGGAATGGCATCTGATCAAGTTCCAAGCTCAAGAGGAGAAATAACTAAGGTTCCAAGCTCAAGAGGAGTAGTTGTTAAGGTTCCAAGTTCAAGAGGAACAACAACTAATCAAGTTCCAAGCTCAAGAGGAATGAAAGCTAAGGTTCCAAACTTAGGATGAATAACAACGAAGGTTTTAAACTCAAAAGGAACAATAATTGATCAAATTCCAACTTCAAGAGGAATAACAACTAAGGTTTTAAGCTTAAAAGGAATGGTAGTTGATCAAGTTCCAAGCTCAAGAGGAGCGGTAGCTAATCAACTTCAAAGTTTAAGAAAAGTAGTAGTTGAGGAGGCTAAAGTTCCAAGCTCAAAAGGAGTAACAATTAAGGAGGCTAAAGTCCCAAGTTCAAAAGAAGCACTAAAAAATTGACTTGATAACATTACTAGCAATGTTTGTGAGCTTCAAAGTTTAAGAGGAACAATTATTGAGGAGGCTGAAGTTCCAAGCTTAAAAGAAGCATAAGAAAAGTGACAAGATACCATTATCAACAAAGATTGTGAATTTCAAAGCTCAAGATTTACAGCATTGGAAGAGGCTAAAGTTCCAAGCTCAAGAAAAGCACCAAAAAAATGACCAGATAACATTACTAGCAATGTTTGTGAGCTTCAAAGCTCAAGAGGAGCAACAATTAAAGAAGTTGAAGTTCCAAGCTCAAAAGAAGACCAAAAGAGTGATTAGATAACATCAGTAAATTGAACATTAAGAAAGGACCATGAACGACAAACATTAAAAGCACAATAGAGGACTGTGAAAATTAGATGAACAACACCAAGAAAAGGCCTCAAAAACACACCTTCAAAGCATTAGGAGAGGATTGTGAATAACACACGTACCAAGAAAAGACCCATTCTAACACTTGCACCCCACAAACATCCTGGAGTTACTAAACATCTAGGAGAAAAGTTGGGAAATTGTAATTACTTGTACTCCAAGAAAATGCCTTGAGCACACAATGAACACCATGAGAATGGTCACACAAATCTACACAATGAACAAAGTTGTTGGCAACAATGAAAAGGCCACAAGCAAGAGGGATTTAGAATGGATACGGGGAGAGGAAAGGGAATGGGTGTTAGTGTGTGGGGTTTTGGAGTGGCACCGTGCTGGAGAGGGTTTTTAAAAGTAGGGTTTAGCACACTTTAGCGCATCAGTCACCAAACACGTTTTTACCCATTTTTGGGTTTTAATCTTGACCATTGAATAAACATGTTCGTTATTTCCAATGGAAAGTGTACATTTGAGTAGAAGATTGTTTGGTGATATCCTAGATGTTTGACATGTGTTAGGTATGATATGTGCGTAAATAGATGTTGGATTGCTCTAAGATAAGGACAAAAAATATTTGGTGGAAACTTTTTTTTGAGGCAATGAGGCTGAGACTTTTGGGAAGCCATAACTTTTGGCTTAATTCCTTGTCCAAATCCAACAATCTAAAGGGCAACATGTGCGCCTAGAGCTCTTCTACAATCCTTCTTTAGACCTTGGAAGCAACCAATGTTGTAAGAGATCACAAATTTCCTCTGAGTTTTTAAATGTATTATAACTGGCCTATTTACTGTATAAAATGTAGATTTAATCTCTCCTCTTGAAAAAGAAACGAAGTTGGAGATTGATAATGAAACAACGAAAAAATAAAGATGAAAAAAATCATTTATACCTTAAAGTTATCTATCACCCAACCTTAAGATCACACAAAAAGATAATCAACTCTATAATTCATTTTCAAGCTTGAAGCTTGCACCCAAATAAGACTTAACATCAAGCTCTAGCTTACACCCAAACAAGACTTAACATCTAATGAAAATGCTATCTATCCTAATATCACATGCACAAGGTCATCATCCCATGTAAATATTACTTCCACAATAAGTGACATGAACATTGCAAGCAATAAGATGCTTCAACAAAATTAAAATATCAAAACTTAAGTGCATGAAACACAAATATTTAAACTTGCATTTTGATAAATAATAATGAACTTTCAAAAACAGTATGATTGTCACTATAGTGTGTAATATACCATGGAGCTGAAGTTACTTTGTACAAAGATGAATAAATACCATAGTCAATATAGCCTTGCCTACATAGACCCCTATTTAATAACTTGCTGGTCTTACTTAATCCCCCAAGGTTAACTCACCCTTAGCCTTACCTTTCCCTCAATAGGAAGTTGATGACTTTTTAGCAAATGAAGAATCAGGTCAACATTTGTATTACATTTTTCAATCAACGTGCTCCTGAAACTACAAAGTAGTCTTAAATGCGACACAAGAGATGGAGATGGAAGTGTCACTGTAGACAAAAGAAATTGCAGAAGAAATGGGGATGGGAGTGTATCATGGAGAAAGACAAGAAGAAAGCGCAAAGCACTTTGGTGGGTGAAAGGTGCAAGAGAGATAAACTAGTGTGCACCAATACTAAAATCATTAGGTAGATTTTTGTAGTGTAGTTGGATGGTGCTTTACTGCATGGAAATTTTCCTCTAATAGGGCCAGATATTTTAATACCTAAAACGAAACACATCCTTTGTTTTTTAGTTTAAAAAAAAATTCTTTCTCTCATCATACTCAATATGTATCCATTGGGTATCATGGAAAAAAATTAAAAATTAAGAATCCACTCAGTAGTTTCCATTCAGTGGAGGCCATAGGGAACCAGCATCCACCAGTGCACCATCCACTATTACTCAGTTTATGGATGAACCTCAGCTGGAATTGATATTGGTTTCACCCTTGGTAACCAATTCTGTAAGAAATAGGTCTCATATATGGGTAGATAGGTGGGAAAATAAGTAAATATTAGGTAAGTAGATGGTTTCTAGATAGGTAAGGGCTGTTTTTACTAACTACCTACCAACAACCTGCTTGTGGATTGTTAGTAGGTAGGTAGAAAAAAAAAGCAACTGAGCTAACCACCATGGTTAGCTAGGGAAATGGAACCCAACAGAAAACTGTTTCCTGACCACTTACCATTCATCTTTCATGGTGAACTGGTGGGTGCTTGGCCCCCTAGGCTTTACCAGAATCAGGCCCGCCCTTGGCTCTGCCTCATGTGAACCCTTATTTCAACATGGGGTGTGTCACACTGTGGCCTTCCCATTTACATTAAAAAGTATTTCAAGGGAAGAGAAGAATTATGAAAACTCAAATATTTCACCATGCAAAGATACTATCTTCAAAAAATCCTCTAAAAGAAACAAAAATCCTTCAAGATCTTATAACTCTATAACTAATCTCAAGTTTCAACACAAGCCAAAATATCATCTTTCAAAAAATACTCCTATAAAAATACACGTATAACCTAAGGGCTATAATCCCTTAGGCGAGTATACTCTATAATGAATCTAAACACAATATCCTTGCCTCCGTAGGCAAGGCCAATAAAGCCCCAAACCTTGCGCTTAGCTTTTACTCTACACAGTAATAATAGTACCAGTGCAATTGATAACTGTCATCTTGAGACTTGACATGAAGAGAGTCTGTCTAACTTTCGCAGGTTTTCCCAAAAAATTCTTGCGCAGGTTGTTGCAAAATCCATCTGAAGCTATGGTCTTCACGCATAATAATTCTACCTTTCTTGTGCTACTGCTTCTACTTGTGCTTTTTGCTGCATCAATTGCAACACCACTGGATGACTACATTCTCAAGGAAGACTCCAACTACAGGTTTAAATGTCAACTGTACCTTCACGATTTCTATCATTTGACCCAACAATTTCATGCTCCATATATGTTGTGTTACAGAATTTGGACAAGCGTCAAGTCTCTGTTGATTGTGTTTTGTGTAATTGATTGATTGAGAATCTTGAGAGAAAGTTGCAACTCAAAAGTTTTCAGTAAGAGTTGTTAATACCTGTTCTTCCAGGATCCAGTTCGAGACTCTTTCTTAGAACAACTCATGTGACTTTTGTTTTTCAAGCTTTTTGCAGAATATTGGTTTGATAGATCTGTATGTGGGAGGGTGTTAAGATGGTATGATACAGGGGGCAGATTGAAAGGCCGGTTTTTAACTGGTGGATGGGAAGGTGTTGTGCTTAACATGACAAGTCAGGGATGGCTATCACCCATGCATGTTGATTGTTTTCTCTGGACTCATAATCTTGTGATTCTGGTGATTTTCCTTCACACCATTTCCAGCCCATGAAAAGATCTCTAACCCTTGAATCATGTTTCAAATCACAAATTTCACACGCTTGACATGCAACTGTTTTGTAATTGTAGAGGTTGTAGGGTTTAGGGTGAGGTTTTAAACCCTAACCCTAAACCAAGAAGCAAAACCTAAAATGAGCAAGAACAAAAATTGCAAAGTACAGACAGACCATTCCTGATTCTTAGGACAGTATCTTGGTGGGTTTGTGCATGAAGAAACCACATAAAGTGATGCACCCACGGACATCCTTCCTTCTAATTGGGCAGGGTAGCAACACCAATAACCCTCCCAAAGCTACAGATCAGCTCTTACTTTTAGCCGCTGCGTGAGTTTCTCAAGAAAACTTTCTCATGTTATTGGAATTTATGATGCTTCAAATTGGAGCTGAAAATTTGGATTCAGGATAGGTGCAGCATAGGTTCTGCAGTCTAAATCACTGTCAAACAATTCCTGTTCATGGTTGTTTGAATGAAATTTTGAACATAGTCAGCAGAAAATTTCACATGGTTTTTTGGAGCATTTGGACATGAATAATTGTGGTGATGGTGAAAATATTTTATGGAAGGAGGAATGATAATGCAATCTTATCTAATTGTCTTAGGCTGGCAGTGAGGACAAATACAATAGCAGCTGTGCTATATCAGGTTCCCAATCAACCATGTGGATTTTCAGATGATGAATGGCATCCCCGTTCTGAAGATGACATTATTGCTTGTAAGCAGGCAGTCACTGTCAAGTGCTTTTCTTCTTGTATTGAGTGTGCCATTTATTTCAGTTGAGATTTTCCAGTCATATGTTGGTTTTCATCATTAAAATGATGGCCTTTGGAATCCTGCAATTTGAATTGCTTCATGTTGATCATGTTGATCTCATGTTATAATCCATCTAGTGAATATGAAGAGATTTAACAGTGTAGAACACTTTTGGGTGTTGTGTGGGTTACACAGACACATGGGCACATTTTATTAGAAATCCAGAGGAAGTGGAATGGCCTTTGCACATTCCCATGACAAAAGCTGCTGTTCGGGCTATGGACACTCTGCAAACTTATGCCTGCAAACATCTCAAGATCCAGGTTTCAACATTTGCCTTTGCAGTACCAAGAAGTTTCAAAACTTTTGTGTACTTATTATGTTACATGAAGATTCTGCAAATAGAGTGATTTGTAAGTTCATATATCTGGGATTCGACATGATATTTGTGTGTTCTAGCTTTGGTTTTTGTACCATGCTGCTGATTATCTGACAAAGGGCTGAAAGAGAAAAGTGTTTGTAATAGATTGAGTCATTTGTGGTGGCGGGGGCAAGTAAACGGGGTTGGACAACTTGGTTAACTGCTGCAGTAGACAAGGTCACATTTAAACTGCCTCTCCCTTGTTTGGTTTAGGGTTGGTTGAATTGGAGTGTGTCTAGTTTCTAATGTAAGCATGCTGCTGATGTTTCATAGGGTGTGTATACATCTCAATTGAAAATATCCTGAATGCTGGCACAGACACTCTGACCACAGTTTCCAAGTGTGATACCAAATCATCCCAACTTAACAACCATATATCTCAAGAATTCAATGGTTGCATAGCTTTTCTTTATGGGGATTGGAGTCTCAATGGCCACCTGAGGATATGCACATAATCACCTTACCCCTTAGCATTCTTTGCAATTAATAGTTGTGGCTTCATAGTGTGGATATTGAATTGAGTTTGCAAATAACCTACAAAGCTTATCAGTCAAAGGAACTTTTAATGTGTCGATTTCTTATGAATGTGTTGACACATATACTTTTGATCAATTGTACTGTATCTTCTGACATTCTACTTTTTGGGTGCAGCGAGTGGTAGGGATTGCACCAATTGTGATGGATGCATTACGATTTGTGGACAACTTGCACCATTATTATAAGTCCTTTGGTGGGTGGCCGTGGTCATTTGAACCCTACCAGTCCCTCAACCTCACTACCAATCTTGATTCACCAGAGTTTTCTGCACTCATGGTAACTGCATTGATCACTCTTCATTTCTATCTCTTTTCATGGATATTCCATCAGAATCCCAAAGAACCGTCAAGTAGGGAATTCCTTTAGGTTTGGCCCTTTGTATGTGCATTGCTGTAGAAGTTGAGTGCATGCCTCATCTGGGGAAAGTATAGTGGCAGGAGGCTTTTTAACACCTCCCATGGGAAGAGGTTCTTCATTGTGAGAACTCAGATTGGCATCTTCTGTGTGTGTTCAAGTTTCTGTGTGTACATGTCTCTTTACAAAGTCTGTTGGTAACTCATGAAAGGTACAATTGATGGAAGTTTATTGTGATCTCAGCTGTGATGTTCTTAAGTCATTGGTCAGAGCAAAAGTTTGAAAAAGATGTTGCTTTATTTGATGAGAGTTGATAGATGTGTGAACTGGGTTTTAAAAGACTTCAGAAAAATGCAGAAGTGATAAATGTGGTCTTTTCAAATGCAGGGAATAGAGGACCCGTATGTCTATCTGCCTCGGCTCACAATGCCCAAGCTTATTGTCACATCCTCAAATGATGAATTTTTCCTTCTTGATGACAGGTACCACTTTGATGAATGATGGAGGTACTACCCATATTGCCTTGTTGTGAGAATTATGGTGATCAGTTGATCAGTCATCTTGGGCATTGGATAGCAGGTGCTAAAATCTTGTTTTTTCATTCTGGGAAAAATACAGTTCATATTTCTGGAGTGAAATGGTAGGTGAAAAGCATCTTCTTATATTGTCAAATACAGATCACAGTCTTTTGACTGGCTTGCCTAAGGTAAATCCCAGATCCCAACCCCACTTTGTTGAGATATGTGACATAAGAGTCAGCCTCTATCAAGTCTCTAGGGCTTGCCTCCAGGATGTCCTCTTCTTGAACTTTCACCATTTTTTGATCTTGTAGTGTTGTTTTGTTGGGTTATTGGTTCTTCATCGGCAAGAAGCACCTTTTGTTCAATCCATTGAAGTACATGTGCAGCTTTTGGCAGCAATGGAGGCCTTTGTATTGAGCATTGTCTTGGATTATGAGAAAGACAACCCAATGACAGGCACTCGACCCAAAATTCAGAGTCAACAAAAGAAAGGCTTTTCTTCTATGTTCTTTTCTTTGTTTCAGGCACCTGAACCCCAAGATTTGTTAAATATGGCTACTCGCATCAGCAAATTTTTCCTGTCACAATGTTTGATTGAGAGCCTTCATGACAAATTAGGCACCTCAAATGGATGGAAGAATGGTAGACCAAACTTTTGGTGGACAATTGATTGGAGAAAGGGAAGACTTGAAATATTGTCCAAAGAGATGCCATCTAAATCTATTCTCTGGTATGCATACACAAACAGTGGCAATAACAGGCGAGATTTTCGATGGGTTGCAGCAGATTTGGGAAACTGGTAAGTAAGCATCAGCAAAAAAGGTTAATTATATAGAATGCCCATTGAGTGGTCTGAGGCCATGGCTCAAGTTCTGCAATGCCCTATCCATCATCTGTTTGACCTCCTCCTAAGTGTTGGAAAATGTGTCGTAAAATAGGAGGGGCAAATCCACAGGTTTTCCAAAGAGTTAAATTAAAAGGTAAATATGTACTTACAGGTTTTTCTTGATTGGTGATGGGGAAGTGTACTGTAGCTCCATTTTCCTGTGCATTGACTATGTTGCATTTGTATTGAATTTCTCAATATTTCTTTGCAGTTCTACCTTTACAGTTGGAGGAAAATGCTTTCAACCTATATTTTTCCACCATCAACACATTCAGCCTGTTATGTTCAAGGTCACCAGTGAAGGGAACCTGAAGTATGTGGCAACCATCACCTTTCCAAAGGTAACAGTTATTACTAGCTCTGCACCCTTTACACAATTTTGTTTAGACAAGATGGGAATCTCAGCAATCTAAGTTCTTTCTTCTTGGCGAAAGATCATCTTGTTGTTAGTTCCTGTGAAATGGAGGCAACTGTGAAATGGTACATGCTTAAATCTTTCAAGATAAGTTGCTATTGGACAACAGCTCAATGGGTCGTTGCTAAAATGCTTGAAGTGTTTCTCAGTAAGCATATGCTACACATTGACAGTGCTTTGTGAATTATTTTTGTACTGGATATTTGATACATGTGAGCAGGAAGGATATGGTGCCTTTTTTGTTGAGCTGAGATTCAAGGGCCCTCAGGCCACAATGCCGTTTATTTTCACAACAGAAGCAGTAATTGTTCCCAATACTTTTCCTTTCCCAGATTGCCATGGAACTGGGTGCACTGGCACCTTAGTCTGACTATTTCAAAGTCAGAATTACCCTCTGTAAAATTTATCATGTACACAAGGAAAGCATGCTGTTATACCCCAGGTAAACCACCTCTCTCAATGGCTACCTGATCTAATGTGTGTATAGTTCCGCCCTCTTCTCTTTTGTTGACTATTGTATAAACTTGAGGAGAAACTCTTTATCAACATTCTTCCAGGACCAGGTACTTTTCAATTGTGTTATTTGAGCAAGATGTGACCAGCTGGTAGACAATTCCAGCTTTGAATCTGATTCATTTCCAGAGGATGCATTCTCTGTGTGCAATGTGTCATGAGTAATGGTTACATCCCTGCCATGTTGTAAGCAGATGATCCACTATGTACTGGGCCCCAAGAGTCTGACAGACAGACCATCCATTGGGCAACAACTATAATCTGATAACAATGATGGCATTGTTAAATGGATGTTTGTCTATTGGATCATTTGTTGGTGTCTGGACATGTTTGCAGCCCTTACAGCTGTTGGCTAGACCACTGCTCAGGCCTCCTCAGCTATTGGCACTCATATTTTGTTTTCCCAATGGAGAAGCACATGAAGTTGAGAAGGACATTGTAGCAAAGCTGTCAAGCCAAGATTTTGTCTCCTCTGTGGGAAGGACTTGTGGTTATGCACAGGGTGTTTTTTGGACAATTTTGTCACTTTTTTGACCCCAAAATTGGGAAAGTTTTGGTTTGTTTTGTTTTTCTAGTGTAAATTAGACTAATTTTGCTAGGTTTTAGAAAATTCACCAAATTTTCAATTGGAAAAAAAAACCCACAGTTGTGCCTCTAACAGTAATGCAAAGGAGGACTATTTGAAGGTTATTTCTTTGTTTTATCTGTTGGTATATTTACATTTTCAGCAGCCTGTAAAACTTCTGAAGTGATACTTGAAGATGTTGCTTGATTTTCTTCATCTTGTGGCTGTGAGATCTGGCATGTAAAAATATTATGTTGTCTGACCCCATATATATCTCTATTCTCTATCATGTCTGTCAGATCTGGAAGGTACAAATGTCCTATTGCTGCTTTAGTCTTAGTTTTCTTGCTTGCTTATCTAGCACCATGCAATTGATCTTTGTTTTTCCAAGTTCCATCTGTCTGATTGTGAATACCTGCAGTAAGTTGTTCAGTTTTTATTGTCTATTATATACACATAATAAGTCCTGAGTAGGAGAAGGAATTGAGTGAATCTTGAGCTGCTGATTGAGATTGTGTTCTAATTGCACCTGCTAACCTTAAAAGCATTCAGGATTTAGCACCTTACAACTAGTATTCAGCTATTGTTTTGTCTCCCATTCAGAAGTCTAGGAGTTACAGCATTTACCCTGGGCAAATAGTTGTAAATGGATAGAGAGAGAGAGAGAGAGAGAGAGAGAGAGAGAGAGAGAGAAAGATCTCACCCTTCCACCATGAGTCTGGAAGCATTGACCTTGATCCTTGTCCATCTCATCCTATTCTCTGTTCCAGTGTGGGCCTAATCATCTCCACGTCTTTCTTTTTGCCTCAATTTTCTTGCCCATCAAGCTCCTAAAGAATCATCTTGTTACATCCCATGTATGATGTGCTTGGACATAGTTGACAACAACATGAAGTTGTTTTAGTACTCAGCCAAAGTCCCAGAAGTCACTAAAGAATTAGAAACAGAATGGGTGACTGATATGATGAGCCAGTACCTGAAGGGGTGATGTATTGCAGCAGTGAAAAAGCTGCAGCACTTCCAGCCAGTCAGAACTGGTGAATCTGTGACAACAGTATCCCTTGGGAAAAAGGATCATCACCCCATCATCTTTCCAAAGCAGAATATCAGAGACCAACTTCACACCTTCGAGATGAAAACAATTCGCCAAGTCCCAAGTCTAAATCCAAGAGACGCCAACTGGTAGCTCATTTGACTGCTGGAGAGAGAGACCAGATGGCTCAACGTCACGCCAATTTTAGTTAAATGAATCATTTCTACTGTACAGGAGCCGTCGAAGTTCGTGCACAATCGCAGCCAGTAGGCGAGCTAACGGTGTTTCAACTGGTGGGCCCTATATAAGTACGATCCGAGTACGGCCGATCTTCGGCGCCAAGCTCGGGATCAGGACGTCGTCCACCTGGTGGGCCCCAATGTACGATCAGAGTACGGCTCTGGGGTTACGTGGTTCAGCGGAGCCTAGTACGATTGAGTACTGTCTATCGTTGCCACCGTGCATCTGGTTCCGTAAGGTCCACGCCGTACGCAAGTTGCTCTTGTGCTAAAAATGTCAAGCATAATCTAGATCCTCAGACTGAACTCATCATCGTCATCATAGACTGGTTCATATCTGTAAGTGCTTGCAGACACCAATGTTACATGTGTAACACTGCCTCGACCTCCTAGACTGTACTTTGCAAAGTTGATCTGATATTGGGGGCATCGATCGATAACAGTGGATGGACTGTTCAGTGGTGGAGCTCTAGATTTTAGGTAGAAGGATACAGTAAAGAGATAGATAGTCACACAACTGGTGATCAGAATATTCTGTGCAGGTCAATTGCAGCAGAAGAACATACATTCTGTACAAGACTGCTGATGAGACGCGCCGCTGTGCCAGGAGCAGCTGCCAGATCAATCGCCTGGCGTAATAGAGTGCATAAAGTCGGGTCCGGGAGTATCGACATGGCCACTACGACGTTGTGTCTCACGATTGTCGTGCTGCAGCTATTGTCTTCCGCTGCCTCCTGCTTTGCGGCAGGTATGTCATGACGAGCCACTCTTTCCTCTCAGACTGAACAGACTATAGGGGATCAGGCTTCAACAGAGCCTCAAGCTAGAAGCGCTTACCTGATAGCCGGTGCACTACTCTCCAGCTGCTGATCATTGCAAATAGGTCACACAGGTTCAATAATCTTGTGCTCTTAGCCGATCCTGCAGCAGATGCTAACTACGAGAGCCAAGCAAGCTTTATTGGCCGGATCACTGACTAAACCATCGATCTCGGTAACGGAAACAGTAGTCTTAAGACCCTGCAATATTCGAAGATCATACTCATCAGTCAGGCTTGAAGTATTGAGCAATGAATACTCGCATATTTCAGCCTGGCTGGAAGATTTCTCCGGGATCTTGGATGTGAGACCCCAGAAAGTCATGAGCAATCGTAGAGACAGCTAGCTGTTTAAAACCATCAGGGATCTCGTGTCATGAGCTCAGGGGAAATCTTTTTTTTCCCATCTGGATTTATGTGATCAATTGTGATCGAAGTATTTTCAAACTTCTGGGACATTTCATACCTCTGCTGCAGGGCACATTCGCAGAGCTTTGTTGCAGACTACTCCTCCAGGTATGACGTAACAAACCTCTCCTAATCTCCTAGTTAACTCCTCCTGCAGGACGTTTGCCTCACAGTTGATCAGCTAGCTTGCAGGGGGATTATTTGATTTTCTAAGGGTCTTAGAAAACCTGTCTGTTCAGCGTTTCTCTTTACCATGCATTTGCATAGATGCGTATTGTCAGAGCTGTTGAATTGTAAGCATAAGAAACTGTGAAAAATCAGGTTCTTCCATTACACAGCGCAACTGAAAACAGTCAGTACAATAAACCTGGACAGAGAAAAGGAATCACACTCGAAAGCTTAATCTTGCTAAGAACTATGCTAAAATGAATTAGTGACTCGAAACTAGTTCCTGCAGAGAGACGGATCGATGACTCGACGGATAGATGACTCCGAGATGATCAAATGGGAACCTGCAGTGAGCTTATATGCACATGGAGGATCGCTCAGAGATAAGGCTAGTAAGTGCTGGTAGGTGGAAATAGCTGCCATGCAGCGAGGGTAATCCAGAGTAAGGTGCACATGGGTGTCTAACTAATGCACTAGCGGAAGTGTAGCGAATTCAATCCAGTGCACATGCCACCGTTTCTGATTTACTATGACAGCGTGGAAATGAGCGGGACTACTAAGATTAACTCGAGCGGTAATTTGCCGCTACTGTTTAGTGCTCCCACTTGAAGTAGCTTGACCACATGCTACATACAGGAGCAATGTTAAGTACTGTTCTTTTCACAGGTAGCACTAGTCCCGTTCCTGCAGGAAGCAGCCCTCCCTCCGCTGCAACGACTGAATCACCTGCTGGAGGTGTGTCTGTTTTCTCTCTCTCCTTATGTTCTAGAACTCTTCTAAGTAATTTCGCAAGAACGGGAGATACGTGAAGAAGTTTCAGAAACTCGGGAAGAAAGGTTTTGGAACTTCAGGAATTCCTACTTTTTTGCTGTTGCAGATTGAATTCCTATCTGTAAAATGTTTTAGGAATTCCTACTTCTTGTTGTTGCCCGGGCAGACCAACTGATGCTCGAGCTTAGTTCTATGTATTTTATGTTGCAGAATCAGCAGGTAGTGAGGGTAAAGCTGGAGGTGCTTCACCAATTGGAGCTTACATTGGTGAGGCGGCTGCTGCCTTGGTGGTATTGATAATCGTTGTATTAGTGGTATGCCGTTGTTACACCAACAGAAAGATGAAGAGATATAGATTCTTTTAGCCTACGAGCTATCTATCTAGAATTAGAATGCGGAACCTGATCTAAACCCCAGCTGCAATTTAGGAGCTGGTACACATGATCAGTCAGGACATCTGTCTTGTGATCTGCATGTGGGAAGCTTTTTTTACATTCTGAGGGATGTGGATCTTGTGTCTTGAAATTGTAGATCCTCCAGGTACCTTTTGTTGAAAAAAATTCTCTTATGGAAGGTCATGTGTGTCCAGAGGTAAGTACTTACTGAACTTTTGTGGAATGTCGGCACTATGGTGAAAACTAAGCGATCAGCAGGGTGTTTAATAAAGAAATAATTTAGTGTGATCTTGTGCATGATGTAGTAACCTTCAAACTATCGAATCTCTGAACTCTGAGAACAAATACACAGCATACAATTATGAATGGATCGGCCCATTAACTCTGTGGGTTTTGCAATATTTCGGAAAGAATAAAGATTGAATCCATTTGGTTTGAGACAATTTCTTTCAGTAAGCAGCCAGTAAGCTGCAGGAATTAGCAATCAACAGTAGTTTTTACACAAAGATTTAGGGGCAGCTTCGAGAAAACGCAGTTGAGATTTCGATAGTACACACAGTTAGGTTTTCTTCTTTATTGGATGGCACAAGATTGCAAGGAGCTTGGACTCGAGACAGAAGATATGAAAGCATCAATTGAGTGTGTCCTGAATGCTGCATAACTGATCCTGATCTGCCACCTGACTGCATATTCATAATTGTTCCCAATAGAGACCCTAAATTTCTATATTTCAGCCGTGCATCTATGAATCATGGAGCATCTTCCCAGAGATGGCAGTGAGATACGGGAAAACATTGGGCATTTAATGAATGTGGAGACAAACATGCATTTATAGTAGGACCCTGAAGGCAACAATTTTGTAAATCTGTCTACTTACACTCAAATCATAGCAACAATCGGTTGAACAGATTTTGAAAGAGTCAGAAACCTAGGTCCTAGATGACTACGCTAAGATAGAAACGCCGAAGAATGATTTCAAAAGGAAAATTGGAAAGGTCCAAAGAAATTAGAGAAAAGAAAAGAGAAAAGAAAAAGAATCTTGAAGACTAAGAATTATCGACAACGAAGTGATCGGTGTTCAGTGGTAACGACATGACCATGATCCTGTAAATTGCAAAAGTCAAATCTATTATGGAATGGTCTCTGATGACATGCAGTTAGCCGTGGACAAGCTCAGTAAATGCCCTTGTCATGACCTCATCAAAGAGCATTGCATTGTAGTGACCATTTACAACAGCATTTCTCTTGCGAACCAACATTGACCATGTAAGGTTCGAAACTTTTTGCAATTCATGCCGAAAACTTCGATGATTCAGTAGTGCTTGGAAGCTCGTTTGATACAATTGGTCAGTTATTCGTGAACCCTGCTGCTTCTGGCGATTGCATAATTACGGCGTGAAGCTCTGAAGCAGAAGATGTATTTAACAGTGGACGTTGTTGACGTTGTAACGGTATGTCCTCCCTTCACATCAAATTGTGTCGCCACGCGACCGCCTTGCAGGAAATGCTTTAGTTTTATACTTTCAAATTTTCTAAACATTGCAAGCTTAAAGGCATAGGCAGTAATTTCACGCCAGATTTCTTCGCTGGAGATATAACAGCGTCTCATGTCTGGAGCGAAGAAATCTGGCATGAAAACCTTGCCTAAGCCTCTTAAGCTTGGAAACAGAAGAAAACGCAATTAATGTAACCACTTCTTCAGCTTAAATCTTACATGTCCAGATTGCAAAGAACCAATCATACCAAGCCAGAAACACGGTTTAGTACCTCACGCAGGAATACTAATTCAAACCGGGTAAGAAGAAGATGATGTTCTGCAAGATTAAGAATCTGCCTACGGGCGTTTAAATCGGATCATCAAAAGTTCTAAGCAAACCCCGTAACCGTAATTCCTTCTAAGGGCTTATCGAAGTAACTCCACAGAAACTGCATCTTGACCTTGCCGAATCAAGCTTCAAACAATTTGCAGCAAGTTTAAGGCGAAGGTTCTATGACGTTTTAAAGACTATCCTGGGATCAAGCCTGTACATGTGCATAATAGAGAGCCTCCGGATCATTAGCGTCCGTCAGTTTCTGGTCTAAGGAAGGTGAGAGTAAGACGTGCAGCGCAGCAGCAGAGAAACAAAAAAGGAGAAACGAAACGATCTTATGAATCCATAAACTCGACTTGATCATCAATGTGCTGTATTTGTAAGTGCCCCGGGCTTCTCGCCCTGCGCTCTTCAATGAATCAAGTACTGCACATCCGTGTTTTTTTTAGGAATCTTTGTTTCCAGCTGAAGTGGCCATCATTAATAGGAAGATGTAGAAAAAGTGGCCATCATCCCTAGGAAGATTCTGGCTAGAAACCAAACATGAAGTACAAATCTTTAATCATATTTCTATATTTTTTCTACACTGAAAACCAAATGTAGAAATCTGACTATTTTTATTAAGTTTTCTCCTCACTTTTGGCGATTGAAAACCTCTAATATCACTTGATTTTCAAATTTTAAATCTTTAATTTCCCTTTTTGGCAAAATTTCGTCAATTAAAAAAATGGCTCCTGCAGATTCTGATGTAGTGTGAGGTAGTGTAGTCTGTTTTCTTATTCAGAACTGAATGATCCTGCTGCAATTGAATAGGAATTAAACTCAAGGATTCCCGAGGGCCATTGCACGGAAATTTTTGAAAGCAATGAGTTAGTTCGACTGTCTGGATCAGCGTCATGTTGAGCAGTTGTGGGTTGCAGTCTATTGAATTATATTACTTCATTTTTTCCTGGGTACCGCTCGAGGGAGAGTTGTGTGATCGATTGGGGTGTCTCAGGGTCCCTGGACCAGCAACAGTCATGCACTAAAGAGGAGAGTACGTGACCGGCTCGCACTGTTTGGTATCTTTTAACTTGATCCCTTATACTCTCGATATGTTGGACTACTGATCTGCTTTGCTTATTTGCTTGTTCTACTGATATAGCTTGGTGATACAACATCTTTGTACTTTAATTCCAGATTGACATTTCACAACTAGTCGAGCTGCTCTAGTGGGTGGACGGATCAGCTATTTTGCACGATGCAGTTGCCTTCAGGAGTAGTTGAGATGTTGCACCAGCGAGTACATCCATCACCAATGGTTCAGCTTAGATGTCAGGTACTTGATAGCTGCTGTCAGATCGATGGGCGCCGCACCTGTCCGCCAGCTCCCCTAGTGCCCTGCAACTAGCGATCAGCTACATTAATTCAAAAGATGCATGAATTTGGTCGGTTCATTCATTCCGTAGAAGCTAAAGTGTCCATCGCATGCGGTAGCTGTATGTCGTGTTGGCTGGCCATATGAGGAAGAGACATCCATAATTGATATCAACATTCACGAATCTGGTTAGTTCATTCACTCAGTCTCAGTAGCGAAACTGTCCATCTCATGCGGTAACTGTAGGTGTTGGTTGGGTTTAGGGTTGGCCGTATGAGGAAGACATATCAATAGCTCATTTATATGACCTTATACGGTAATATACGGCTATTGAATGCATGCATATTCCGTGGAGCGTCGGTTGGTTCTATAAACCACTCGTGAGACAATTATCCATCTCAAGATAAGGAAACTAGTCAATTGCAATTGTTTTCAAGGCTGTGTGCCGAGCAGCTTATTGTCTATTGTTGAATTGAATTTGGATTGTATACCATTAATAACTACGGTGCGGCGGGTCGGGCAGCTCCATATGTCAGGATCAGTGATTAGTCATGCGTGCTGCAATACTCTATATTCTTGTTCTGCTTGGACCTTTTATTTTCAACTGCCAATGGCAGGTACCTGCATCAAGGAGGAGGAGGAGAAGGACAATAGGCGCAAATTGGCCGCACCATCACCGTGCCCTTGTACACGGACACAAATTAGCTACAACTACCATTCTAATTGAACACGGACGTCTGAATATGGTAGCAATACCTTGTATGATACAATAAAAGAAATTGTTGATGTTTTTTTAACTTTCTAAGACACTGAATTGAAAAGAACCAAACCACTGAAAATTTTACACATGTATCTGCAGGGAGACTATGCTGTAACAAGAAGATGGACACAAATTGCACATGAAAAATCAAGTTATATAACATCATGTCTGAATTCGCCCAATCTAAAATGGTCTCTGAAATATTCAAATTGAGTATTATGCTGATGGCTGCCAGGGAATTAAATGGGTTGCTGATCAGTATTATTTTTTTGAATTTTGTGAAGTGCAGCCAAAGTGGAGATAACCACAGGAAGATCTAGCCAAATCTGGCTATAAACCAGATATTAATGTGAAAACAATAAACCCAATAAAGTGATACTAGCCCTTTCATTCATGGATGAACATTGGTGCTTTCAATTGTTAATCAAGTTGTTGGTTTCTTTGTTATTCATTTTCCAACTATAGAACACTCCCAATAATTACCCTATATTTGAGCTGTGCTCTGCTGTGCACTATGAGTGACGATCAACTATTTAATTTTTTTCTTACATGTTTTCATATGATTTTCAACAATTCATCAATATTTATGTCATGTCACATTTAATTTAAATTAATGTACATTTCATGGACATGAAATACAGATGTTATTTGTTTTTTCATATCCATGTTGGTGGAGAAGGAAAAGAGTGAGTTGGTTATAAAATGGAGGTAATTATTAAGAAAGGTGGGAGATAGTTATTAAGATATTTAATAGAAAAAAGTACTTAAGCTTTTTTTTAACTGTGTTAAGTGTACAAAAGAGATTTTTTTAGATGACATTGACAAATAGACATCATTTTAAAAATTATATAAGTGTGATTGAAAGGGAGGTTACTAATAGAGTTTTCCAAAAAAAAAGTTCTTGATAGTTTTATTTATTTTGAATTTGAGAATTTGTTCAAGAGTTGTGAAGTGTTTTAAGCACAAGTGGAGTTTTAAAAAGACACACGTGTGACAATTGAAGAGCTGATAGGTGTGAGGATTTATAACTTGGTGCAACCCTACATTGGGAGACGTGTAAGGTATGTGGAACTCAGACTTGTAGCCAGGCATCATTTTTTTTTCCATTACTAGAGTAAGTTGGGTTAGATTCTATTATTTTTTACATGAACACAAACTGATCTTTAATGTGGTTTCATAATCTGTAGTTTCATATGCATTTCAATCATTTGTTCAAATTTGATTGAAACTAAATCACACCAAAAGGCCAAGTGATCATCATTTTGTGTCCCTAAATTTATTTTTGGATTTTTGCAATCACCCACGTTGTTCAACCAAGTTGTCGCAATGCTATTGCTAGAAAATGCACCCTTACATATTCTTACAATAGCCCTACAACTTGAAGAGCTTAGAAATAGTACCTTGATGAACACTGTGCGTCTTCTCTATCAAATATGTGTGTCAAATTCACAACAACTTTGGCTTTCTGCGTACAACACAATGACCTATATGTCTATTACTGCATCTTCAAATTTGAGGGGTTCTATATAATTCTTTACCTTAAGATGATAGAGTCTCACCAACTACAAATTACAATGTGCACCTGAGGTTTCCACTGCAAAACACAGTATTTATAACATTTGTGCCAACTTTCTTTCCTCACCTTTCACATTGGCTTTTAACCTGAAACTTCATGTGGGTACTTGGTTTTAATTTTAAGTAATTAAAAATTGATCCAAATGTTTGAAGTTGGGTGCTTTTGACTTGTCAATTGTCTCAATTTGACAGGGCACATATGATGGAATCCATGTCCAACTAAAAAACAATTCATATTCCCTACTTTCCTAACTTACAATTTTTTTGTTATCCTATGTGATACATGCTATGTTTGCCATTCATTTGGAGGTTTTCACAGTTCAAATCCAAAACCATGTACATGTCATCTGCCATAATGCCCACATTTTCACTGGGCATGAAAATCTTTGGGCTTAAAGCACACATGCAACATGCTCACCCTTGTGTCTTCAATTTTCAACCATCTACTATAGGGGAAACTTCAACACATGTTTGCCTAATAATTAATTAGTTTTGAATTATTTTTTTCAAAACTTAAATGTTCCTCTATATGTCCAAATATTTTTCATTTTCTTTCATTTATTTTTAAGAATTCAACATTTCTACTTATGCCATGAGTGTGAAGGTATTACGGTAGCTTGTAAGTACTAATTCTTATTTTGAAAATAGTATCAAACTATAGTTACAGAATTAAATTATACTTCCAACATAAGTTCTATAGAACTAATACAAACTACATAAATAGCTTGAATTCTACATAATTTATAGAAATTCATTTTAGACATACACAATTAATACATGTGCAAAACAAAATTCCCAAACCTATTGTTATTCTTTGTTTTAGAATTTAGTTGTATAATGCCCAAAAACATAATGAAAAAAGAATCGTGAAAAAAATCTTCCCTTCTAGAACATAATTCAAAATGTAATACCATATTTTTATTGTTGGTTAGTACCATAATGACTATTGTAAGCATTATTTACTTACAATAGTTCTATTACATAATGAATTCAAAATAATTATGAAAAAAATTTAAACCATCAAATCTAGCAATCCCAAATTGGCCTTAAAAGAATCTTGAAGCCTACATACAACAAGCTATTATGCTAAACATTGAACACAATGGTCTTTTCCTACCATTTTCGTTGGTCTTTTAAAATTTTCACAAACCTACCAAACCTTAGCATGTGATGAGTTTTGTTGAAATAAAATGTACTAGCATCAACTTTGAGCATTGAAATTGTGGATTTTCAATGGCCTTTGTTTTTTAACAAGTTGTCAAGCTTTGGAATCAACAACTTTTGTTTTCCTTTGACAAAAATGCATTCTTTACATTTCACATGATGCATTTCACCCTTTTTGTCCCACATTGATTCTGCCCATGGTAGCTTGGTGGTCCAAGTATTTCAAAACTTCTTTGAAGGTTCGCACAATTTTCATTTCTTCTTTTCTTAGATTTGCTTTGATGGATCTTCAATGTCACATGTTGGATCAACATCATACATAACACATTTAAACCAAGATCTCTCATGCAGGTTTAAGGTTTTACGTGGTGAGAATTTTGGGGAAGATGAAAGTAAATGTTGTCTTGAGGTTAAGAACAGAGACCTAAAGGAAAGATGGGGCAAAATCAGATGTTTTTCAAAATCTACAAACGGCACCATTTAATAATTAATAAGAAAAACATCCTCTACAAAGTTATGAAGTGCATTAACTTGTAAGATTTATAACATGTTATTCAACTATGTTAATACATTGAATGAAGTTTCAACTTGAACCCATTGAAATATGAAAAAACCTTAAAAAACTAATAGAAGAAAATCAAAACCTAAAATAACCAACAAAAGTTCAAACTTTCAAAGTTCAAACTATAGAAGGGTACAACATTGGAGGGTGAAAGCATGTGATCAAGTAGACAGCAAATGTACTTTGTCACAAAAATTACAAATAAATACAAAAGATTTTTGTTGCATTGAAAGTAGAAATATTATTTTATTTCATGATTAATATGAAAATATTTTTTATTATAATATTATAATTTTGAAAAATGAACATCTTCATGTATATTTAAGTAGATTTTACAAAAATTACATCTATTTACACATGAAATGTCCAATGTTATAAAATGGGTTGCAAGTAAATGGAATATTGGAGTTTATTTATTTTCAAGTTAATGGAGTTTTAAAAAATACATGTGTATTATCAAATTATGCATGTTATAATCATAATACATAAAAATTTTAATGTAAAAGTAGGTTAGAACACCAAATTGACCCTATCAAGTTCAAATCTACTTTTCACATAAGTTATGATAGTAAAGTTTTTTAATTTTGTATTCAACATACCATAAACTAAATGAAAAAGCATGTTTTTTCATATTTCTACTTTCACAAGTTTTCAATCTACTTTCATGTGTTTATATAAAAAATTGGGCAAACTATTTTTTTTCTGGCTACTTGACCATGCTTGCACCTTGCAAAACTTCAAAAGCTAAAAATTAAACTTAGAAGCATCAAACTTCAAAATTTGAAACTAATAGTTTATTTCAAGATGTACACATGCAAACTTGAAAGTGAACTTTCCTCGAACACAAAGCTTGAAAGAGCAAGCATCTTTATTTCCCAAATATCATTGAACAACAACACAAGCAACCCCTGAGGCCTAAAAGTAGTTGAAATTGCCATCATCATTAATTTTTTATGTTTGTTCATATGCTATGTCCATCAGCCTAAGTCCCCTATCAACTGCAAGCTCTTAGAATTCATCCAATTTTTCAGTCTCAACACAAAACAACTTGAATGAAAAAATGTAACTTAACAAATTTGATTCCAAATTTCTACAGCAACAAAATTATTATAAACATGACATTGTTGTTTGATAGAAAAATTGCACCATATCAAATCCCAAGGCAAAATCCTAATACCTACAAATTAAATTTTAGCTTTAAAATGTTATTGACAAATCTTATATTTCATTGTTTCGCCACCTCCTGACGATGCACACACAATAAAGGTCTGTAAGGTGGTGAAAAACTCACTATGATGACAGGAATGATGACAAAAACTTGTTAACGGTGTGAGAGACAGAAGCAAATTAGTGTTTTTTTGTTTGTTACATGGTGGCGATCCTACCACTTGGCAACAATAGCACTAGGCGAAAACGTGAGATCAAAACCCTGGTTTTTCTAATGGACTTGTCACGGGCTCCCTGGTGTCACCTTTTGGTGATATTTCGTTGAAAAAAAAATGCTAATGGGAAGTATATAAGTCCTGTAGTACTTGTGGGAGAGCCAACCATATTTGGGAATCCAAGATATATGCATTTACCAATCCCATTTCTCCCATAAACAATTCCCGTCTACTTTCTCTTTACACAATACAAATTGCTTGATCTGCAGCATTCAAGGCAGATCTCATGTTCAAATATTCTTTTCAGGACCTTGAACTGGAATTTCACGTTGGATGTATAGAGAATTTTTTCTGTCAAAGATTCCTTTCACGATTGATGTTGTTAGACTGGGTTGTGCTAGTGCAAGGTGAATTTGTCTCTTTGCAATCTCAATCCAACCAGAAATTTCTCTTTGCCAATGTTCCATTCCCAAATGAGATTTTAGACTTGTTTGTGCAAGTAAAACAGTAGGAAAGAATGTGGTTTTTCTCACACAATATATCCGATTTGACATTAAGTTATGGGACATATTACATTTGCATAATATGTGCCATAACTTAATGTCAAATTGTAATCTTAATGTAATATACATGCCACAATAAATACTACATATTGTAAGTTGTAATAGATGAAACCACAAAATTTATCTCATACATTTCATGAGCCATATAGGCTTTTGTGTGAGAAAAACCATATTCTCTTGTAGTTTAAGGTGAACTTTCATCCTTGCAATTCCCTGCCAACAGAGCTTTCTTATATCATATATGGTTTCAGATTTGTTCGTGCAAGTGCAAGGTGAATTTGCCTTATTCCATTCTCAGAATTTTTGGGTAGATGTTGATCATGGTTCCTACAAATCTTTGATTTCCAGTCCAGGAAATTTCTCATGGACTCATTACTAAGGGGGATAACCCTATGCGGGAACCCTGGACTGTATTAGTCAATTTCATCATAGCTGGAATGATACCAGCCCATTACAAGGTGCAAACTTTAGTACTAAATACCAACACACCTGCACGGGACCTGCATGTGATCTGGACAGCTGAAAAAATTCTAAGTCTGTAGAGATGGGCTGCACACACAATTATGTATCCAAGTTGACCATTGACAACATTGAGATTTTATTAAATATATAACCAGAAAAGTTGAAAACATTGGACACAATGAAGCTAGAGACGACTATGCTAAGATCCAAACGTCCAGATAAATTTCAAAAGGGAAATTGGAGAGTTCCAAAGAAATTAGACAATTGCTACTTAAAGAAGCAGCAAAGAAAAAGAAGAATCTTAAAGAATCTTAAAGAAAAAGATTTATTAAGTTTAAAGAGGTGGTCGGTGTTGATGACTAGTAACCATCCTGTACATTGCAAATCTATAATGGAATGGTCTCTGATGAAGTGCATTTAGGTTTGGAACAAACTCAGTAAATGCCCTTGTCATCAGAGACCATTGCATTGTAGTGAGCATTTCTCCTCCGTCTTAGCAAAGTTGATCGACGTGTTGAGTTTCCAACGACAGAGATTGTTGAATTTCTTGGCATCTATTGGTAGAATTCTCTGGCATCTTGCAATTGATGCCAAAGAGTTCCACGCCGTGAGTGCTTTGGAAGCTCGTTTGATACAATTGATCCTTGCAAACCCCTTCCTAAGTGCTGATCATCGTCTCAACTCCATAGAGAATTGATCTTGAGTTTGCAGAATCAAGGTTCAATCACTAATTTTCTGCAAGTCAAGATCAGTTGTCTATGGAGTTTTAACTGCTGACCCGGGATCGAGGATATACATGTACATAACAGAGAGCCTCCTGATCACCACTGTTTCGTCAGGTTCAGAGGAATGTGAGACGAAGAAGATGTGCAGCATAGAAACAAAAAGAAAGATATATGAAATGTTCATATGAATCTAGAAAGAAGAATTGAACAATGTGCTGTATTTATAAGTGCTCCCTGCAGCCAGCTCGTAAATGAATCAAGGACTACAGATACTGAAATACAGTGTTAATTCTATTTTCTTATTCAGACCGGAGTATTCCTGCCGCAATTGAATAGGCACTAAACTCAATTCCGACCTATGGGCCATTGCAATGAAATTTTTGGAAGCAATGAATCTAGGGTCCCTGAATCAGTAACAGTTATAAATCAAAGAGGAGAATACGTGACTTTTTTGCATGATTTGGTCTCTTTTACTTTTATCCCTGATGACGCTGCTTACAGCTTGAGTTGGCTTTGTTCGTGGGATGTACTTTTCGCTGAACTGGATTGATTATAACTTAGCTGTGTGGATGTTGGACTACCTTCAATCTTTTTGACTAAATTAGGTACGTTCATCCAGTAGTGACTGCAGGGATAATGTGATGAAGCAGCTGATGTCGTGCTGGTGAGCTACGGCTTGTGGAAAAACGACACTTAATTCGATTGCATGATTCTCATAAATTAGTTAGGACAGATTATATATACATTTGTCACTCATTTTGCAATTTCACTAGGTCCTCGCCTAAGGTTTAGGATTACCAGTTTAAGGTTGCCACAGGTCTAAGCTTGGTCTAGCTAAATGTCGTGTTGTTAGTGTTTTTTTATGCTTGGCCCTGAGAACGCAAAAAAACGCGTTCGGTGCTGGCCAGTGTATTCAGCGACGTTGAAGTCGCTCCATCATGCCTGCTGGATCTAAAGAAACCCCTTGAGATAATTAACCCGGGGGTTTGTCTCTTGTTAAATGCAATGCGACTGGAACATCTAGCGCAAAAAGCAGCTCCTCTGTTGAGACCCATAACTGCCTTCAGGCTCCACTGATTTTTAAATTGAAATTGAAGGATCAGGCTCCAGATCGGTTATGTACATTCATTAGTATCAACTCAGCAACATTCAGCAGCATGGGAAGGTGATTTACTCTTTCTCATCTATATTTAGTCAAACCTTGGATCACTTGCGTGACTATTGTTGCCGGGCAGTTATTTGTACACTCATCAGGGAAACTGCTTGGTATCTTCAATTTCAGCCAGATTTCGTCCTAAATTCGAGACACGGATCTGCTTGCTTACTTGCTTGTGCCACTAATATAGTTTGATACTACATCTTTGTACTTTAAATCCAGATTGACAGTTTCCTAGGCAAGTTATTGGGAGGACTCATCTGCTCTTACGATGCAATTCCCTTTAGTAGTAGTTGTGATGTTGCACCAGCACGGACATCCATTAGCAATGGGGCAGCTGAGATGTCAGGTACTTAGTCGCTACTGTCAGATCAATCCGCACCGCAACTGTCAGATAGCTCCAGCGTCCCGCAACTGATCAACTACACGAATTAGATGCATGAATTTGGTTGGTTCATTCACTCCGTTTAGGTAGAATGTCATCTCATGCGGTAGCTTCAGGCCGTGTTGGCTGTCCATATGAGGAAGACACATCGATAGTTCATCGTATACGACCTTCTAAACATGCAAGAATATTGTGGTTCGTTCATGCATTAATTCAGTACCAGTAGCTAAAACGTCCATCTCATACGGTAACCGCGTGTGTTGGTTGGTCATATGAGCAAGACAGATCCATACAATCTTATACTACTCTATAAGCATGCGTGAATTTGGTTGATTCATTCATCCAATAGTAGCTAAAATGTCAATCTCATGCGGTAGCTGCAGGTGTTGGCTGGCGACCCTATGAGGAACACATACATAGCTCATTTTGTAATAGCTAATAATATGGCCTCTTGATTACATGCATCCGTGGAGGGAAAGGCTGCACGGTTGACTCATGACGGATGAATCATATCTCAAGATTCTGGAACTATTTAATTGCATTGATCTCAAAAAACTAAAAAGTTTGTGTACCCGTGGGTCGCGGTTTATTGTTTATTGCTGAATTTAAAGTTGATTGTATTATCAATACTTACATCGTAGCTAAATTATCCATCTTATGCGGTACAGCTGCAGCCTGCAGGTGTTGGCAGGCAGCTGTAATAGGAAGGAAGTTGGATACCTTATTTTTATAAGACCTTATACGACCTCTTCAATGCATGCATCCGTGGAGGGAAGGGCTGCATGGTTCGCTGTATATACAATTCGCGAAACAATTATGTATCTCAAGATACGGAAACTAGTTAATTACACCTGATCTAAAACAATTGGAACATTTATGTAACAGGCCGCGATTCATTGTCTATTGCTGTTGCTTGTAGATCAATTATGTCTGCAGTACTGTTAGTTAAAATGTCCATCTCATGCAGTAAAATCTGGAGGTGGTGACTGGCTGTCCATAGGTCTTTGTAAGGCCTTATAAGGTTTCTTCAATGCATGTATGTCCCTGAGGGAAGGGGTGCACGATAGGCTCTAGATAAGTGACTCCTGATTATATTATATCTCAAGCTACAGAAACTAATTACAAAGTACCCCAGGCCTGTGGCTTATTGTCGATTGCTGAATTGAACGTTGATTGTATATCGATTACGTCTACATAGTGCTAGCTAAAACGTCCATCTCGTGTGGTAGAGCCTACAGGTGTGGCTGGCTGCCGAATGAAGACATATCGATAGCTCCTTTTATAAGACCTTATACGGCTCTTAAATGGATTCATATTTTGTTGTGGGAAGGGCTGCATGATCGCTAAACAATTGTAAACATGTTATAATAATTTTTTAATAAGAATGTAAACATGGTGTAAGTGCATTTGTTTTAGCTGCTTTTGCCTCTTGTTTGAGGGTTTAGGGTTTACATTCTTATTATAACAACTTTACATCAACACAATTCTCTGCCCAAGAAGAGTCCTCTCCTCTATTAGCGGTCTTCTCATCTTCTTTATTTTCTAAACTAGTCTTTCAAAACCCTGCAAAACTTTATTTATAAACACAAAGCAAATTCAAAATATGTACAAAGGAATAAGGGAAAAAAAAGGGGGGGGGGAGAATTGAAAGGATGTCAACTAAGCACAAACTAGATGTCAAAATCTTGAGCCATCTCTCAAAACCCTGCAAAACTTTATTTATAAACACGCCATAAATTTGAAAAATGTACAAAGGAATAAGGAGAAAAAAAGGGGGGAGAATTCAAAGGATGTCAACTAAGCACAAACTAGATGTCAAAATCTTGAGCCATTTCAACAACCGACTATTTGTAGGGTCATGATTTGTTTGAGTGTACAGAACATACTGACCCACATAGTTTTTGTGTGGTTTTTTCAACAAAATATTATATAGTGCAATGTTAGATGTTTTTTAATGAAATTTTGAAATTGCAATAATATAATATACAACAAACACATCACAAAAATGCTGAGACATATTCATAATTATGAATATAAATGATATTAAATGGTAGCATTGTAAAAACATCAAATTTATGTCCCATTGAATAAATATCCCATACATGTATGAAAATGTTATGTGTATAATTAATTTTTTGAAAGACAAATGATGTGTTTTCATCAATATTCATTAGATGGATCTTTTCACCAATTTTTAAACCCATCCATTAATAATGACTATGAAAACTTGTGTATTTAGATCTTTTTGAAAATTGTCCACATTGAAAAATACATTATTTTGTTAAGAAATGGTATGAAAGTAATTTCGAAGGTGTTAACAAGGAAGTATACTAATGTCACCTATATTTTTATGTTTGAAACTAATCCTTTTAAAGTTATAGTCATATGGTTTATAAAAGGATCTTAGATTTTTTTGAATATCCATAAAATGTGACTTCTTTTCATAAAATACCAATAATTTTCATATATTTGAACCCAAAATGGGTACAATAATGCCATGTGTCATATGGTTTGAATGCTTGAAGATTTTGACACATAAAAAATTGTGTAATTCATATGTTTAAATGGGAAGGTTAATGGAAATGTGTAAAAAAAATTTGGCATTTGAAAAACTAAAAGACTATAATACCATATAAAAAATTATAAATTTAAGCAAACTAAGACCTTATAATAGGTCAACCATGGTGATGGGGGTTGTGTTCTAAACAGGTGAAAATCAGGAAATAGACCTACCGCTATCAGGTGAAAGCATGAATAGGTGAATAGTTGGGACTATCACACTTGTAATTTTTTTAGATTACATACAAACATAAAAATTTTAAATATATTCAAAAAAAATTCAATTTTTTAATTATTCATATTTTCATAAACTTTAATGGGAATCATCATTAAATTTTGGATGAATTATAAAAAGATTATGGACTCATAATGAACTTTTGAAATGACAACATGACATTTGTCACATCGAAAAAATGAAAAATCTGAATTCAAAAAATATGTAAAATTAATGTCAAAATAAAAATTAAAAAATAAGGCATTATCAAATGAAAATTTTGTTACTAAAGTGCATTGAAATTTATATATATATATATATATATATATATATTTTTTTTTTTTTTTTTTTTTTTTTTTTAA
>Ga0116231_10004461_pt1 | contig 28305 bp, 22 predicted proteins | sample S1TSphgellanicum_2_FD_89695 | JGI IMG/M metagenome (GOLD analysis project Ga0116231, IMG submission 89695) | Host-associated microbial communities from peat moss isolated from Minnesota, USA - S1T2_Fd - Sphagnum magellanicum MG | ecosystem: Host-associated > Plants > Peat moss > Unclassified...
AAACAAACAAACAAACAAAGGTCCGGGCAGTGCCCGGAAACTGCCCGGACAGACGGACAGACAGACAGACAGACCTGTAACTTTAATATATAAGATGGCAATGTGCAATTTTTTTAGGGTGTTCATGTTGGGCTATCTTAATAAAGTCATTTAGTTAGTTAATCTTACTTTTGGTGATATATTTTTGTGTTTAGAAGCAAATGGTAACATGTATTTTTGGGTTGTTTGCGTTAGTTTTTTTTTTTTTTAGTTATGTAGTTAATCAATTTTGTTTTGGGTCACATGTCTTTGTGTTTATGTTGCCATTTTCAAACAATTAACCATGTGTATTTTTCCTATTTGTGTTGGGTTTCAAGTTTCAATGTTATAATATTTCAATCAGTTGATAAGTAAGTAAGTAAGTCAATAAGTTAGCTAATCAATTTAATTTTATTACTTATAGTGAATACATTGTAAGTCTTATGGCGTTGTTTCGATTTGTGTTATATGAACTTGTCAAATGCAAGTGTATGGTTCAAGATAAATAATTATTGGCTAAAAGTGCATTTTGCCCCAATTTGCAATTGTTATAACTCAAGGACATTGTAAGGAAGGATGTCAAGGAAAACAAGCTACAATTGAATATGAAAAGATTGCAATTCAAAAAATATATTTATTATATATAACTAGTAATTAATGCAACATCATTATTGTAACATTCTAGGTGACTATTTACAATTTTAATATCTATGCATAACATCTTTTTGAAGCCGAATGAAGGCTTTTCACACCATATATGTGTCATCAATGATTTCCAATGTGGTTTTGTCAAAACCCATGCTCATTTGTTGTTTTTTAGAGGCTTATGTTGGTTTTGAATTTGGTTTGTTGACAAACATGCCCAAGTTGATGTTTGAAGGACATTTCACATGCTTGGATGTTCATTAAAAAATTGATCTATGTACATGTTTAGAGGGCTTAGTTTCACAAATTTTGAAACAAAGTTTTGGCTTTACAAACTTGACATATGCAATTTTTCTTTCATGCCATGTTCATCAAGTATGGTTGAAAGTACACATGTGCCCAACATTAGCTTTTTAATTGATGAAGTTTTTGCAAACATTGACCTTAAGAAGTTCCTTATAGTGAATCGTGTGGTTATTTGAGCTTTTAAACAACTTATGTTTTTCATGATAGAATTGATAAAGGTCATTCTATGGTTAATTATTTGACTTTTTCAATTTGTTTGAAACTTGCAATTATATAACAAAATCAAGTCCTTGATTTAAAAAAAAACCATAGTTATGAATCTTAAAAACCACCTTAATAATAATTGGGGGTTTAATTTTATTTATAATAACCAACCAATATTGGTTCCTTACCCATTCAATATTTTATGTTTTTGGCCCCTTTTGATTAAGGGAATATTTGCCAAGGTATTAATTTTTGGGGTCTATCCATGTTCATAATAATTATCATTGGAATTTACCAAAATCATGGATTGAACAAATAATATTATTTGTATACCTTAAATTCTTTAGTAGAAAGACTTTCTTAATGACCATCATCCTTATCAAACCTTGTGTGTTTTATATGTATTTGTGTGATACAATTTTGTGAATATTTGTCTTGCTTTATGTAGAAGGTGAAGATAATTCAATTTGTGCCCATTGGAGGTGATAAAACATAGGAGACAAAATGAGCAAAACACACTCCAGTATGAAATAGAAGATAAAAGACAAACCACAACCATCGTTTCATCTTTAGCTAATGGAACATTGCTCTACCTTTACAAATTGTGTTTCAAAGGACAACTAACTATTCATTTCCCCCCATGAACAACATAAGAACTCATTCTTTTTCTGAGTTTTATTTTACATATAGTTCCAACCATTCGTCTACATTAGAAACCACCAAATAGTTTGTTGAACACATCTTCATGCCTTATCATGTAGTTCAAGTGGAAACATTTATATCGACAAAAGACCAAAAGATGGTTTGGTTGATTGATTGTTGGTTAGTTCACAAAAATGAAGAATTTTTTACTTAGATGAAACAATAATACTCGTGTGTGTGTGTGTGATATTTGTTCTAGCAAATTGCACTAGCACCCTTCAACCTACTAATGTTATTCTCCAATGTCCATTCAAGTATGATTTAAGAAATAATGTAATTCCTAGACGTTCAACAATCAAAATCCAACTTGAATGAGGTGCAAATCCTAGAGTTGATTTTTGAATGCCAATTTAAAAACCTAAGCTTTATGCATGACTTTTTTATGAGTAGGAACATGTGGAAAACATGGACAATATGATTTGCAAAGGTTGGTAGAAAACAAGGCTTTTAAGGAGTCTCAATGAGTAATTTTAGTTGGAAGCAATGGAAGTGAATGTTGTTACACATTTATTTTCAATTCATTTTGTTTATGAAATCAAACAATAAGAAGAGGAGGATGACGACATTGATCCAAACGATTCCATGCTTGAAATCATGGAACAATGTTTAAATGTCCATGTTCCATAGCTATTGTTATTATCATTGATATTTTTATTATTGTGCTTCAAGTTTCAACAATGTACCTGGAAGAAGATTCAAGGGTTGCACACTTTCATTAGTTGTCACCATTGTTGCTAAATGGTTGTTTTCGTTGTTATGTTGTTGCCATCATGTTATTAATGTGTTACCACTATATTGTTATTATGTTACTATGGTGTTGCTGCTATTGTGTTGCTTCTATGGTGCCACTATGATGGTGTGATGTTGTTGCTACTACATTGTTGTTGTTGTTGTGTTGCTATGGTGTTCTACTACCATGTTGATGTCATAGTGTTGTTGTTGTGTTGTTATTGTTGTTGCCACTATATTATCGTTGTTACCACCATGTTGTTGTTGTGCTACTTCCACTACAATGTTGTTGTTACCATGTAACCCATAAGCATTAGCTTTATCAACATTTCAAATTATAATTAGAAAAAACCTTGATTAATCGTCAATGAAGTTTTTAATAATAGTTGCATCATTCTCATCAACTTGTTCATTGTTGTCAAGGACATCAAATAAAATACTTGAAGGACTTGCTTGAGTGGACTCTCAATCTTTTATTGGAGTCACCTCCATGGAACACAATATTGCTTCGAAGGAGCTTTGTTGCCTTAAACCTCGAACTTGGTTTTTTTTTTTTTTTTTGCTTTTCGATAGTTACAAAAATAAATTAAACAATTTGAGCAAAACATAATTGAAAAAAATTCCACCATTTCACTTTTGAAATAATAAATGCCAAACCTTAATGGCAATTACAATATCGGCAAATTTCAATTATAATGTAATTTGCAAATTATGCGGCGGAACGGTGGGATGTGGACAACCATTATGATGCGGAATGTGCAGCGTAGCAGCGTCGTCGTCTTTCTTCCCGGCTCCCGCGCCCGAGAGTGCGCGTCGCGCTACAAGTAGGGGTGGGGGCAATGGCGGTGATGATGGAGGCGGTGAGGCGCAGCTCCTCGCGTGTCGATCCCAATTTCTCGGGCCTTTTTGAAGGTATCTCTTCTGTCGTGGACTGTCTACAGAGCTTTCCTTTTTGAGGGTATCTCTTCTGTCGTGGACTGTCTGCAGAGCTTCCCTTTTTTTGAGCTTGAAGTGGCTGCCAATCTTGTGCTGCGGTAAAGAAGAAGAAAGCTCCCTTTTAGTGTGTGTAGCGTCCAATAAGAGAGAGAAACAACGAGAGATATAGAGAGAGAGAGAGAGAGAGAGAGAGAGAGAGAGAGAAAGGTTGGAGGCGGAGAGGTCACAGATTGTTCCAAGTTAGCTTTCGAGCTTCCCTTCTGTCTTTCATTACAAGAGTTTTGCCATGAGGTCTCCTGTCATGGAAAGTGAAATGCGATCTCTTGTTATATTTTCAAACGAACCAGAGTTGTTTGGTACTTACAACAGAGTGTGCGAGAGGAGCAAGAATGGAAGCAAGTTGTAGTTAGGAAAGAGTGCGGGCAGGTTTAGAGTTTAGTGCATATGTCCGAGTGACATTATTCTGTGTATCGCAATTATCAATCTTGTGCAGTCGATGGATATGGCGGATCAGTTGACAGATTACCGCAGAATAGCAGTGAAGGGAATCACTGCGCTGGAACACGTAGGGCGCTTTACGATCCGCGTCTTTGTTCAGGTATGAGGAAACTGCAGCTCCACATCAAGTGTCAAATTTCGCTGGTTAGATCGGAATTGCAAAATACTTCTGTATCCAAAATATGTAATTGTCGATGTTTGGCACCGCATCCGGTTCAAGAATGTTGCTTCTGTACTTCCGATTTGTATGTATTTGATTTGAACAGCATAACACACCGCATGTGATAGAACCATAGAAACATCAAAGGCAGTATAAAGACAGCAGCATGTATGTCTCGCAGTGAATGCATGAATTGATTACACTAATAATAAGATGGAGTAGTTGGGAGTTTCTCTCTAGCATTTCCTTCTACAAAAAGTCTGCACTGACTCTGAATCCTCTCGCACTGAGAAGGCATTGATTGCTTCCGGGAGGGTTAGAATTTTTTTGGAATTCTATTCTTTTGACTTCTATGAAAAGGATGCACAAATAGAAGAATTTCTCTCAAGTGACTTTTCTTTTCTCACTGTATGTTGCGGATTTGGAGAAGTCATGATGATGATGATGCAGGAGCTTTGCATTGTCATTCTACAAATGCCAGTGATCTTGTAGCATAATTGTTTTTCAACAAACCTATTGTGAACAAAAGGTTTCCATGAGAGAACTAAGAGCAGCTCTACCCATGCTCACTGTGCAGCCCTGAAACAATATTTCTCACATCCAAGATTAGTTACTTACTTTTTTCCAACATTACCCATAAAACTGGGACTGCAAAAGGTGGGAGACTGCTATTAGCAACCCACCTGGACCAAAAAACCATCTAGCCAATTAACAACAGGTGTTAGGCTTTGCTGTGGCTTTTGCCAGCCTCAGGATCCTGTGCAAAAATGCTGGGTCAACACCGTTTTGCTGAGCCAATCTAGCATGTCCTGACTTTTCTTCATCCAAAATTTGCTTTACAGTGCTGGTGGAGTTGCTCTAACGTGTGTAATGATGTCCTACTTGGCTACAGGTAGAAAGTTTGTGCAAACAGAGCATGGCCACACAGGGCGATACAACTTGCTGCTACCTTTCAGTTCAGGATGCATGTGAAACAGGTTGTGGTGCAGCTTGTGAGAGGGCGAGCCAGAATGCAAACTCCAGTAATGCTTACCAGGTCTGTACTTCTTTGTATGTCATTTGCTTGCCCAGATTTGCTCACCCTCCATCCTTGAAATTGATAAGAAAGTCTTCTTAAGAATGATGGACTGGATTTGTTGGAGCAGAGTGCTGTTGTTTTTGTTCCTTTGTTCTGCCTTCCCTATGGTTTGGGTCCTAATTCAAACTGATTCAACTTCAGTTGAAAGTAGTAATGTGGTTGTTAGTCAGTTGTCAATTTACCATATGGGCTCTGATGGTGCAAGTAGTTTCATTTACAACTCAGACACTGCTCCCATAGAAAGTATATGAACTATCAGTTGATGGAAAATAGAAGGGACGAAGATCAGGTGTGTTCCTAAAACAGAAGCAGCAGTGGCTGCATTATCACAAAGAAGCAGCAATGTCTTACAGAGCCTGTACTGTGTTTGGATTGTCAAATCAGGTTTACCATGAGAATTGGCAAACTGTAGAAGGTGTTTCAGTCAGTATTGACAGAACTTGCAAGTAGACTTAGAAAAAGACTTTGCAGAATGTTGATTTCTTGAAGCTTTGTCTATATTACAGGCTGCATCTATTTCACATCATTTTGGCTGTATAATTGCTGATTCCATCAATCCATGGAGATCTTTTTCTTGGTTTTAATGATGTGAGTAGGTGTGCATGGTTTTGTGGCTGATCAATTCTCCAGTGTTTTTTTGTTTTCCTTTTGTCTCCAGGATTGCCGCCAGGCATGTCTGCTGGCATGTGTGAGACCAGATGTAGGGAAATTCAACACTACCATCCTGAAGTGATGGAGAGTTGCAGGCTGGAAGAGAACGATCAGTCTTGTGGAGGTGGGCATGTTTGGTTCATACACTATTCTCAAGACTCAATACATGTGTGGGATGAGTGAAGTGCAGTCTTCTGGACCTAGCTCCATTACACTTCATTTGGTTTCTTCACCACTAAAGTAGCATGGATATATATGCTTTAACACTTTTTGGATGATGAAACCTCCATTCAAGAATACTGTTCTTTCTTAGCATATGTTGCCAGGATTCTGCTTAGCTATTAGATGCTCTATTGACACTTCTGGAGGAAATGAATTTTGTCTCATCACAGTTGTGAGAAATTTTGGGTGGCAGTCTCCTCTTTGGGATAGTAGGTCTGACCTAGATATTTCTTCTCTTCCACCAATAGTGCATCAGCAGGCATAACATGGTTCATGATTCACACCTTTACCCAATTGAAAGAGATTGGACTGATACATCAGTGTGAAAAATTTCAACAGGCCAGCTAATGTTCCAGAAATGGAGTGGATTTGGATGGCATGTTTTGGGGAATTCTTGGGAATTTGGAAGCTCTATTTTGTTGACTTTCAAGCTTCTATCAGATTAAGTTGAAAAATACATATATGCTAAGAATCCTGGCAACATATAGCAACTACAGGCTGCAGCATGCCATCAACCTCTCACACAAGTTCCTACATGCTATTTTATATGACTGCACTTGTTCTTGTTTGTATTAGTTTCAAAGTCTTGTTATGGAATTTCCTCTGCAATCTCATTCCAGTGATCTTGGTGAAGTATTGCAGCTGCCAAATAACTGCAAGATTCTGAATGGATTGCAATGCTAGAAGGTGCGCGTTTTGAGCCCCAATCGACAAACCTGAAATTAGCCAACAGAACATAAGTCCCTTACCTTCAACTGCATTTGCTTGCAATAATAATGTCAATAGACATTGTGCATTCTTCTTCTTCTACTAAGGTAGCAGAAATGTTGTAGGAACTCATATACTTTTGTAGACCACTCTGCAGACACTGCAAGCCAAGCTGCATACATGAACAGGGCTTACTGTTATGCAATAGTTAGTAAGGAATTTGTGGCGCATCAAATTCAAGCACACAGATTTTCACACCTACTGAGTTGCTAGACTCTTAATTTCTTCAAACTTTTATTTTCAGCTACAACTGCTCAGCTGGTGCAATTGTGCAAAGGCAGGGCACCCACTTTGCAGCCCCAAAAATGCAATGGTGACAAACAAAATACCTGCCTGCTTCCTCTTGACATGATTGAGTAGATTTTTTGTGTCTGGCACATGCTTGCATACACACAATGCGACACAACACACTGGGTACCTTCTTGCAAATGGCAACACAAATGGAATCTAACCTTGGAAGAGTACTCCATTCAAGGGCAGCAGAAGTTGGTGAACATTGCTAAACCCTGCATCAAAAACGATAGTAACTTATAATAACTCCATAAAAGCGGACAACAAATTTTCCATTAGAATGTGACAATTTGCTAAGAATTCCACATCATAGAGTCCTTATGTGTTCATTGCTGAGAGATTGTGGACATTTTTCAGAACGAGGAAAATTTGGAACTTGGGTGTTAAGCTGAGCACCCAAGAAGACAATTTCTTCTTGTGACTTTTGACATGCTCCTTCATTTAGATTGATTAATACTAGGATGAGAGTTTTTAAATAAGTAGAGAAATTCTTTTCTCTTCTCCCACATCTCTCCCACCCTTCTTTATACCCTCTATGTGAAGCCTTCTCTACACCTTCAGCTTGGATGCTTGCTTCATAAGAAAGATGAGCTCAAATGAAATGAAAGCTTCAAACTGTTGTTGTTGTTGTGAAGATTTCTCTGCAAGTTTTGTATATATAAATATGTGGTAAACTTTGTAACAAGTTCCAGAGAATTTGTCAATTCAAAATTTGAGGAGCTGAACTTTTCTAATGATTTCTTATCCCAACTGCCCAAAACCCTAAATCTGGCAAAACCTACTTTTGCTGAAATTTTTGAACATTTGTCATTTGTGGTGTTTAATGTTACCTTCAAATTGTTGTTGTGGAAATCCCTTTGCAATTTCATAGAGATGAATATGTTCTAACTTCTAACTTTGTATTGGTTTTTTTTTTTTCAATTTTGTGATGTTGCTCAAGTGGTGATCATCCTTAAAAATAGTTAGCCAAATTTGACAATATTCACAAAATATAAAAAGTAGACAAATCTTAAGCACCATTTCATGTTGTAGGCAGTTGTGGCGATTTTTGGGCGATTTTAAAGAATTTTTATGATTTTTTTTGGCGATTTTTTTTTTTCAAAAAACAGGGAATTTGTGACAGAATTATTTCTATTTCAAAATACATTTATATCAAAAATGGCAAAAGTTCGCCACTAAAAAAATTTAGTGAAGTTACATCAAGTGACAACAGTGTTTTTATTTTCAATTTTCTCATGTTGCTCCAAAAAATGGCGATTAGCCACAAAAGGATTTAGCCAAATCTGGCTACAAGATGTCGGGTCAAACTGGAGAGATGAATTTTGTTTTTGAGGTTAAAAAAATTTGTTCTGCCCAGCTGCCCAAAACCCTAAAATTTTGGGAATATTTTTCCCGGGCTGACGTCTGTTCCTCTGGCGCGGAGGTTCCGTTCCCATCTTGTTGGCAGTTTCTAGGGTTTGTTTGTCCCTGCAGTTCTTGCCGCTTTCTCTTTATCGCCCCTTCCCGGCTTCTCTCTAGCGTCGATCGATCTCCTCTGCTCTTCTCTTCTCTTCTCGAGGTGTTTTGCATCTGCTTCCTTATCGGTTCTTCTACTCTGGAGTTTGCCCTCTTGCTCCATTTCTCGCTCTTCTTGCCTTGTTGTTTGTCTCACGATTTCATTTCTTGCTGTTCTTTTGTTGACGTAATTTTGTGTGCTTCTTGGTTTGTTCACACTCTTCTGGCTGAAACATTTAGAAGCAGCAGCAGCAGCAGAACTATCTTCTTCTTCTTCTTCTTCTTCTTCTTCTTGCAAGAATCCTCAGTCTCGCCTCCTTCCACGTCCTGTCATTCACTTTCTTCTTTCCCGCTTCTTTTTGTAGACCTAGATTTGGACTTGTGTGCTTTCTTGTTTGAGGCTTTTTGGCAGAAGGAGCAGCCGTAGCAGCAGTATCTTCTTCTTCTTGCTCGAATCCTCACTTTTGTTTTGCCTCCTTCAATCTCCTGTCTTTCACTCTCTTTTTTGCCTCCTTCTTTTGTAGACTCGGTCTTGGACTTGTGTGCTTCTTGTTTGAATAGGAGAAGTAGGAGGAGGAGCAGCAGCATTTTTTCCTTAACTGTCATCTTGTTGGGGGAATCAATCGGTTGTGCGAGACAATGGGATCCTTCCACTTGCCGAGCTATGGTATGCAGACGATGCTGAAGGAAGGCCATAAGCTGCTGTCTGGTTTGGAAGAAGCGGTTCTCAAGAACATAGAAGCATGTATCCAGCTCTCCAAGATCACCTCGACCTCTCTTGGACCAAATGGGATGAACAAGATGGTGATCAATCATTTGGACAAGCTGTTTGTGACCAATGATGCAGGCACCATCATTCAGGAGCTCGAGGTGCAGCACCCAGCCGCGAAACTGCTGGTCATGGCTGCCAAGGCACAGCAAGAAGAGATTGGAGATGGGGCTAATCTGGTGGTTTCCTTTGCTGGAGAGCTTCTTCAAGGTGCAGAGCAACTCATCAGATTAGGGTTACACCCCAGTGAGATAATTGGGGGTTATAGCAAGGCTAATGTTAAGGCACTGGAGTTGCTGCAGGAGTTAGAGGAGGCTGGCTCAGAGAAAATGGATGTGCGCAAGACTGAGGAAGTGGTGAAGCGCATGGTATCTGCAGTTGCTAGCAAGCAGTATGGACAGGAGAGCATTCTCTGTCCACTTATTGCCGAGGCGTGCATTCAAGTGTGTCCTGCAAATCCAGCTAATTTCAATGTGGACAATGTCCGTGTTGCAAAGATTCTTGGAGGTGGCATCCATGATACCTGTGTGGTGCGTGGGATGGTCCTCAAGAGTGAAGCTGCAGGTACCATCAAGAAAGCAACTAAAGCAAAGATCGCTGTGTTTGGTGCAGGAGTGGACACATCAGCAACAGAGACCAAGGGCACTGTTCTCATCAACAGTGCCAACCAGTTGGAAAATTATGCAAAGACTGAGGAGGCCAAGATTGAGGAGCTTATCAAAGCAGTAGCTTCCTCAGGAGCTTCTGTTGTAGTCAGTGGAGGGACAATTGGTGAGATGGCTCTGCATTTCTGTGAGCGGTACAAGTTAATGGTGATAAAAATCTCTTCCAAATTTGAGCTTCGAAGGTTCTGTCGCACAACTGGTGCAGTTTCTTTGGTGAAATTGGGGCAGCCTTCAGCTGATGAGCTTGGCTATGCTGACTCCATTTCGGTTGATGAGATTGGTGGAACAAGAGTGACAGTGGTAAAGAACGAGGAGTCAGGAAACCTGGTTTCAACAGTCGTAATCCGGGGTAGCACAGACAGTGTGTTGGATGATGTTGAGCGAGCGGTTGATGATGGAGTCAACTCCTACAAGGCCATGTGCCGGGACAGTAGGATTGTTCCAGGGGCAGGTGCAACAGAAATTGAGTTGGCCAGAAGGTTAAGGGATTATGGTGCCAAGGAAACAGGACTAGACCAATATGCAATTGAGAAGTTTGCTGAAAGTCTTGAAGTGGTACCACGGATTCTGGCTGAGAATGGAGGACTGAACTCAACTGACACTATATCCTCCCTCTATGCTGCACATGTTGCCGGCAACTTGAAGGCTGGTGTAGATGTTGAGCAGGGAGGGATAAAAGATATGACCACTGAGGATGTGTGGGATCTTCTTACCACCAAATATTGGGCACTTAAGTTGGCCACTGATGCTGCCTGCACAGTTCTTCGAGTAGATCAGATCATCATGGCAAAGCAAGCAGGTGGACCAAAGGGCAGGCCAGCAGATGGTGGAGATGAGGATTAATTGAAGGATGGGGAAGTTTGTATTGGCCTCCTTGTCTCAACGGTTTCTACTGAACTGACTATACTTGGCTGGAAGGAAATGAATGACTAGGTAGCCAATTTTGCTTTGAAGACTACCCTCTTTTCTATAATTTTGACAAAATGAGTCTGGAAAGGCCTCCTTACTACACCTCAGATGTTCAAACCTTAGAAGTTGATTGCTAATCTCATTCTCTGTTTAATCATCCTTTAATGGATGCTTTTCATGCTTATTCAACCTCTTGATGTCAAATGTTGATCTCTTTACGAGCATCTGACTGGCACTCTAAGGAGCTGAGGAGTCAGTGGGAAGGATAGCAGCTAGTAATCAGTCACTGCTATTCAAGATGACATCTGATACTTGGTGGGTCATACAAAGTTATTGCCATACTCCTCTTGTCATGTCTGCTTTGGTTTGGCAGGAACTAACATAATGTTCATCTGATTACCACCTCAGATTTTTTGTGTGGATTCTCTATGCAATCAAGTTGTTACTTTTGGAGTTGAAAAGCATTTTGTGGAAAGCCCAAGTAAGTCTCAAAGTTTTCAAATTTCCTTCCACTGTTTTGATTCCTTGTATGTTCAGATGAAAGGTAAGTATAATATGTGAACACACTTTGTTGTTCCTTATAGAATAGAAGCTCAACAGTGTTCTCCCACGTTGGCTACCATTCTTGTCAACACATCCGAAGATCTCTGGCTACAATTAAGGCCACAAGTGTGTAGCATTGTTCCCACACCATTTCAGGTTTGTTTTTATAAATGATGTATTTGGAAATGATTAACTGAGCACATGGCTTTGGTGAAGGCACAATAGGATCTGCAGCATTGTTTTGGTTTGTCGTCCAGATAGAACATAGTATCCATCATGCAGGCTGCCTGTTGGGCATCACCAGCAGGCATATCCAAACACTGAATCTTGTATACTATTTTGCCTCAAGACTACATTCAACTTATTTGCATCTGTATTGTGCATGTCTTCAAAGACAGTTTTCCACCTAGATGCCTAATTTCGAAATTCGAACATAGTCACGTTGCAACTTGGGAGTAAAAGAAAGTCAGCATCCTGGTCCATGTGTCTTGTTTTCATTCATCAAACTTAAGATCATTCAAAGCTTTGAAATACCTCAAGAAATGTTTTGTTTTCCTTTTCATTTGGGTGAAAAGTTGCAAAATCTGCAAATTGCATCAGTTTTCTGACAAGGGACAAAAGTCATATATAGGGTTTTGTGCGTAAATGGGCACTGCAAGTAGCTGCAGGGTGAGTGACTTTAATACTTCATGTATTACATTCATTCTCATCAACGACACAGATCTCTCCCATTACTTATTATGCATTGCATGTTCAGCCAACTCTGTGCCAAACACAGGGAGGCCCGAGATGGAAATGTATCATGATGAACCTGCAAGGTGCCACCCAGGTTGTCTCATAGCTACTCCAGGAATGAAAGGAAGGGATCACTTGTGATATGCTCTGTTGACTAGATGCTAGAGTTTTCACGCATGCACTCCCTAGTTCTGGTCCTTCCAATGCTGGACAAGCTCCAAAGCCTGTGTACAGATTGTGCATCATACATAGTCCTCCACCTGATGGACTGTAGTTCCAAACATGGTCTCTGAACATGGACCTGCCTGCAGACAGAATTTAATCCAGCAGGTTCCCCTACATGAATTCATGTTTACAAACCCTTTGACCCTTTCTTGGGAATTCTAACTGATCCTTAATCCCCACCCACTCTCTCCACAACACCTAGCTCTGACCTGTTGTGCTCTCTCCCAGGATCGATAAAAGCAAGGCACATTTATTGCTTGGTTGGGGGAGTAGCTCCACCACCATTGACATGATTGGTGCCCTCAGATGGCACCGCCAGCATATCAGGTGTGATTTCCCAGCTGCCACTCTGGCGTCCCCAACTTGAACGCCGAGGGTGGATGACTGATGCACGGCCTTGGTCCATATGATGTGGATCAAATCCATCCTTATCCATCCCAATCCCCAATTCACTCCCAGTGCTCACCCGTCCTCCCATCATCTCCAATTCACCTCCTTCTGCAACCATTTCCTCAGCACCAGGCCATGTGGCCTTGTATCCTAGCTCCAGGTCAGGTCCTTTACCACTACTAGAAGTGACAGCCCCTCCTGTTTCCATTGTCGGTGCAGGAGCACCCATTTGCCCAGGTGCTACTTCGTCAATTTTGGCTCGGAACTTGTTCTTTGATGGTGCAATTGCACTGCAGAATATCTCTTTGAAGTTTTTCAGATATCCCTCATTGTATGGATTCACCTTGTTGTCATACCGATACCGGAAATTCTCATATGTTGTCTGCAGTGCAAGGGGCATAATGCTGTGAGAACACAAAAGAAAAGAGATACAATGGAACTAAGAAACATTGATTGAGTATGCTGAGAGTATCAATGGCTCAGTCTGGACACGTTCCATTGGAAACAGAGGCAATGCATAACAGAACAGACTACCACAAAGTCAGCTTCCACAGGTGGCCACTGTATAGAGAGGCAATGGTAAACAAGGAGAAAAATGTAGGACCTGATTTGTGCCAACAAGATACAGATGGAAGACTGTCAGTCCACCAACAAACCAAACACAAATAAAGGTGTACACCATGAGCACAATGGATGCTGGTGACCGAGCCAAAGCTTTCCATACAGTGCGTTGTTCTGTGTCCATCAATATCTTGATATACAGAGCACACATTGCAAAAACATACACACACAACAATGTCGTTGAAGACACAAACATAAAAAAGAATCGATAATTCCTCTGCACCCATACATAAATCCCCAACTCTTGTTAGTTTGAACTCATCCAAACAGCCATCCAAATGTCTTGCTCTTGCACTGTCAGACAGTATAATCCACTCATTTGTGCCATGTGTACCTCTAGACTTTGAAGGTGAATCAGAGTGGAATATTCTCAATTAGAAGTGAATGCACCCCAGTAATACCCACAAAAATCTAGCAACTGAAGAGGAACACCAATGACTATTTCCAACATGCAATCAATCCAAAATGTGAGGTCTATTGAGGGGCTAGAGTTGATCAGGACAGTCAGGAAGGAATCATACTTGGCCAATGCATTGTCCAACCCAGGGGCAATGATGATCAAAGCGGAGGACGCAGTTGTTACAAATGGAGCAATGAGAGCAGCGGGGTGGGCGATACAGCATGCAAGTGTCACAGTACTTTGTTTTCACTGACACCCCATTCACAATCACATCTTTGGTTCGCGGCAGCCGCAAACGTGGAGTCTGTCCTGCCCTGTCACCTGGTGAGGTGGCTGGATCAAAGTCTTCTTCAAGTTCTGGTGGGTGGGTGTTACGAGGAATTATCCCTGGATCCCTTCCAGATGTCAGCAGCAAAAGGACCAACACCTGGTTACAAGCCCAATGCTGTAAACATCAGACCATTTTTTTGGGCACATTACACCTTGGAAACTGCAGAATCCACACTAGGCAAGCTGGATGGCAAAATAGAAAAAGATTTGACAAGCAAGGACTCTAATTAGGACCTTCCAGCAGCAGCAAAATCTATTCAATTGCTGAAGCCTATGTTTGTGAGAACAAACCACACAAACATCCAGACACTAAACACATCCTTAATAATATTATGACCATACACCTACAATATTGGGCCAATAAGCCAACACCACATTTCCTGTCAAGGGTATAAAAGATAGCAGAACTGACATAAACAGTGTAGACAGCAGCAACAACAATGATGGCAATGCCAGCATTGCCATAGTGGTGAAGGAGGTGGCGACCAACAAATACACAGAAGCACACCAACGGAGCTACAATCAAGAAAATTGTCACTGCCAACGATCTCACATCTGGCCCAAATACAAATCTGCCACATAGAAAGAACCTCTGCAAAACAAGCACAATCCCAGATAGCACCGTTGTTAGTTAGTATCATCATTCCTCCTCTGAACACATTACACCTTGAGCAGGGTTGAGGCATAAGACATGGCCCCAGTTCCTCACATTCCTAAGGAGGAACCCAACTGCATCTTATGGGGCAGTGTTCAGTTTTCCAAAATGTGACACCTTCACAGCATTGTGCTTCCCTCCCACAGACCTGCTTCCTCCTTTTTTAAGCCTTTTGTGTGGAGCCCCTAATCAGAAAGCTCTTCTTCCTTATGACTTTGGAAGCTGAATGTGAAACCTGAGAAGAATCTGTGTCCATTGTCGGTGGTGGGAGGATAACACTCAGTCCTTAAAATGGTATGTGTGGATAAATACCAATTGATGATCAAATACCATTTGATAGATACCAAATAATGATGGGGTGGGGGTGTCTGTGCACATGTAATTCTGTTCAACTGAACATGAACTCCCTCTACATTATCTATCAGCTCTCCATTTCTTCCATTCAAACCCGAAAAAATGGGGGTTTGATTCGACTTCAAAAGATGCCCCCTTCAACCCAAAACTTGATTCCTTACAAGACTCTCTGCGAGAGCCACCCCAGTTCATCTGCCACCACTCTGTGGATATAATAAAAGATAAGCCAAAGGAAGACCCCCTGGATGAAGCCACATTGGTTGGTCGGGCCCACCCTAAATGCCAGCAACAAAAGGAATCCAATATATGCATGGCAGAAAATTAAAAACCTTCAATGCATATACACAAAGAAAGAAAGAAAAAACTGTGAGACAAGAGGAGAAGAGTTGGATTGACACACTTACATTACTACCTTTCCAGACTTGATACACTCGCTTCGCCATTCTTCCCAGATCCTGACTAGGGTATGCCTTACTCCACCCGTGGGCTTACAAATACCTCCACTTTCTCCTCATCGCTGCTACTAGCACCAGCAACAACACCAGCACCTCACTAACCTCCTCTGTTCTGCTCTCCCGCCCACCGCCTTTCCTCCTTCTCTCCCTCCCTCCCTCCCTCCCTGTCTCCCTCCTTTCCACTCCAATGCCTCAGTCCTATTCCACGCTCACTTGCTCAATCATCCACGTACGTCATGCCCTAAAAAATCACAAGCAAACACGCGCGCGCGCTCTCTCTCACACACACACAAGAGCAAGCAATCACGTCCACCCTGGAGATAGAAATGTTGTACATCCCTGAGGAGCTACTGCGAAGGCGAGAGCAGCCGCGATTTCTTTCCCGCCGAGACGGTCACGAAGCAGTCGGAGCTTCATCTCCCCAACACAACATAATAATAACAATAACAAGAAGAAGAAGAAGAGACGACGAAACTGCTGCTGCTGTTGTGCGTGGCCATCGCTGCTGGCACGACAACTCTGCGATGGCATCGTCGCATGGCACAACCAGGTCTAGTTTTCTGTTTTCCGCGAACAGAACAAGAGAGAGAGAGAGAGAGAGAGGGGGGGGGGTGGCTTTGGTTGGTAGGTAGCAGTATTTTCTTTTCGCCAGATTTCGAAGAATTGTTTTTTCAGATCGCCATATTTTTATGATAAGTTCCAGTAGGTAGTAACCAAGAATATATAGAAAGATTCTGTTCGTTTGTTTTTTGTGTTTTTTTTTTTTTTTTTTATTTTCATTTTTTGCATTTAGCAAAATTTGGCTAAATAATCTTATGGATGATCATCGCCACTTCAGCTACATCATAAATTTGGAGGGAAAAAAAAAAACTCCCTTTTACACGTAGCTACCAGTTCCGACTTGGTGGAGGTGTTAACTTCAACACCTACTTACCTACTTGTGACCTCCTTCAAAACCTACCAACCTACCTGGCCAGTGTATCTGGAGATACTCTTCCAAAGCGTATTATGGCTGCTGGGCTTTATGGCGAGCTTTCGTGTATTTTTTAAAAGTTTGGCAACCATTTATTTATTTATTTTCTTGTGATATCCGGCGGGTATTTAACAGGTGCTCTCCATGTACTATAAGAAAATAAAATAAAATAAAACAACAAGCAAGTGCTCGGTTGTTAGACCGTCTTAAAGCCCGTAGATAGATTAGATGAGAGCTTTACAGACATTTGGGACTCCCTTGGCTCTCTCTCTCGGCCCTCAGCGTCCCTTATTTTCATAAAGCGAAATAGACCCGAGCCTTTGGGGTTTTTTCAAAAAGTTTGGTGACCATTCATTTATTTATTTTCTTGTGATATCCGGCGGGTATTTGACAGGTGCTCTCCAGGTATTATGAGAAAATAAAATAAAATAAAATAACAAGCAAGTGCTCGGTTGTTAGACCGTCTTAAAGCCCGACCATAGATTAGATGAGAGCTTTACAGACCTTTGGGACTCCCTCGGCTCTCTCTTGCCCCTCAGCCTCCCTTATTTTCATAAAGCAAAGTAGACACGAGCTTTTGGGTTTTTTCAAAAAGTTTGGCAATCATCATTCATTTATTTATTTTCTTGTGATATCCGGAGGGTATTAGACAGGTTCTCACCAGTTATCATGAGAAAATAAATTAAATTAAATTAAATTAAATTAACAAGCAGCTCTGGATTGTTTACACCATCTTTAAAAGCCCATAGATAGATTAGGATGAGAGCTTTACAGAAATTTGGGACTCCCTTGGCTCTCTCACACCCTCAGGGTCCCTTATTTTCGTAAAGCCCTTGTTGTACTAGGGCTTTTATTTACCCTACACTGAAACACCCAAACAAACATCCATTCTATGCTTTTTGAAAATTCTGAGAAGTCTTGATTAAAAAAAAAAAGTAGACATGGAGAGGGTTATTTTTAATAAATTAAATAAAATAATTTTTAATTAATAATATTTTAATTATTTATATTAATTTATTTCCCCACATTTAACCTGCTTCTTGCTGGAACCTATTGTCTAAATATGGCGATTTTTCATTTTATTTTGTCTTTTGGCACACTTTTTTCCTTTGAATGAATCGCACTAGATTTTAATTTCTTGCCAATTGGCCAAAATTCACCTCCCCCCCTCCCCCATGTTTTCAAACCCATGGTTTTTACATTTAAGGGTTCTCTACCAAAAAGGATGAACATTTGAATCATCATCCATCATTCCATGCCTTTTTTGCAAATTTCATTTTCAATACCCATGTTTTAGCCTATATTCAAAAGCATTTTGGCCAAATTGTTGAACATTGAAACATAATTACATCATCCTTCAACAATGTTCTTTAGAAATTTTCAAACCATGTTTTTTAATTACAATGAAAAGTTTTCATGAAAATGGATGAACATTAATCACTCCTTGCTTTTGAGGGAATTTCAAACCCATATTTATATATTTATATATTTTTGGCTAAAACATGAAAATCATTAAAACATTGTCATTGTTTGCTTTCAAGAAAATTTCAAAACCCATGCTTATTATATTCATAAGATTTTTGGCAAATGGATGAACATTGAAATAAACTTCTAAATATGAATTTTAAGCAAATAATCTTTTGAACATGTTTGCAACATCCAAAACTTGTAGTAAAAGTTTGTTTGTATGGGGCAATTTCATTACGATATTCCATAGTTTCAGTTATCATTCTTGATGCGGGATTCAAAAGAGTTTTTTTTTAAAAATTGAAGTACATCGTCAAGTATGGACCGTTATTTTTTTGAAGTGAAAGAGGATTTTGGGTGGTTGCAATCCTTGCTTGCATCATGGTTTTGGAACTCTTTGAAGTTTCAAATGGAGTTTTCCCGCAACAAGCAGCTAGGTAGTCATTTAGCACCTGAAAGACTTTGTTGGGAAAGTTTTACACAACAAAAAACAAGCTTTTCTTAACAAATAAACAATCGGTGGTAATAGCCTGAATTGGCAATGACCAATAGTTACAAACCCCGAGAAAGATAGAGGGAACTGTAGCCAATTTCTTAATAGGACAAAGCAGAAAGAAAACACACATGCACACAATACGAAAGCTGTCCCCAGTTAAAAACGGTTTTTATGACTACCAAACTTTTATCGTTATCATAGCCTTAATAGTGTCAATTTTCTCATCACACCTTGCGAGAAGGATTCATCTTCATATGCTTCAAAGCAACTCACTAACACACATGCAAGAAGCAACAGCAGCGAGAAAAACCAAATACAAACCCATTCACACATCTACTGCCATAAATGAATATGATTTGTAATCCCATCCCACATCTCTCCTAAAACCAAAACTTGGTGATTCCTACCTGGGTTTTGTGGCTGTTGCAAAACACAGTTTCAGATTAAGCAAACAAAGCTCAGTAAAGAGGGTTTACCAAATAATGAAATGTCGACTGATCACCTACAATGATAGCTAGCATTCACCCTAAACAACTCAACATAAATCTTATAAGGGAAGGGGTTAGCTGCGAAAAACAGGTTGGCTGCAGACCACATTCTGCAATTTCCTACTAAGAGAAGAAGCTGGAAAGCTCCACAGATACATTGCAAACACTTTGCAGATTAGTTATCTAGTACAGGGGCCTCTGGCACTGTTGCTTGTGCAGTTACTACAGTTGGGCTGAATTTTGCAACATAGTAGCTTAAGGGTGGTCCTGAGTATATGGATGAGTCCTGTAAAGTAGGTGTATTCTGCCCAACTTGAAGAAGGATTGCAGATGCACTTACAACTGCAATGAGTCCCAACCCGACAGCAACAGCTAGTGAATTGTTACTGTCCTCAACAGACCCACCAGCACTGCCAGTACTAATGGCACTCTCTGCCACATACACAGTCGGCTGTCCCCACCAAATACATCACCACCAGTATGTAAGCACCCAACACAACTGTTGTATCTCAAGTTTGAAGAACAGTCAGTTCATTCAGCAGTGGAGGCTTGCAACACTCTCTTCATATGGGAAACACAAAATTTTACATAGATACTTTTGAGTTTGTTGCATTCTTTGATCACTTTGTTGAATTCCTATGAGTCTGCAGACTGTTGAGATAAGATGGTCAGGTCAGGCCCCTTCTCTGCCTCTCCTTCTGATACTTTTTTGTGACAGGAATTGAGAATCCATTTTTTCAACTATCATGATCCAATTGCAACAGATGTTTTTATCACCCTTATGTTCAGAGTGGCGAGTTCTGGAATTTTCTCATGTCAGTACAGTAGCGACAAATACAAAAACTTGAGCTTGCATTTGTTGACTAACCTCAACGGCATATATGTTTGTCTGTCCAGCTGTGTCCTTCTCAACATAGCCTGTCCACCTTTTCTCATTCTGGGCAACGACAGGAGGATATGTCCCTATAACCTTGGTCTTCTCTTCAGCCTCCCATTTCAGGCTCAACTTCCCCACCTGCAAGTGAGTGCTACGTGAGGTGGCAACAGCAGCAATAGAAAATTTTAAGGACTTTGCTATCATATAGGATTTAGGTTGGAGCCAGATCTTGAGAATGTTCTGATTGCAAATCATCAACACAGAATCATAATAACAACAAATGATGATATTGCCACGAATAGAAGCAGCCACATCACATTGGGTTGCTGTTCTTCATACGGGGTTGGGTGATGGTCACATTTCCAAGATGTTGCTTTTCATGGAGAAGAAGAAGAAGGAGAAGGAGAAGGAGACCAAGATTTTTGAAAAAAAAAGATGCAAAGGTTTGAATGCTAAAATCAAGCAATACACATCCCTGAAATCCATCATGAAACTGTGTTTGGTTGCAACACCTCTCGATAGATATTTTCGTCAGCTCTGCCATCTCTTCACTACAGCAAAAACTGGTCATAACCGGCCTCTATTTGCACAAGACCTTTCAGTTGCAAAGAGATTGCAGTTCTTGCAAGGAATTCAAGCACAAAATTGGCATCGAAAACGCTATTGGAAGAACATGTGCTACTCGGAAAAATCAGAAAGATTTGCAACAAAACTTTGCCGTGGTGGAGCTGGCGAGAAAGCAAGAAGAGGAGGAGGAGGAGGAAGAAAACAAGGAAACAAAAGAAGAAGAAGAAGAAGAAGAGTATTGTTATTACCTCCTTCGCAGGTGCACACTCCTCCTCGTTGCATTCCTCAGGAGCCTTCACGGCACTGATTCTCGGAAGCAGCGCCACTCTCTGCAATGAAAATCTCTTGGACTGTTGTTGTAATGAAGGGATAAAAGCTGTAGTGCCGAGGGAGTTGCGATAACTGCTGCTGTTGTTGTTGTTGCCGCCGCCGCCGCTGCTGCTAGCACTGCAAGCCAACATGGTTTGAGCCATTGTTGCCATCTCCACCAGCTCTTACACCAAGACCACGCACACTACAGTGAGTGATTCAGAAACACGGTAAAGAGATTACTCTTTCTCTTCTTCTTCTTCTTCTTCTTCTTCCTGCCTCTCGGAATCCGACTTCGGTCGGTTACACAAATCTGTGACTGTTGTTTGTTTGTTTGTTTTGCGAAGGATGGATTGCTTTCGCTGTTTTGATGCACTTTTGCTCTCTCTCTCTCTGTCTCTCTCTCTGCGATTTTCTTGTTTGGATTCTGTGAGAGAGTGGTGCTAGAATATGTGAGGCAAGCAAGAACGGCATGTGTTGCTGTGGGAGCCACACATCTTTCTTTTGCTGATGCGATAAAGTTGCATAATACCGTTGCTTTGCGCCTTCTCTCTCTCTCTCAGTGTCTCTGATTTCATCGTGGCAGATCCATTCCTTGCGAGGAATCTTGAGCGATATACGCCGGCGGATTGGAGACACACAACAGAGGCAGAAGATTCTTTACTCGATCATTTTTCAGAAGACGAGGCAAGGACAAAACAAAACCAAAAAAAAGCTGCTGAGAATTTTCTCTCTCTCGCTACCTTCGGAGTGGGAATACGATCATCAATCAGCCCAGACGAAAGCGCAAATCAAACACAACGGCAAGAGAGAGATCTCTTCTTCAAGGTCAACTCTCTAATCCCTTTCTCATTAGCTATGCCAAAGAAGCTCAAAAAAGATTGATGATGATCCAGCCTGAAAAACAAAGATTGGTGATGATCAAGCCTTTTGATGATGAAGCTTGAAGAAGAAAGATCTTGATGATGCCGTGTGATGAAGAAAGATTTTGATGATGAAGTCTGAAGAAGAAAGCTTGATGATGAAGAAAGATTGATGATGGAACTTGAAAAAGATTATTGATGATCGAGATTGAAAACAAGGACTATTGTGTAACCCAAACGCAGACACCCACAATCTTCAAAGCCAGATTTGTCCAATTCAGATTGATGGTCACAAATCTGCTTTGATGACTGCTTGTGCCACCAGAAAGCAGCAGCCCAGAGCTTCTTTCTGCTAAGTAGTAGTACGATTGGTACTCAAGAAGGTACTAAAGATTAGTAGCATCAATGGATTTGGACTATGACTCTTATTTGCATTTCTAAGAGTCTGGTTCTGCTGCCTCTCTCATGCATGCATGGTGGTGGTGGGTGCCTTTCAATGCACTGAAACGAAGCTCAATCTGGCATGAATTCAATGCCTTAGCCTGAATGAAGGGTTGTAACCAAGGGAGTTGGCGGCAGGCAGGCAGGCATGACTGATTACTTCACGACCATAGCATGTAGATTTCATGAGAGTTGCACTTGGAATTGACCTTGTGGAGGAGACAAAGTTCATCAGAGTATCGGTGTGATTCTAACAAGTCTTTTCCACATGCATTTCCACAAAGGATGAAATGAATACTAAGATTGAAATCCATGGGTGGTGAAGGATAAGTCTTCAATCCCTTCTTCAACAGCATGTTATACGTGGCATGGGAAAATGAGCTGATCCAGGAATTTGCATCCAGAATAATTTCTATGGAAATTGTACAAAAGTTTCAAGCTCATCAACATCACTGTTGGACTTCTTGTGAGGTAATCATTCTGACATGGCAAGACGTTACCTATATGCTCTTCTCTGACACATGTAACTTGTGGGCTTCAATCTGATGATCTCATTCCTTTGATGGAGGTGGTGGAAGGTCAAGATCAGACACATATGGCTCCCGTCCCTTCTGCACAAAAAATGTAGATACGTTTACATCTAATGTAACACTCACTAACAGCTACAAACTCTACTAAAACATGCCTAACATCCCTCTGCAATCCATCATATGCTGACCAAAACCCCAAAAAATACAAAAGAAACTCCAGGCACCAAAGACAACCTCGCTTAAGATACCAAGAGAAGGAAAGAAAGAGACTTCAAGAACTGATTGCCAGAGAGAGAGGGTGTGTGACATCCTGCCTGTCCAGTTGGTCGGTTCACCACTCCCCCTCGAGTGTATGTTGTTAGTGGGTCGAGATTTCTGGCATCAAATGTCTTCAGAGGATCACGTGGAAGTCCAGCGCCTTCATTTGGAGGAGCCTTGGATGTATCCGGAGGATTATTGATCACGACATAGCCACCCAGTAGTCCACCCACCAGCAGAAACAGGAAACCAGCTAGTAATGGAAACCGGACAACCAATGGATCTATCCCCAGCTGCCCTAGCACACCTTTTCCAGTGATCACCTCCATAATTACTGCAGCCTGCAAGTTACAGAATTTGCATTTGAAACGCATGTTGCATTTCCTTCTTAACTATCTTAACATCATATTAGAGAAGCTATGCACTAGTACCTCCTCCAGGTGTGTCTAGTCTCATTCTAGTCTCACATGGAAACATTCAAGGACAAAAGAGTTCCTTCCATCAAAGGACAGGAGAGCTCTTTGTGAACTTGCAGTGATGCACTTACCCTGGATGCAGATGTTGCTTGCATGAGATCAAATCACACTTAGTTGCCGAGAGTACTTCAACAGAAGCAAACTTTCAGGATGTCCAAATCTCTGTTGTGTACAGTACCATGTGCTAAAAATGTATTACCAGTTAAGGACAATGAAATCATCAAAGAGAGTAGTTCTCAGCTCAGAAACTCTGATTGCACTCTATTCATATCTTCTTTCTCTCTGTGATGTGAATAGTTATAACTGGCCAGGGCTGCCAGTCATGCAAATATGCATTGTGAGATTGCTCACAAACAACTACTGATATAGGAAAATTCATCAAATGAGTCAAACCTCTTCATCACTTATGGATATGTCGGGAAAAAAAATCTGGAGAATAAGACTCAAGCGAAGATGATTATATACTGGTCAGTTGTGTAAGTTCAAAGAGAGACTTACTGCAAAACCAACCATAGCCAGGCGACCCACTTGAAGCTCTTGCAACCTGCCGAATCCAAAAAAGGTTCCAGGGCCCCCTAGTCCATAAGGTTTTTCTTGACTGCTTCCCGTACTGTCACCCTCACCCTCAGTGGTAGCCCGCACTGCAAATGGGGTCAGGATTCAGAACCAAGATTTTTCCATTATCTCTGAAATCCCCACAAGTGCTCCAACACATGCACAAAATGAGCTATGTGAAACCAGCAGCAATTGATTAAGATGGTACTGGAAGATTCAAAAGAAGATGTGCAATGTGCAAATTCCTGCACAGAACTCCAATTGAGAACTGTCTTCTGACAATAAGGCATTGCAACATGTTGCACTAAGCTTGCAATCAATCTCTGTGTTTTGGAAAGATACTCTGGATATAATCTTCGACATAGCTGCCACTGCAGCAGTCATGGAAATTGATCTGAACAACAAAGATGATGAACATTCTCTGAACAAAACTAAAGTTATCTTCCCCGGGACTCTCCCTCTCTCTGTGCCTACCTTTCTTCAACTCTTTTGCATATACACAAACAGTTCCACGCATCCTGGGAGACGGCAAAAGGAGTCCAGGAACCAAAACCCTACCTGAGAGGATGCACCGTCGCCTTGTATGCAGCTTGATAGTTTGAGATACGACACTAATGCAGGTCCCTTGAATCTGCGAAGAAGAAGAAGAAGCCAATCTCCAAGCCTGCTGCTTCACTCCACCTGTAGTAGTAGTAGTAGTAGTAGGAGTAGTTCTATTACAACACGCTGAAAGACTTAACAAGTGCGGTGAGCTAGATGTGCAGCTATTGTTGCACAAAGCCGAAGAAGAAGCAATCGCACTGCACAAAATTCCGGGAACTGCGCATGCTTGCTGCATTTTCAATACACACTGTGCCATAGCCAAAGCTTACTTATACAAACAAAAAAGAAGCAGAATTGGTGGTGATCAATAATATCCCTCCCTCTTCTTCCCCCCCGCTCTCGTCTGATGGTTTTGTAGTATTTCCAAAGCTCTATTCAACAAAAGTTGAATGAATGCTTGTTGGTCGCATTCGCAAGAAGAGGATGCGGCAGATTTTGTGGCAAAAATTTCAAGCAGCCGAGTAACCGAGCACTAATCGTCGTCTGAAGCGAGAGCTCCAGCGCGGAGAGAGAGAGAGAGAGAGAGAGCGCGAGTTCTCGCAACGAGTGTCGCAGAGTGCACCCAGTCTAGCGCTACCCTTAGTCTCCGTTGGATTGTGCAAGGGATAACGGACAGGGCTAAGCTGGGTGGTCTCCTTTTGTTTTTCCACTTTTTGCTGATCCTCGTGTGCCGCCATGAGTCACCAGCTCCGGTTACTTTTTACTCGCCGTGTTGGAATTCTGACGCGGATAACTCCGATATAAGAATTCGGATGCGGATTCTAGGATAGAATTTTGTTTGAGTTGGAAATTCCGTTGCGGATTCTACGATAGAATTGGTGAGTTGAGTTTCACCCCAAAAAAATTTTAATAAAAAACTACTTTATATTGGGGGAAATGTGCAGCCTTTTAAATAATAAGAATGCATTTTTTTTTAATACAAGAAAGTAGTTAGTTCATTATTAGGGTTTAATTTCCTCTCATTCTTGAATGGGGTTGAGTGCTTGTACAAAAACAACACCCTCCTTGTTTGTGGTGACTTGAACCCAAGCCAATCCCACACATTGAACTTATGTGAAAACACAAGTTTGGAGTACTTCCTAAATGAGGGATGAAAAGGTGGTTTTTTTTTTTAAATAAAATTTTTATAAATATTTCTAATATTTAATTAATTAATTAATTATTACGTTAGAAAATTAATAATGAGGCTTTCAACAATCTTGTGAAGGAGTTGACACTTTTTCTTTTTTTTTAAAATCTCAATGTGTAATAAATCTTGTTAGGCCACAATTGAAAATTTAAAAGAGTGTGTGACCATGATGGAGGATATTTTAAGACTTTCAATTGTTGGAAGGTTATTCCCTAATTCAGTTTAAACTAGTGTGGCCTGTGCCATTGGCCCAAGTGTTACCACTTCCTCAACTGATTTTTCCTTGCAAAACCTGGTTTTTTTAAATTTATTTGAATTTTTAGTGGCAAAATTCACTTAAAAATCAATATCTCTCATATTCTGTATCTAAATCTTACCAAAAAAACTCTATTAAATCCTGCTCATCAAGATCTTTCCAACAACACCAAAGGCACATTCCAATTCCTCCAAAATTTTCAGCTACAATTTAATTTAATTTTTCATGAAGAAATCATTCAATATTCAAAAGCTTTTGCACGGCAAGTCCAAACGTCATGGAACCAAGCTCATGCACCCCTCCTCGTTGAGAGCTTTCCAAAGCCACCAAGAACATTATCTAAAGCATACCAATTCGGTGGATCTCATAACTACAAAACAAAACAAACTACCTTCCTTCATAGATATAGATTGGATGGATAGACACACTACTAGGAGTCATATGTCTTTAATTGAGACTTTGTCTCTTGGCTATTCCTTTATAATATACCCCTTGCAGGTTGTCTCTTATATGATATTTTTTTCAATAATTTGATTTTTCTCTTATAATTGAATGCAAAATTCATAAGTTTTACTACATGGTATCAAGGCATAAAAGATAAAAACTTTATGATTGAGAGCTAGGCTTGCAAGAAAGTTTAATAGTCATTCAAAAAAGGGAGACTCACATCTTGCTACTATAATAATGTTTGATCTCAGAATCATAACACAATATGGCATGCACTAATACAATTTTTGCATATAACACCATCTCAATTGAAAAATTGAATGATACAAACTACCCTTATTGAAAAATGAAAGTTCAAGTAATACTTTTGAAAAATTATTTAATTGGCATAATTGATGGAACTGATGTAAATCTTGGACCTACTAATGTAATTATACAAAAGGCTTGGAAACTTCAAGAAGGAAAAACATTTGCAAATGTTTTACTAAATTGTTGTGACAATCAATTAACAATTGTTCAACATCTAACAAAAGCAAAAGAAATGGGGGATTTTTTTTAAACAATGTATGAACATGTGAATATATCAACAAGATTAATGGTGAAAAAGAAATTCACAGCATTGGTCATGCAAGAGGGAAAATCTACTACCTCTTCCATGGAAAAGTTTCAAGACTTGTTGAATCAAATGGCATGTGTTGGGTTGGTTGTGGATGACCAAGAGGTGGTGATGCAACTTCTTAAAGCATTGCTTCCATCAGACAAAACATTTGTCAGAATTGTTGGAAAGATGCCAATATTGACACTTCCCATTCTAATGGCCAAATTACAAGAAGAAGAAATCATGAATGAAAACAAACAAGGATCCATTCAACCTACTACATTCTTCTCTCGAGGACAAACAAACAACAAACCAACTAATAATAAGAAACATTTTGCAAAGAATAACCAACAATAATCAAATGGATGAAAATGTAAATAAGAAAAATGGCAATTGCTTTTATTATGGTTTATTAGGACATCACATCAATGATTGTAAACATAAAAAGAGGGTTGAAAAAAAAAATGGAACCTCGGATCAAGCCAACACAATCCAATCTTCTACCCATACAAATGTGATAGTGGAAAATGAAAGATTGAAAAAAATTTAACATGTTTGGTTGCTATTTAAGATTCAAAAACATGGTTGTTGGATTTAAGATGTACTCATCATAGGACTCCACATCTTATATATTAATTCACTACGTCCGTCAGTGTGTCTATCTGTGACGGTTACCTTTATGACAGTTACACTAGGACAAAATGGGATTTACAAAGCATAATTTTACTGTATGTGGGTAACCTAGGCTGTTCACTGGGCTAACTCCCTTGGAGTGGCGGGAGTTACCTTTATGATAGTTACACCAGGACAAAATGGGATTTACAAAGCATAATTTTACTGTGTGTGGGTAACCTGGGCTGTTCACTGGGCTCACTCCCTTGGAGTGGAGGGAGTCCCATAAATAACCACCCTCGGCTCTCTCTCTCTCACCTGGGGGGGCCGGTTATGAGGAAGTTAATGGTGCATTCACACTTGATGTTAAGTCAGTGGTAAATAAAAATCTAGGTGGCATCCTAGGTGGCACCCAATGTTAAATGGGAGATAGCTTAATGTCAAATGAATGTTAATTCAACATAAAATGTTCATGGTAAGTAGGTGTAAGTCTTAAATGACTAGCATGGTGTTAGGGGACTCAACACTAGAGTCCCTAACACCAAGTGTGAATGCACCTGAAATTATTATCCTTTTGGAGGCGGGCGGATTACATTAGTGACAAAAC